>Ga0209208_10006942_pt1 | contig 15533 bp, 7 predicted proteins | sample S1TSphfallax_3_FD_187694 | JGI IMG/M metagenome (GOLD analysis project Ga0209208, IMG submission 187694) | Host-associated microbial communities from peat moss isolated from Minnesota, USA - S1T2_Fd - Sphagnum fallax MG (SPAdes) (version 2) | ecosystem: Host-associated > Plants > Peat moss >...
AGAAGGATATATGTGTTAGGGTCAAAGAAAAAACATATGCCTTGGGGGAGAAGATAGTTATCAAGATGCAAGAGCTTATCAAGATTGTTTCAAGCCAAATAAGGTTTCGTGCAATTTGCATACCAACCTTTGGCTTTGTCTAGAAAAACCTTGGGGTTGTTCAATGTAAATATCTTCTTCCATATTTGCATTCAAAAATGCACTTTAACATCCATGTGAATGGTAGGCGAATTGTGATGGGGCGTAAGAGCAACCACAATGAAAATGATGGTCCAACTTACAACTAAAAGAAAAATGTATTGGTAATTAATGCCTTCTTGCTATTCAAAACCCCAAGCGACCAAATGTGTTTTGTACTTGATGGGCAAAAAATGTCTTGATGTCATTTGGGTCGTTCTTGATTTTGTAAAACCACTCAATCATCATTGTGGAATAACTAGTTGGAGGGTCCACTAGGTTCCATGTTCAATTAGATTTAATAGATGCAATTTATTAGTTCATGGCCTTGCACTAGATTGGGTTTGTTTTTTATTTAATGGGCAAAAATGTCTTGATGTCATTTAGGTCGTTCTTGAGTTGTAAAACCACTTGGTTGTCATTGTGGAATAATTAGTCGGAAAGTCCACTAAGTTCCATGTTCAATTAGATTCAATATTTGCCATTTCTTGGTTCATGGCCTTGCACTAAATTGGGTTTGTTGCTACGTTTACAAAAGTGAAAGGTTCTTGAAAAGGTTCAATGTGTGAAACTTAATCCTTTAGTTGAGATGGGAATGTTTTCATGTGAGTAGAATGCCAAACTTGTAGGTCTAGATAAACAATTTGTTCCTCTCCTATACTAGTCATGGTAACAAGTTGTCATCGCATGTAAATTTCAAAGGATGGAAAACAAGCTTAAAGTGTTGGAGAATGGCAATGTGATGCACCCCCAAGCTGCTTGATAAATTCAACTATAAGTCCAAGGTGAAAATAGTGAAAGGATGAGTTGAATTACGCTCCTTAGCTCACAACACTTCGGGAGTAGAGGGGCATGTTAGATTTTTGAGATGGGGACTAAAACGAATGACAAGCGAGTCAATTATTCACATAGACCTACACAAATCAAACAACAAGTTGATTAGTGCATAACTGGAACACTTTTGGTGCACGGACGAACCATGAACAAACATGGACTCACAAGACTCATCACGGTTTAGACTTGGAGGAAGCCACCACCTTCCCCTTATAGTATTCTTTGTACCTAGCCACAGAGCCTACACTCAAATGTCATTTTGTCCTGTGACTCCCAAGTTGAGAATCCCAACATTAGGACTCATGCAACTTTGAATGCCCATAATGTCTTGTGCAAACTTTCGATTGAAGTGAAGTCTAGAACAAAGTTGTAATACTCGTCAAGATCTTTCCAATGGTATGTGGCGCGCCACCTGTACATAAGTAAATTAGAGCGATTTTTGACTTTTAATGGTCAAAAATCAAATTGCCAATTTGACTCCCAACCCTTCTTTTGGCCATAATTTATATTTTAAGTACCCAAATAGGTCATGCAAGCCGATTTTAGACATATATGTCCCAAGAGCTTTCCAATGGTATAAGGAACTTTTCAATCCAATGAGTTTTGACCCTTGCAATCGCCCTTTGAAAATTTGGGATTCCAACTCCTAAAAACCAAGAAATGGCATCTATTGAATCTTTAAGCATTTGGGTTTCAATTATTGAAACGCATTGAAATGAACATGGTGGAAGAATGGGTGGTTACACTTGGGTTTAACAAGGAAAACCCAAAAAATTCCTCCCCACCATTCACTCAACAATTTAATGGTTAACCCAATAAAGCAAGTTCACAAAAAACCAAAAGGGCCAAATTGGAACACTTGGTGGTTACACATCATACTTTACTAATTAGGGGGGAAAGGGAAAATGTTGGAGATGTGGTGGGCCTCATCAAAAAAAGGATTGCCTTGATCTTCTTTAAGCCATTACCACCAACCCTAATCCCAACCAACCTTGTTATTTCTGCATGGTTTATGATCTTGATGTGGACTTGTGTTTCACATTACATCTAGAGTTGAAATTGGGCCAATCCTAGATGTCAAATGTTAGTAAGGGCCAAGGTTTGAAAAAATGCCAACATGGGAAAAATACAACTAATAAGGGGTCGACCACCAAATTAATTCAAGGCCAACCCAATACCATGGAAGTTTGGTTTGTACAATTGGAAGCCTTGGTTATAAGCATGGTGACCCAAATGAAATCTAATGCATATGGGTCAAAGAATGCAAAAAATCAAAAAAATAACCAATCTTATAGTTTAGACATTGACCCATTTAATATTTTTTGGAATTGACCTTTCAACATCAATGACCCCAAATGATGATATGTTGAATGTTTCAATGAATCAAGATGATGAAGACCATATTGGGGTTCCCAATCTAGTCAAGATGTTTTCCATGGCCACACCAATGACAAGGGATAATGTTCAAATATTGGAACCACGAGGTGCTAATGAACGGTTCTTCAATGTGGTGAAGCTCAACACCAAGTGTAGCTCCCATAGTCATTTTTATTGACAAACATTGTCCCCAAGCCTATGAAAGTGTCAACTCTTAGGGAGGTGCCAAGGAAGGTGCCTAGTTATATTCTTAAGAACAAAGCACCCACAATTTTGTTGGGGTGGTCAAAATAGTGTATTAAACACCATTTTTTTTGTCAAGACATTGACCATTCAAGGTATTCAACCAATGGTTATGTTTCACTTAGTAGCAACAATATGTGAAAGTGGGGAAACACCAAATGTGGTAGTTAGGTCAAAGGACATTTATGTGCCTACTATAGTTCCCCAATAGGTTTCAAAAGTTAATCACATAGATCTATGTAAGGTGCACCTTGAATCTTGGCATGTAACTACAACCAAGCTTCATGACCTTTTAGCATGGCCAACCATTGATCAAACCAACATTGTTTCTAGTGTGGTGGTAGTGCACAATGAAAAATGATTTTTTTAGCTAAGGGGGGCATCAACACATTGGTACCAACCCCATAGGTTTTTGTTGAATTCCAATGTTCAACCATTAATGTTGAGCAAGGTCATTATTGTGGGTCTTAAATTAACCATTGATAATCTTGATTCATGTCCATATTAAATTCTTACATCAATGGGTGGCTTGGAAACAACTCCAGGGTTAATTGAACAAGGGTTGTGATCCAAAATAATATTACCAAACCAATGGACTTGAAGTGTAGGCTTGAATGGTTGTCACACATGCCACATCTTATGACGTATTGGTTGGAAGTGCAATCTTACATCCCTTTGGGGTTATCATTGATTTTTGGGAAGAAATTGCATACTACAACCTAGTATGGCAAACAAGAATTAATTGCAAGGCTTCACTACCAATGAAGTTTATTAAGCAACAAGTTAGAAAATCCAACAAATCTATTATGTTGATTGGATTTCCAAGCCTTTCACATGGGTGCGAACTATTGAAATGTAACATCCATGATAAGAATGAACCTCCACATGAGGAATTGGTAATGTTAGGACCATAATAAATGTTACCCATTCAAGCATCCACATTGGATCCCAACTCACCATGGGGCACATTGATCAAGGTACATGTGTTGACCATTCATTTTACAATCAAGGATCCAAATATGATGACACCACTAAGTGAATTGGGATCCAGGTGTTAAACATGCATCTAGGCATCATGTTATGATGTTACTACAACAACATCCCATTTTGTTGTTAACCCCAACTATTTAAGCTTACCGATGTTCCTTGCTAAACAACATCATTTTGTTGGTAGCACATGATTTGGATAGGATTAAACCAAATAAATATGGTCATTTTAAGATGGCCACGTTAGGGCCTTTCACAAGCTAGTACATGCCAAGGACTTTTTAACCCCGTATCAAGACTTTTCTAAAGTTTAATTCACATGTTACAACATTTGCAAACCATGCAAATGTAGCCATGTGCATACATTTTGGAAAATGTCCCACCATAAAAGAAATTCTTAGCCAACCATTTTAGCGAGATGGCAATATATCAAAGCTTGGATCAACAAGCTAGTGTAGGTGAATGTTATTGTATAATTGGTTCATGTGCCCACTAGTTATGGTCAAGATTGTTATTTTGTGAACTTGTGAACGTGAGTGTGAGCGGGAGCATGAATGTGTGGATGTGAACATGAGCACGAATGTGTTAATGTGAGTGTGGAAAAATATTCATAAAATATTCCATCCATGTCAAAAGGTATATTCTTAGATAGATCATATTGATGTGGAAAAATATTTGTTAACACCCGTGAGAATATTTGTCCACATCATCAACTAATCCACATTGCCTTGCCATGTGGCATTCCATGGCTTTGATTTAGGGAAATTTAAATTGTTCCAATGTGTATAATCCCTCATTCCAAATATTAAATTAAATATTAGTTGTGATACTTAGCTATTAAGATTGTTCATATGATGTTTTCATTGTTTTGACTATATAATAAAAGACATCTTTTATCATCTTAAAATCATGTGAGGCTTGGCAAATGGCATGAAGGTTCTTTAATCTCCTTCCAAATAGTGGACCCAAAAAAACAACATAAAGAGAACCTAATGATATGGATAACCAATATCCATGCTAAGCATAATGGAATTAATTACTTCAAATGAGAAGAGAAAACATGATCATTTTATTTTTCCTAGTTCATTATAAATAAAGACTTCCTAATATGGACAACATTTGCTAGGATGATATGGAACACTGAAAACTACTTGATTTCTCATAGGATTTAAAACATAATTTGCAAACAAATTTTGTGCTTATTGAGACATTTGTAGATGTTTTGGCCTTTGGAGTTCTTTTAACAAATTTGTAAACATTTCAAGTTTGCCAATCCCATGCAAATGGTCCTTCATGTTTTCATGATAACAATAAGTGCACAAACTGAATAGACATTTATACAAAATGTGACCATTAGGGATGTATGCAACTATGGAATATTTTGCACATCAAGTATTATTTTGTTGTGAGCTTCAAAGGATCAATCAAAATATCTCAATTTTCAATTGTTCATTTGTAACATGTCACAATATACATATCCATGACATTCTTACTAAACATTGCCAAATTTGGACTTGTACCCGTATGTAGAAAAAAAGTTAAAATGTAGATTTGAGTCCAAGCATAGGTTGTATATTAGGCATTTTCTAATCACTTGCAAATTTATATGATATATGGGACGATGATAAAAATGTTTATCTTATAGTTTCTAAACAACTTGCAACAACCTCTCAGTGACAATCCATGGCCAACACACCCAATAACCAAAATTAAAAAACATGGTTTATTAACAATGTGACTACCTACTCTAATTCTAGGCATATTGTAAAATAAGCAAATCAATTATATAATAGAAATGACCATAAACACAAACAATGTAAAAAAATAATCCATACAAATCATTAATACTTGTTTACAACATAAATATGGATTAACTTGTGCTAACCAATAATATTACCACTAGTGTGGTGGAAAATTTGAACTCACTAATATATTCAGGAAAAAAAATGATGGGTTTGAATGACATAATGATGAATTCGGAGGAAACCATGCTGCCATGTATACCAAGGTTAAAAACAAATTTAGTTGATGAACATTATACACCAATGGAACTTGGTTCTACTTAGTACATTTGGAACAAAGTTTCACAATGTCATTGATATTTTGAACAACTAAATATCTAACCATGTTAGAATCATCCAAAGGAATAGACAACAAACCAATTTCAAATGTGGAAAGCTATTGTTAATATTACCAAAGATGAGGTTGCCAACATTAAAAAGATTTTAGAATCAAAAGGTGATAGATTTTGGGAGATAGAGAGGATTGTCTTAAGCAAGGCCATGTAATGCATTAACAACAAGGTCAAAGTATGGTTGGGGTATCAAAAAGGACCATCTCCTTTCATATTTGGTGGACCCCTCACTTAAAACATGTTGTATTTTAATGGCACATTCATATTGAAAGTTTGATTTTCTTCATGGATAGATACATTACCAAGGTATTATTCTATGCATAACATGTCAAATTTGAACAAGTTTCAAAATTCCTATCAAGTCCTAGAAAAAAATCCAAGACTTTGTTTCTTAAGAAAAATAAAATTCAAGGACTCATAAGAAATGTCTAAACTATTTTTTTTGACCCAAGATTCTTACCACAAACACCTTAAGTATTAATTACATACAATGTATGAGTATGACAAAAACCAAGTGCCCTATTGCAATGTAAAAAATTTCAAAAAATGAAATTTTGGGGAATTTTGGGGAATTTTGGGCCATGATAGAATATGGCGCACATTGGATAAATTCTACTATTCCTACTTTCATAAGAGGAAAAAATAGATATTCTAGATGCCTACATAAAATTTGGAATACAATTATTTCATTTGACATAAGAAAAAAAGGGAAAATCTAAGATGTGTCATAGGAAAAGTGAAGAAAAAGGTGAATTCAAGTCATTGGGATTGAGTCCTTAGTGTTCCTAAGGGGGTACTCCAATCATGTTTTGACCCAACAATGGAATGCATATTTTTTTGCTAGTGCAAGATGTGTATGGGTGTGTAAATATTTATCATTTATTTTTCATGAAGGTCAATAGAACAAGAGACAATAGTTAATAGTGATGAGTTTGGACCATTTAGACAACAAGCTACGAACGTCCTAAAACATATCAGTTGAAAGGTTCAATGTGTACTCAATGGTATAACTACTTAAGTCTAGTAAAAAGCACACCTAAATCAAACAAAATCTACCATAGGTACTTAATGAAAGAAAACTCCAAACACATGAGACTGTTGAAAATGATGGAAGGGACTAAAACTAGGAAATTATTTGTACAAACATAACAACAAAGTTGTTGAACACTAACCTAGAAAAAACATATATATTTAAAAATACAATAGTTTGTTCCAAAGAATTTTAAGAAGTTATAAACAAAACACGTGTTGACATAATCTTCAAACATGCCACCAAAGACAATTTCCTTTACTTGAAAGGTTGGAGCAAATTCTTCAATCTAACATCCACAACCTATATCAAACACCCACACAATGTTAGTAGCCACACATGGATATTGATCTCAACAATGTAGCAAAAATGTTAGATATGTTTGTTGAATTCTTTATGTAGTTTATGGATGCTTTTCAAACATTGTTTGACATGAATTTTTAAAAAATCTCTATAGGGACAATAAATGTGTGGATGTGTAACATTGCAAAGGTATAACAAAAGTTGCAAAGTGACAAATGACAATGATGGGAAACCTAATAACTATCTATTGCCATTTCTTAGCAAGGAAACAATATTGGGAAAAACATCTAAATTAACAAAATATGAAGAATTATTTACTCCCCAAAAAACCCAAAGAGAAAATGATCATCATGTTGTCATTCAATGCAATGAAAGATGTGATGGAATACTTTGCAAACAATTTCAACCTTCATACCTTGAAAATGAATTAAAGCATAAAACATGTGGAAGGCAATGAAAGAACATTGTTGGAAAAGGGTGTCTTGATCATTGTTATAAGCGATGAGGAAGAAGAGAAAACCTATGAGTTGAAAACACCAATTGTGAGATCTCCTTGAGAATAGGAGGGTCATCATCATGGAAAATGACCACAACACCATCACCATGCAAATATTTGTTTGTAAAACCAAATATTGCATACACATAGTTGACCTTCTAGTTCCAACGGCGGACCAAAGACAAGGGATCATAAACATGGAACATTAGCAATTTAGAAAGCACCTTCGCAACTAACAAATCTAACACCTAGATGGAAAATCTTGCAAGGTAGAATTCAAGATATGAATATTTGGAACTTGAATTGGATAATTATGAAATAGCCTTGGGATATGAGGTCATTGATAACCTTGGAGAGGATTTGTTGGAGGTCCTTGTATTTTGGAGGCTACGAGCTAAATGTTTCTCTTGCCTTCACAAGAACTAGTTGGGAAAGTTGGAAAGTTGACACACTTGGTTACCAAGTTTTCCTTTTGAGGATACCACCTTTTTGCTTGAATTCTTGGAAGAAAACCATTTCCCACAATTCAAGCCTCCAATGTTTAATGAAATCTTGGATGTTTTGCACCTCCATAAACCCTAAGATGGAGACCCCAAGGTCCACCATGTTTTCAAACAATTTGGAAGCCTTCACTTCAAGTTAGAAAAAGAAAACATGATCACAATTTTGGTTATTCATCAAAGAACAAAGAAAAAGAAATGGAAGCAAAGGAATATTATACGAGTGATTATAAAATAAGATGCAAGGAAACAATACCTAATACTAGAATGTGGCCTTGTGTAGCCATTTATTAGAAATACCATTGGACAAGCCAACCTTGGGGAATTTTCGCACTTCCCCAACATAGTTATCAAGTGAGTGCATGAACGTTAGTGGTGAGCTTATGGGTGTGAGCAATGAGCATAACAATCGTGAACATGAAAAAATCTTTTTGGTATATTTTTATCACATGACAAAAATATTCACAACACCTAGACAAAAGATGTTTGCCACATTGGTAGTATGTTATTGCCACGTATATAAATGTTATGTTTACGTGGCAAAGTATTCCCATCTACATGGACAAAACATTCCAATCAAAGTAAAAATATTCCTCTAACTTTGTGTAGGGTTTAAGGTTAAAATGAAACAATATTTAATAGAAAATAATCTTTTTTCTGAATGGTTTTTGTGACTAATTTGTAGTCATAGATGACATTTGTAACTAAAATCCTTTTAGTAATTTTGAACAAGTCACATAAGACAATAATCGCAAACAACATGGATTGTGGATGTATAAAAAAAGTCAAAGAAATATGGTTGAACATCCTTTGACTTATTATACATGTATTGTCATTTGTGACTTACCATGCAACTAATTTGGTCACCCTAATAACAAATGATGTGTTGCCACATGGCAACATATTTTAATATTTAAAAAATAATAATTTAATCTTTAAAAAATCCACATCATCCATTTTGTATGGTATTAGTGTATGCCATGTGGCAAAATATTAATCATGTCCATTTATTTTTAAGGCAAATTATTTGGTGCAACATGACATATAAAATGTGTCCATTTATCATTTGAATGATAATTATTTGGTGACATGTGGCATGTTAAGCCTTATTTTATATTTTATATTTTCAATGAAATAATTGCGGAATGTTTAATTTAAGGTCAGTAGGATGTCAATAGGTGGATAGGTAATGTGAGTCTAGGGCTAAAGAAGTAAGTAGATAGGCTTAAGTTAATGAAGTAGGTTTAAGAAAATCCTAATTTTATAAAGGGTTTTAGCCTTTAGGATTAAACTTCTTTTATTGGCTCATCCCTTGAATGATATTTGCACTTTGAAGACTTCTAATGCTCTTAGTTATATACTACATATGAAAAGAATGAAAGGCAAAAAATATGGGTTAAACATTGTAGTTACAAGTGCAACCAACTTATTGCAAGTTATTTGCAACAACTTCCTAGTACCATATTATACTAAATTAGTTTATCCACTAACTATATCAATTATTATAAAAAATAATAATTTTAAATCATATAATAATAATAATAATATGTCATTTGTATAGTTACTATTAATTATCATATCAAAAAATAATAATGATATAATAAATGTAAATAATAATTCATATCATTATACTACAATATAATATGGATCAATTAAATTCATATAGTTTATTATGGTAAATAATAAATTTTAATAATAATAAGTTATTATTATTTATTAAATTATTGTGCTAACTAGTGGCTAGCCACCAGTTTAGACTATCTCTTTTGTCACTATTATTTTTCTTACCATCTCACTTGTTATAGCTCTAAATATCAATTTACAATATTCAAAATTCAATGTCCATTCTTAGAGTCAATTAATCATTTTCAGACTTGAAATATTAACTTTAGATTCAAAACTCAATTTTCAGTTCTCAAATCAAATAAGTTTTTTGAATTTAAAATTTTAAAAATAAGAATTGAAATAAAAAAATTCAGATTCAATTTTTTTTCAAATTTAAATATATTTTAATGAATTGAAATAGAAAATTTCAGATTCAAATAACAATTTTCAGAATAGAACTATCGATTTTTTGGTTTAAAATTTAAAATTCATAATTGGAATAAAAATATTCATATTCAATTTTTTTTTTTTGAATTGAACTAATAGTTTTCAGAATTCTATTTATTTATTTATTACAATTGAATAAGAAAATTTTATATTCAAATATAGTTTTAAAAATCTTGTTGGGGTGTTGATAGCTTTAAGGCGTTACAAGTGAACAACATGAATCGGATCATCACTATTGTGAAGAATTGGCTTGATGATCCATGTGCCAATTACAAGCCAAATTTTGACTTCAAACAATATTTGAATATAGAAGAACTTCTAGTAGAGGGGAACTATAATTTGGTAAAAAAGAACATTATTTTTTTGAAGAATTACAAGTTGATGGCACAATTAATTTTGTGAGTTGGGGTGTGGTTGGGTTAGGGAACTTGTGCTACAATTAGGCAGAGTTCTATGGTTCTTCATAGAATTGGGTTTCGACTCTCCCACATGTTTTGGTTTGGTTCTAGGAATCTAACTTTCTAGGTTCTTTGTTTTTTGTTGCAATTTTTTTTATAGGTAATAAAATCAAAAAATTGATATGCATAACCTTTGTGCATATCCATCATTTTGAAAAAAATGAAAACCAAAATATTCATAACTGGCAAAGTTTTTTTAAAAGTAAAATAATGTGTAACCAAATTGTGTAGTAGATTTCAATTTTTAAAAAAATACATATCCTTCTTCTTTTAAAAAATGGGACTAAAATGTGATAACTGGACAACATTGGAAAACACCAAAAACATGATTAGGAAGGTGAGAAAAGGACCATGACCATGATCAAAAGGAGCCAAATTTGATGGGGGGAGGACCATAAGCACAAACACGAGGATCTTAATTCAACTATGAAAGCATTAAAAACATGATCAAGAAGGTGAAAAAGGACCAAAAACACCATTAAGAGAATTTGAACTTAGCTAAGAAAACACTAGAAGCACCATCAAGAGGGTGGAAAAAGGGACCAAAATCATGATTAGGAGTCGAAGTCAATGAAGGAAGGACTATAATTACTTGATTACAAGGATCCAAGCTACGTGAGGAGAAGACTAAAAGTTGACGACAAATTAAAAAAATGTAGAAAATCCGTTGGTGAAGAGGATCCAACCTTAGAATGTACTTTGCCCTCAATGAAACATTGGGCCCATACTTTTTGAGAATTATTTCTTAGGACTAAATTTAGGTTTGGTGAATGGGAATGCATACACCCATTACCATTGATTTAGAAGCCTTAAACTAGATTAATTATTCACCGCATGATTAAAATTGAACGGTTGTTTTGATAATTGTGATTAGTAGTTTCTTCATCCATCCTAATGTCAATGGGGTTAGGTGAAGTTTGATAGTCAACATATTACTATTTGGTAATAAGTGTTAAAGCAAGTTATCATGGCTTACCATGTGTTTGACTGATTATTATTTTTCATTTTTTACCACCCCAACTTCGGAAGGGCATATCTTTTTCAGTTTCCATTCAAATTGAATGATTTCAAAGGTATTAAAAATTTAAATAAGGTCCAAATTATACTCATAAGTGAACAGCACAGTGAACATAAAAATTATGAACAATATTGACCATTAATTAGTGCAACAAGCCACTTGCAAACTTAAGATGACCAAATGTTGTTGAAATGTACATTGTGTGAAATTGCATTCATTGAAACCACATTACATGTAACTAAAATTTAAAAAAAAACTCATATACAACTATTGTGCAATTATCCGTTAGGTATTACAATGATTGTGCAACTATCCCCTTGAAAAGACAAAACTTAAATTTTAAAAAAATTATTCAGTACACTTAATCTTGTGTTTTTTTACCTTTTTTACCTACCTATCTAGGTAGGTAGGTAGGTAGGTCCTAGGTAAATATGTAAGTATGTAGGTTTAAAAGCTTACCAACCTACCTACTAAGAATTATTATTATTATTATTATTTTCCAAAATACAATTAATATGCCATGTGGCATTTAAAAAAATTGTGCCTCATGTTATAATTTCGAACCATCATTAACAATCATAATGGACAATGGAAATCAATATTCCAAAAAAACTTATGTCAAAAAAATTTCATGGTGCCACATGTCAAAATTTAATAGATGGATGACAATTAATGACATCAACATGACATCATGGGTGTAATTATAATTGAACTACATAGTAGTTGAAAATGAGTTGTTTTAACAGAGTTGCAATTGAGTTGCAATGAGTTGCACCATACATATGGTGAGTTACAACTTTGCAACTCATGCAACTTATCCATTAACATTCACAACGTATAAATATATTGAGTTACAAGGCCAATTATAAAACAACTTTTTTTCTCAAAGTCAAATTGGACAATAGTCGCCATGTGTGGGGGTGGGAAGGACAAGATTTTTTCTTGTGATGGCAACAATGCATTCTTCACCATGGGCATGTTTGATAATGTCATTCCATCATTTAGATTCTTGCCAACCTCTTTAAGAAAAAAAATCAATGATGTTAAAAAGGCCATTATTGCATCAAGAATGGTTCAAACCCAATTCTTGAATTTCTTACTCTACAATGAAAAGATAAAAACTTATATATATATATATATATATATTATGTGGAAAGTTTGTAAGAAAATTTTGGCCAACAAAATGCATCATCATTAGTTTTTTTATGTTTTTCATATCACTGTAATTTCCATGTGAATCTTTCTCTTCTTACTTTGCTTTGTAATATTTTTGGAGTTTCAAATACAAAGATTATAATTCATTACTGACTTCTTCCTCTTGAATCCATGTTTGCAAACTCCACTTCAATCCATGCTTGCGAACTCCTCCTCTTTAGGAACGAAAGTCCAATTCATTAGAGAAGTTCATAATAATATACAAACAAACAAAAGAAAAAAAAACATTTAAAGGATTTATTACAAATAACAATATACAAACAAACAATTTTTTTTTGACAAGGTGCAAAACTAACAACAATATACAAACAGTTAAAAGAAAAAAAAGATTCTAAAATGGAACTTGATCTACGATGAATTATAATTTAGAATGATTTTGGAATTGTTGTAGTGACAACCACAAAAATACCCATCCAACATAAACCAATTTTGATGAAACATCATCACTAGAATTTTCAATGCCTTATAATTTTGCATCCCATTTCTTTTGAATTCAATTGAATTAAAATTTTATTTTAATTCAATGAAGTTTAATTGAAATTTTTAATTCAGTTCAATTGAATTTTAATCCAATTGTTGAATTGAATGTTTTATTATGGCTTGTGTAATGGGAAGTAATTTCATTATTGTTTATTCTTTAAGATACATGGGACAAGTTTTCAAAAGTCTACTATCTACTTTAGGTAGTATGAGTTTTTCAACAAGCTTGTAAAATTTTCTATGGGAGTCCAATGTTTTTTATATTTTAGGTTTAGTGAATTAGGGGGGATGTAGTTCAATGAACATCACTAGTGGAAAAGGAAAACTTCTCTTCAAATAGATAAAATGGCCCAAGCTCTCACTTGGGCCCCATTTTTCTCCATCGCTCAAATGTTTTGAAGTTGTGTCATTGAAGATTTTTGTGCATCGAGGCTCTTGAAACATTTTTCTTTTCTTTTTCAACTCATGGTTCTACTTGAGCATCTTCTTTTTGGCTTATGTTCTCCTTACACATTTCTCTCTTGGTAAGTAACGTTGGTGTTGCTCCTTTAGGTACATGCTTGTGCTCTTGGCTCTACTTATTGATCTATCCCATGTACTCCCCACCCCCCTTTGTATGCTTGTGCAAGTTTGAGATTTCATGGCTCCTAGCTTTGTTCATTGATCTATTGCATGTGCATGTATTCCCCACCTTTTGTTTGCTTGTGCATGTGTCAAATCATAAGAGGTTTGACTATCAATAGTGGAATTTAATTCCAAGCTTGGAACTTCATGTTTAAATTAAAAAAATAAATTCAATAACACTTTTGGGGGTTTTTTCTTTAGTTTTATAAATATTTGTTTGTTTTGTTTCATTTTGTTTTCCTATTTTTTGGTTTTTTAGTTCTTTTTTGGTTTTTTTCTTACTAATTTGGGTTTCTTTTGGCTGCTTTTGGTTTTTTGGAAATTTTAAATTTTAAAAAATTACTATTTAAAATAATAATTAATGTTTTTTGTTTTGCAAGATTTATTCTATTTAATATTTGCATTGGTTTTGCATCATCTTACATTTAATTCCCATTGCACAACTTTATCATATTATGATGAAAAAAAAAGGGAGAAAAAAAAGTGATTTTATGTGGAAAGGATTTTTTCTTTAGTTGGGTCACTCACAAATTTAAGAGAATGTCATGTATAGATGGACAATTGTTAAAAATTGATATTTGTGAATAAGAAGCCTAATGGTCCTAGGGTTGGTTGTATTTTTCCATCTAACATGGTGGACTTGATTGAAACAAATGTTGATATGGAAGAAGAGTTTGAAGAGTTTGAAGGTACCTTCGAAAAAAATGAGAATCTAAAAATATGATGAAAACAATATTTTTTAATTTTCATCAATTGTTATTAAATCCTTTCATTTTTTCGATTTATTGGGTTTTTTCAGTCATATTTTATTTTTAAAATGATAACTAGCTTGAAAGAATTGCATAAGATAACCACCTATTTATAATTTTGTCAAAATTGCCTACTTGAAAATTGGCTCAAATTTTTAAAAAATCAAAAGCTAAAACCTTGGAAGGTTTTATAAAATATGAGGGGGAAAAAAAAACTAAAAATTGGGTTGGTTTTTCAATTTACCCTAAGGACCAAAATTGGCAATTTTCTAAAACATGGGAAACCCATCAACATTGGTTAAAATGTGTCCAAATCAAATGATCATTGATAGGTAATATTTCAAGCTAAAATATAATCAACTAGCATTTTACCCAAAGCAAAAAATGTTTTTCATAAGTTATGAATTTCAAAGGATGGGATTTTTTTTGGCAAATTGATTCCAAAATATTCAAAGAGTGATTTGAAGGACTAATCCATGTCCAATTATTGGAATTCATGTGATCTTGAAAAAGCTCTTTTCAAACACTATAAGATAATGAACTTCATGTTCAAAATAGAGATGTTTCCTAAAGTTATGAACTTCAAAATTTATAAGACAAGAAATATTTTAATTTAATTTAAGGAAAGTGACTTTGGGGAGTTGGGAAAATGTCATTGGTATATAGTCCTCATGGCTAATTACAAAATATATTTTAAGGAATGTAAAGCCTCCCATAGTGGTTTGGACCATCGTTAAAATTTATGAGTTTGTGACTTAATTCTAAATCCAATTGTTCTTTATTCCATTCTTGTTTGTTTGGTGCAATTGAGATAAATGATATTTGTTCATAAACAAAGTCAATTTGTCCTAATCAT
>Ga0209208_10006943_pt1 | contig 15531 bp, 13 predicted proteins | sample S1TSphfallax_3_FD_187694 | JGI IMG/M metagenome (GOLD analysis project Ga0209208, IMG submission 187694) | Host-associated microbial communities from peat moss isolated from Minnesota, USA - S1T2_Fd - Sphagnum fallax MG (SPAdes) (version 2) | ecosystem: Host-associated > Plants > Peat moss >...
CTCTCAAAACCAAAACTCTGCTTTGGCATGTACAGCAAATGTTTGCCTGAGCTGATGTGGGTTTTGTGAGGGTTTCCAAAGACAACATTCACATCCTTATGTATTTATGAAGTACAATGGAATTGTTCACAAGTTGCAAAGAAAAAAATAGTTATACACTTGGGTTTTATTGAGTATGTTTTTTATGCAGTGCAGGTTGTTGTTGGTGTGTGGTGTTTATTAATGTTGGTATGAACATATTTATTGGTTGTAGAGTTCCTTACAGCTGTTAAAAATTTTGTTGTCAAGTGGATATGCAAACTGGCATGGGTGTCACTTATCATTATTTTTTCCATTATCCAAATCTAGTATACAAGAGATTTTCAATGCTCTTCCATAGGCTTAAGAAACATATGTTGTCTTTCTGTCACTATGTAAGGTGCTTTATGTAAGTAATATACTTTTGTCATGCAATGATCCCAGTTAGGATGCTTGACAATGTCAAGATCTGGTGGCTATGAACTTAAGGAGCTTTTTTATGAGGTTCTTCTCTATAAATTCTTAATTAGTGTTTTGGTTCTTGTTTAGCACTGAAAGACTTGCCAACCAGTGCTAACCAGTGCTAACAAGTGATGTGACTGCCCATGCAGAAAACTCATGGTGGATATTAGTGTTAATTCTTTGAGTTAACAGATACAAAGATACTCAAGTATTCTAGAGACCTAGAAACTAACTTGGTTACACTAACTTGGGAGGGGTTGGATGTTCCAGTCAACCCACAACACATTGAAGGTATATTATTCTTATTCTTATTTTGTTCCATGAGTTTGGTTCAAGAGAAACTCAAGAAGAGTGTGGTTAAATCTGCAGGGGAGAAGGGTGTAGGGCGTGTGACAGGGAAACCTTTGCACTTCAAAGGCTCCATATTTCATCGAGTCATTTCAGGCTTCATGGCCCAAGTAAAGTTCCATTGAAGGATAGATACTTGCTTGACAGCCCTCTTTACTTGTACAATGTTTGATTGTGATTCTAGAGTTTGTAGTCAGCTTTTAGCATAAAGGCTTCTCTGATACAGTCATCCTTTTGCAGTAATAGATGGTTGCACATGCAATTTTTCTGTAGTCTTAATCATCTATTAACTGGTGGGTTGTTGCATTTTATACCTTGGTTCGATTGTCTGTCCACAGGGAGGAGATTTTTCTAAGAAAGATGGTAAGTTCTTTTTCTCGCAGGCCATCTTTCTACTTGCTGTTGTGTATGCACTTGCTGACTACTTCTGGACACCTTGTATCTGAGTTAGGGACTAAAATATGGAGAAGTGATGGAAATCAGCATTTGCATCACTGCCATGGAATTTGTCTCTCTGTCTTTGTGGTTCTTCTTGATGCCCAGTCTTTGATCCAAAGGACCTGGAAGTATTTGACCAGGGAGTTGGATGAAAGTCAAAGTAATTTAGAAGTTTTTTTTTTTTTTTTTTTTTTTGTGTGTGGGTTTGGAGGAATGAATAATTGTCTGATGTAATAAGAGTGAGGATGGCACTGGACAAAAGTTTAGTTTTACCTTCAGTTTTCTGGACTGCTGAGAAGAGGGGAAGGAGGTAAAGAAATGGACAATGATTATGCACATACTTTTCCTCAAATACATGACATTAACTCAGTTGTCAGCGTGGCTGATAGTAGCCATTTGTGTGGTCATGGTTGGATATTGGGTTTTGAATTGAAAGGCATGCCAAATGAAGAACGTTATTCTCGGGCTGAGAGGTATTTAGCGCACTCGCTTGCAGTACATGTTTGTCTCCTGGAAGTAGCAGGGGGTTTTAGTTCACTAAGAGCTTTGACCCCATTTGAGAAAGCCAGAATTGGTTTGTTTCCAGAAAATGTCCCATAGAACTGGACCACAACTTTCACAGTTCTCTGAATCTTTCATTGTGTTTTTCTAGTATGTATGTTATGGATCTCTTGTATGAATAGTTTGTGCAAATTGGTGTTTGTTTCCATATTTGCTCTTTGGATGCTCCTTGTCAATCCTATGAGTAGATTGCAGATGTAGGGCTTTGTGCTTGAGGCATCTTTTTCCTATGGTGCCCCTGGAAAAGGTAGGGGTATAAATCTGGGATCTACTTTTGTCTTATGACTATTGCCTCATCTGTGTGGACACCTATCAAAGCAAGTGTTTCTGGCTGCAATGATATGCAGGCACAGGTGGGGAAAGCATCTATGGAGGAAAATTTGCTGGTATGATTACCTGACTTGACTGTGCAGAAAAGGATAAGGAAAAGCAGAGCAGGATCCTGTTGTACTATTTCTTTTGCAATTTGGCATAGAATCATGTTTTCAAACTTCTCCAACTAACTTTAAGCAAGCTTGTGTGAAGTTGATAAGCTGCTGTTTTTGGTGTGTTCATGTATATGCTTTTAGGTTCAAGCCAGGTAAGATCTCTTTTGCATGAATGGGCTTTCTTTCGATCATAGCGTTCTCTTTTGCTTTCTGGTGGCTGGATGCACTGCCTCAGTATGGCATAACTGGTAAAAGCATGTGTTACTGTCTAGTAGGAGCTTTCTTCGCCCTTGCTACAGGGATCCAGTTCCAACATTGGAAGTGTTTAGCGATCATGTGAGAAGTAACAATGCACATTATCATACTCCCATCTTTTTGCAGATGAGAATTTCAAACATTCCCATGTTGGCCCAGGAGTTCTATCAATGGCAAATGCAGGTCCGAACACAAATGGTTCACAGTTCTTTCTGACATTTGGATCCCAACCACATTTGGACGGGTAATAATTCTCACTGTTCAGAGTTTGAGCTATTAGGACTCAATTGTCTCTTGTATTTATTTTTGCTTCCACCAAACTACAACTTTTTGAAGCTTATTGCTTACTAAGCAGTATGAAAATCAACTTTCGATGTTTCACTTCACATGAAAAAATGTGATTGTGAATTTCTTTTTCATGTTGTAGTGCTGGTGCAGGGAAACGCTTCTAGTATACCACCAGTGTAAGAGTGGATGTGACATTCATGGCCCTTTCTTTCCTTAACTTTATCTTCCCTTTCCTAATGACCTATTTCTATAATTTGTATGCTTTTGCCAACCCATGTCCCATCTCAGAAGAGTGACCTATGTAATATTTAATATGAAACCAGTAAAATGCTAGATGGTCATTTCTGAGAATATGAAGAAAAGTCGAAAGATTGTTAAAGCTTGTGAATTTCTTCTGTTTTAAACCTGTATTCCACAGTAGTCCAAAGATAAATTTTATACCTTAATGAGCCTATTGGAGATTCTAACCTTCATATGGTCATGAAGTAATGAATTCAAATAGGATGGTCAAAGAAAATGAGGAAGTGATGTCCATGGAGTCTTATCAATAGCTGCATGGTAGGCAAAGCTTCAGATTTATGCTTGGCTAGATCTCCTGATAAACAGCTTGTTCCTCATGCTTTGTCAGTGAGTCTTTAAGCAGTCTGTTGGTCTCCTAATGGATAGTAATTTTGCATTCTTTCTAGCTAACTTCTACCTCTGCATTTATAAATTAAATTTTTTTGGATGTCTTATCAAGTCCAATGCCTGTCCAGCAGTTTTTCTGGGTTCTGTGTACAAGGGTTCAGAGATGATGTGTTGGTTTGTGACATCCCTGATTTCTGTAACTTTATATACCTAGTCAAAAAAGTACAAATATATATATATAGTTTATGGGCCAGCAACCTCATCATTGTTTTGTCTTCTTGATACATGTGCCATTTGCAGTGACTGTGTGAGGCAAATCTGTATATGGACACCCTGCTTGTCTCTACATTTTGTCTTTTAGTGGTCCTTTCTACTTCTGATTCCTCTTATGAACTGATTTGTTTCTTTAAATAGCTGACAATTGTGCTGCAACTGCTTGCAGGAAGCATGTGGTTTTTGGGAAGGTCCTGGAGGGTTTGGATGTGTTGAAGAAGATAGAGGCTGTGCCTACTACAGGTCAAAGGGACAAGCCAGAATTGCCCATCAAAATTGTTGGCTGTGGGGAGGCTCCTCAGGGGAAAGATAATGGAGTCACTGTTGCTGGAGCTGGTGAGTAAAGTCTGTTGGTGTGAGCAGGTTTTCTCTATGCTTACATACATCCTTCTCTGAATTGTTTTCAGGTTGACTTAAATTGTAACGATTAGAAAATTCTTGGTATATATAAAGATATTTCTCTACTCTCATATCCCTGCACTTGATTTACACTTTATAGAGACCTCAAATGACTGAGGATTGATTGTTGTGTTCTGAACAAGGTTGTAGACAGGATGAAACTGCTGTTTTTGGTTCCTGTGAATTTCTATCAAAATCAAGATAAGCAGAGATGGTAAGCTAGTGAACTTTGGAGCTTGACCTTGAATGCTAAAGTTGTTCTTTTCTTCTTGTAGTTCCTGTCCATCAGTGTTATATAAACAATATTGATGTGCATGCAGGGAAAAAGAAGAGCAGGAAGCACAAGGGAGGCAGAGATGATTATTCAAGTGATGAAGAAGAAGATAATGTCCGCAAACGGAAGCATAAGAGGGTCAATAGAGATCGCCGGAGAAGGAAAAAGCGTCGATATTCAACAGACTCTACTGAAAGCTCTTCAGAGTCAGAGTCCTTTTCTGATACTTCATCAGAGAGTTCATCAGAGACAGATTCTGATTCCTCCTCAGACTTAAGCTCATCTAGTGAGGACAATAGGAGGCGGCGGAAGAAGAAACCTGTAAGGAAGGAAAAGAAGAGAGCGCTGAAACGAAAACGAGACAAGCGCAAGGACAGGAAGCGGAGCAAAAGGAGTAAAAGGACATCAAAGAAAGCGAAGTGGTGTGCAGCTCAAGCCTCTATTGAATGCATGCATGTCCATTCTAATATCTAATTTTCTTTCTTAGAGGTGTTCTGGATTGATTTCATCATCCTGTTCAGTGTAACATCGTGAGAGCCATTTCAGAGTTGTTCCAAGGCTGGGCTACTAACTATTCTCCCTTCCTTGAAGCTGGCTATGATTTCAAGCTTCCTCGATACTGTCTTTCCACTCTTGATTATGTAAAGGGTAGATTACCCTGAGCAGTTTGGTATAGCTGTCAGTGCTAAGGAACTTGTACGAGTATGAGAGTTGCCGGACCTCAAAAGAATTGTTCTTTCTAGTCCTTGGTGGTGAAATTAATTTTACCGGATAAGAGTGAGATTTCTGGGGTTAGAAATCTAGAACCAAGTGTTGCTCTTCTCCTTGATTCTCTTCTTTTCCTATGAGTGGTAAAAGAAACATCTTGAAGATACTGTGGGCAAGTATGATAACCTGGTCAAGCCTGATTTTGTTGTTGTGCAGGAGCTCTGAGAGTGACTCCAGTGAAAGCGAAAGTGACACTTCCAGCACTGATAGCGAGAGTGACAGTGGTAGTGATGTGATCAAGCAGGCACCCAAGGCAACAGATAGGCGTGAGAAGCAATCTGGTATGATTAGTGGGCAGATGCATTGCACTGAAAGGCATCATCTCTGAAGCTGCTTAGAGTTGATTGTGCTGTCAGAAAAAAGTCAGAATTGGTACTAGTGACATATCCAGAACACCTCATCAGTTAGAATGATCATGAAAGCCAGTATATTTCTTGTCACTATATCATTTTGCTTATCCTCTCAAATCATGCACTGTCCAGCGTACAATTTGGTCAAATGCATGGATCATATGTTGTGTAATATCTATTGATGATGCTATGTTGTCAATACCAAGGAGGTTCATTGGATACAAAGGTTGCTGATTAGGTCTTTGTGATTCTTACTCTCATGTTTTAGGGATGGTGTTATGTCTTTCCTATCTTTCAGGCCTTATTATTGGGACCCCTTTCACTGCTGCAGGGAAATCAGCTGGAAAATTGACTGCAACAGTATGGGCTGAAGAAGAAACTTCCTTTCAAAAGTCTGCAGAATTTGAGAAGGTCCAGGAGAAAAGAACAGAGAAACATGAAGCAGTGGTGGAGGATGGTGGAAATAATGGCAGTGATGTCCAGGAGGTATTAGTTGAAGCAATCAAGCAGACAGAGGTACCTGAGGCCTTGGCCAAAGAGAAAAGTTTATCACCACCACGCAGTCCTCCTCAGAGCAGGTCCAGGTATTTTGAAGCATCTTGCACCTTTTCTCAATTTTTTTGGAAGTTGGGAATTATGAAGGATCCTTGTTATGAATGATGATTATTTTATAATTTCCAACTTATGCACCTGCCAATAGAATGTGAAGAAATTCTCCTGAAAAGATTCCTTGTTAGCTGGAAGAACTTACTCCTTGCAGTGCTGCTATTATTTAGATTTTCTATGTAGGCATATCACACCATAGCTTTAAAAGCATTTCATCAGATTGGATGGACAAGAAGCTGATGCGACAGAAACTGGTGCATGTGCTATAAGGACCCATACTTTAGAACAGTAGGGGGGCCTGTATGTTTACACACTACTATGTGGGAATCTCAAGGCAAATGTATCAGTCACTCTGGAAATTTCTAGCATCTTCTGGCATCTTCAGTAGGGTTGATGGTTGCTTCATCAGCCCTGTTGTGATGGGTTCTAGTAGCGTGATCTCTATTTTTGTTTCAGCTACTCTAGTATGTTGGAGATGTATGTGCAGGAGCCGGAGCAGAAGTCTTACTCCTAAAAGAAGCCCAAGTCGTAGTCGGAGCAGGAGCCAAAGCCAGAGTGAGAGTCCAAGACTAAGTCCAAGCATTAGTCCAGTGGTCAGTCCAAAACGGAGCCAAAGCAAAAGCCCAAGACTTACCCCAAGCAAGAGCAAGAGTCCCAGCCCAGTAGTGGTGAAGGCACAGAGCCCAGCTCCTGAATCTCCTCCCCAACGTTCTCGTAGCCGAAGCCCAGTGCGGAGCCCGAGTCCAGAGGGCACTTCAAAACGCATAAGAAGAGGCCGAGGATTCAGCCAGCAGTATTCTTATGCTCGTCGATACCGAACTCCCTCTCCAGAGCATTCACCACCTCGCTCATATCGATATGGTGGTCGAGGTGAACGAGATAGATATGATCGGGGTAGAAGTGATAGGTAGCATTCCGCACCCTACCCTGAAAATATAAGTTGGCATCCGCGTGTGATCCTGGATTTATTGTCTGTATGATTGGACATTTAACTCTTAAGGTGTCTCTTCCCAGTTGTGCATGGCACAAGTTGTACTTTTTAGTTTGCATAGTTGATGTGATTGGTGATGGGTGATGTAGGTATGGAGGATACAGGGGTTATAGAGATTGGAGCCCAAGACGATACAGAGGCTCTCCTAGGGGCAGGACACCACCAAGGTGTGTTAATTCCCTCCGGTTTTCTGCAGAGGTTTCAACATTTCTTTTCTGGAATGGAAGACTTTAATAGAAGGCAATTGCTAGAGTGTACATCAGTCCTTAGTTTAGTTGGAGTCGTTTTTACAGGCAGGAGTGTGATGACCAGAATGTACATATGAATTCAGTAAGTTTGTAGATGAGTTTTGATTAAGGTCTTTACTTATGTTGTCAACTGAACTTGTCAGAGGAATACAATAATCAGCCAGAATCCAGGGTAGACGGTACTCTGATTATGGTATTTGTTTCTACAGATACAGAAGGAGTGCCAGCCGAAGTTTGAGTCCAAGCCGTAGTCCAGTGGGCCGTTCCCGCCGCAAGGACTACTCTCGCAGCCTTAGCCACAGTGTGAGTCCAGGTGCTGCTCCTCATCGCATCAGCAGTGATCTTCGAGCCCGGCTTGGCCCAGATGTAAGTACCCAAGCTAGAGGGGAAGACAACAATGGTGCTACCAAAGGAAGGAAACAGCGTTCACCTAGTGAGAGTTCATTGGAGTCTCGTTCCCCAAGGCGATCAGTCTCAGCAAGTTTGTCTCCACGCAATCGTACCTTGGTCTCTTATGGCAGAGACAAGCGTGATCGGCGGCGATCACCAACACCCAGTCCCTCACCATCAAGGAGTAGGTCATCAGGTGGCAATGCTGGCCTGGTTTCCTATGGGGACGCAAGTCCTGATTCATGATTGCCTCGTTGTCTTGTTGCATACTGAAAACTCTTAGGGTAGAAAGTTGTGCTGTACTGGGTGCTTGAGGGAGTCAAAATCAGTGCGAGCTTTTCTTTAGCCTTCTTGAATGGGTTTTGGGAGGGGTAAGAGGTGTACCTAGGATATCTGGCAAGTTCCTGTGCAAGGCAGGGTCATCTCTTACACAAAATAGGATTTATAGCAGTAAGGTGTCCTGGATCTGAATCAAGAGTTTTGTTCTTTAGTGGGGTGTTTGATGGATATGTGTAGGTGTGGGAAGCAGCAGCCCATGCTTGTGACTTAGTCACAGTGCAGGCAGGCAATAGTAGCATTTGTGCTGTTAAAAGGCAAGTTACTTGTTTGTGTTTCCTGTTGTCTTTGGATAATGGAAGAAGACAATGTGCAATCCCATTCCAACAAACAGTTTTTTATCACCACCTTGGCTTGGTGTTTCTGCACCATATTTCTTTTGATCTTCATTGCTGTCCAAGTACCAGTTTGGTAGCTTAGTTTTCTTCCTATGTTTGCTGTTTTTGTGGCTAGGTTTTCTTATTGCATTGCAGGTCATACATGGGAAAGGTAACTACACTCTAAATTGACAGATTACACTGGAAGCATAGCAATTGAAATGGGATTTGGATGAAAATAAATCCATGGGATTAGGAAATAGAACACTGCGCAAATGTAAGAAGAATGACATTTTTTGCTTTGAGTGGTCAATTAAATAAAAAAGTTTAGACACCTAGGCTGATATATAAACCCATGCAACCCTTCCTACATTACACATGGGCTGTCCCATGTTAACTCAAAATCAAGAGTCTGATGCATTGTGGCATCTTGTGAAGACCATCATAGGTTTCATTGTGGCATGTACTTGAAACCTATGATTGTGCTGCAACAAAACTATGCATACTTGTAAAGGTGTCAAAAACTTTGACTTCTGGCATACTTGACCATCTCTCAAAATGTGTGCACACAATGTTGCTAAATTTTTAAAAAGTGTATTGTAAATCAACTACTAATAACTTGAGACTAATCTTAATCCATCTGCAATTGCATTAATTGCCCGTGCAAAATAGACATTGAGCAATCTTGGATGCCAGAGCTTCCTACAATGCACTCAACAATTAACTTGGTTCAACTTGTTTGTCACTCCATAGGAATTGATCCTTGAGTTCTTCTATGAACCCACACTGGTTCCATAGTGCAATGTGCACCACCTCTCTGCCTTCCCTTCTTACTTTTATTTTTTCAATTGCTTGGGTCATGTTGACCGTGCAAATAGTAGGCGTGATTCCACAAAATGAAGCTTGATAGGCTGGTGTGGGTTAAAGAGTCTTTAGCCTTGATTGCATCGTGGAGTGTGTCACCAACCTCAATGCAATGCTTGGAATATCCAAGCCTCATCCAATTTTTTTCTTCATAGTCCACTTATCTGATTGAACATGCCTGGAGAGATTTCTTTTGATTTTGTTAACTCATTTGTCTTTTGAAGCAAGCATCTCCTCCTTGCATTATTCCCTCACTTTGGTTACTATCTCCTTGTGCACTAGCTTATGTTGAAGTGCACACACATAATGGTTAAACATCATCATAATCAACATGGAATAATCAATGAGATGCTTTTCAATTGAAACCTTCCACTAAATGTCCATTATAGGTCTTGGATGGGGCCTCAAGCAAGGTCAAAAATCAACCAATGGGGTTATTGTGCGCATATCGTTCCTTGGGTATGCATATCGTGGATCACAATTGCAAGAAATAAGAAGATTATGTGTGCCTCTACAATCAAGTGCAAGCGGGTTTTGAAGCATTGAACTACAACTTTGGTTCGTTTGAGTGAAAAAGAAAAAGAAACAAAGAGGGAGAAGTTAGAAGGTTTGGAAGTTTAGAAAGGAGCCAATTAAATAACATATATGCATCTTTGTTGCTACAATTGTTTTTGTTAATCTGTTCTAATGGCAATTCTTGAAATTTGAATTTCAATGTGTCATTGAGGACTCCATGTAATTAGCGTCATTGTTGGAGCTTTTTGTTTAACCTATTTCTACAGCAATAGTTTATCTTAAATTTGAAAAGTGAAGGGAGTTTATAAGCTTTTATAATCATCAACACCTTTGTTGCAACAATTTGTGCCAACACAAGGTCAAGACATCCATGTAAATAATAGTCCATTTGTTGAAATTTCTTTTTTGGAAATTTAAGGAATGAAGTAATCATGTAGGGAGTCAAATTCATCATAGTCCTTAATCTTTGTTGGTTCATTTTTTTCTTGTAGTTTCATGTTTATGATGATTCATTTTTGCCAATTTTTAAAAACTCTAAAAGCTAGTATAAAGCTCAATCATCATTAATGTACTTTGTTGTAATAAATTGTATGGAAATTTTCTCCTGCCCAAACACATATTTTATGAAGGTGGGTTCATTAGATCCTAAATCCCTACTTACCCTCCTTAATTACTCTACTACAACTACTCACATAAGAATGAAAAAATGCCATGTGAAATAAATAAAATTTGTCCATTGGACGGTAGATTACCTTACCATTATGACTACCCTCCTAGTAGCATGTAAATAAGAGTAACAACCTATGAAAACAATAAGGCAACAAAATGAAGGAACAAGACTCAAGTTATAGGGACAATATTTCTACCCTACAACAAAATTATTGTCATAGGCCAACAAAAGGTAACCACCTTCCCAGAAGGTAAATTATACCAAAATCTAATATTTTTAAAGGTTTATAACCTTCTTAAACCCTTCCTTCCTTTGCACATGCTTCCTACAACTTGCCCCATGTTCCTATCGCTTGCCTCTTATTCATGCATGCCATCCTAACAAAGTAAAGAAACATAAATCAAAATTACATCGGGGTATCCCAACAAGCATTTGTTACCTTTCTTTATGGCAACAATGAAGGATATATTCTGCCAAGCTCCCCATGTTGTCTTCATCTACACCAAAATAAAATAAAAACTAAAAAAAAACTTAGTGGATTAAGGAGGGAAAAATGAGAGGGAAAAATGAAAGGTAAAAAGAAAAAAGACAAGGTGGGCAAACCAAGAGTGTTTGTCACCTTCGGAGGTCAACCAAGGAGTGAATAATGCAAAGAGAGAAAGAGAGTAGGAAAAAAAAAAAAATAGTGATAGAAAAAAGAGAAAATCAACTAGAGACAGAAAAAATGACCTCCAAATCCACCTAGACCCACAAAAAAGAACACCACCCCAAAGGAAGTAGGAGCAATCCCTCAAAGGTCACCCAAAAAAATCCCCCACTAATCTAGTTGGGGGTGGTTACCTCCTAGAATTACTTTTACCTTCTAGGTAGATGATTCACCAAACCTCCCACCCCACCACCCACCCTTCTAAAAAATGAAATGTGGATTGATATTTCTACCTACCAACCTAAATCCTAGCTAACTAGTGGGCATCACCTTCCAAGGGAGATGAGGTTAAGAATTACTACTAGCAAAATCTTTTATCGAGCTACCCCTTTAATTAGACTAACACTTAAACTAAGGTAAAACTAACCTTAGGTTAGCATTGACTATTGAGGAGACATTCAAGCTTGACCTTTTAACTTGCAACATTTAGCTCAAGTCAGTTGTGGCATTGTCTAAACCCACAACTACAAAATCATAGAATATTACACATCCCATCCATAACTTGCTAATTAAAAAGATTCAAGACCTGAAAAACATGACTACCTTGAATGGGGAATTACCAATGAATATTGTGACAAGATGGATAATGATTGTGAATGTGAGATCACATGTGGGCTCCCTTGTAGCCTATTGAGGGTTGTGATGTATGGCTATTGAAATGGTTGGTTTAAGTTTTTTCTTGTATTAACATTTATAGTTTTTGGTGTTGTATGCATGTTCTAGGGTTGGACTTGTGTTTTTTTTGTTATTTACATGCATTGGGGCTCTTCAAGTGGTTTTGTTGAACTATGTGTGTGCAAAATTCCAATGATTTTCAAAGACATTATGAAGTTATTACATTTTATTTAATGTGTATAATGTTTTGCATGTATGTTTGGTATGAATTGAAATTTGTAGGGGAACATTGTTGAATGGCAAGTTAAGGGACTACCATGTAAGAAATGAATTGTATGTGAAGAGCTTATGGAGTGAGATGTCAACAACCACATTATTGCCCAAGATATAAAGATAAGTTATCATTGGAAGCATAATACTAATTGTTGCCCAAAAATCATAGGAACAATTCCCCTACAACTATTTTAATGGCCATTAAAAAAAAGGATATAAATTATGTACAACTGGCATGTTATTGAAATTCAATAGAAAAAAATTGAACGACACATTCGCAAATCAAATGAGTAGGGCAAATGAAAAGAATAGAAAGCTCCCCCTCAATGGCAATAACACAATGTTAATCAAAATTTTCCTTGTAGTTTATTGTTTTAGTACTTTGATTCCATTCAGTTTACAAATTAGGTTCTTATCAATGTTGTCTTGGTTAAATATAAGTTATATTTTTATTGGTCAAATAATTGAATTTTTAATTAATTATAATTTTAAAATATACATAGGAAAACTAACTAGGGGATTAGAAAAAGAATAAAGAATGATGATGAAGATGATGAAATTATTATTTTTTGAAGAAGAAGTTTTTTGAAGGAAAACAAATAGTTTTATTTTCCATTACAAAAATATTTTGAATTTCATTGAAGATATCTTTGAATTTTATTGTTAAGTTTTGTTTTACTTTTCATCTTTAATACAAAATTAATTTGAATAGGATTGGAAGACAATAATAATAAGCACATAATAAGAAACATAATCATTTGAAATTGTTTCAATTAGTAAATATACATATGCCAATTGCATACCAAGCTAATAATGCCACTACAAGTTTGAATACTATAGTTGTAAGATAGTTTCACTCAAAGGTTCAATGCCATTATAATGTGAATACATTAGTTGCATAAAAGGTTGTTAATGGCAATGTTTAGATTTGAATACAATAGTTGCAATTGTTATTATTATAAAAACAAATAAACATTCATGTGACATCAAAGCATTATAAAATGAGATGTGAACACTAAAATAAATTTATCATTATCAAACATTCTACACAACAAAAACATGTTCATGATACCAATATATTAATTACTACTTTCTAAAGTCCATAAACACCTAAATACCCTACCAAATCATTACACTTTTGCATAACACAAATTGACCTTGCACTTGCTTTGCAAAAGTTGTACATCTTCATATTTGTAATTTGGGAAAAACAAATGTGCATCTAGAAGCATGAATCCTTGGACTTGCATCTTGTACACACCATCTACAAATCTACCAAATGAAACAACTATGGATCCCCTAGACTTTACAAACTATTGCACTTGCTACATACTTGTGTTTATATAATAAGAACATCTAATCACCTATGGCAAACTACACAAACCATCACAAATTTAGTATTTCACAACTTAGCAATGGAACTAGTGCAAAATTCATTCATTCATAATTCATATGTTTCATCCACTTTTATCAAAAATGTTTTCAACACATAATATCCATGTGTAAAATGTAGGAATTTATGAATGAACAAACTTCGCACAATTTTTATTATTAATTTGTGATTGTAAGTTGCAACCATGTTTAACAATACAACTAAAGGATGTTATTTAATATGATAACACAATAACTATTATTTGAACATAATAACATCAACTACAATATAGGAGTTGGACTCACCTTGCGCAAGGTTGGGGCTTTGACACATCTTTATTACAATGTTGCATCTCTTCAAGATCTAAACTATGGGGTTCTACCTAAGCATTGGTTTCTTCAACCTCTTGTTCTACCAACCATATAAACTCATTGAACACACAGACAAATTTAAATATTGTTTTACCCAATATCATCACAAATTTAACATGTGATAAATTAATAATGAAAATGGTGCGAATCTTGTTCATTCATAGGTTCGTACATTTAACACACAAATATCATGCATTGAAAACACGTTTAACAACGAATAAATGTGTTGACGAATGAAGTACAAACCTATGAATGAATGAATGTCACACAAATTTTGTATCTTCCAATAAATATGTGTGTCAAATGTGTTTTCAATGCACAATATCAATGCATAAAACATACAAATTATGAATAAGTGAATTTTGCATGATTATCATTATTAAATCATGAAATCGTAAGTTTATGATGATGTTTTTGAAAATATATTTGATTTGGGTACAATATAAACATAAACGTTATATTTCTAATCACCTTATAAATATTTCATATAAATGGTGGAAGTCAAAAGCAAGGTGTTGCCAAGAACGATCTATTCACATCCTAAGTTTCAAGTTCAAACCATACCTTATTCAATGCATCAATGGTTGATTTCATTCCAGGGTCATATTTATTTGAATTATGGCAACTTTTGAAGCTTCCTTTTTTGGAGTGAATCAACATGACAACAATATACATTATCCATCTATGTCATATGTAAGCAAAAACTTGAAATAAAAAATGGTTTTAATAATTGACACAAATAAATGATTGGCAATTGATCCAATTAATCTTGTTACCAATAAAACAACAACCTCTTAAACTAATGTGTATGTCACAAAATATCAAAACAAGCATGATGGTGCATAGCACGGCACCAATTTGTTGTTATAAAATAAGTACACACAATTATTTGTAAAAGATTTCATTCTTGCATTTTAAGGACTTATTTTTGCATATAAATGAATAATTATCAATGGAACAACTTGGACAACTAAAACAATTGGGGCAACACAAACCAATGGCATTTTAAATTAATGGTTTATAATTTCCATCTTTCATCCATAGTTCATTGCATTGTTTGCAAAATGTTAAAAAAATGATTTCCAAGAGCCCTACACACTTCCATAACTTGATGTGTGTTATATACTCGTTGAAACCCTAATTTTATACATGCATTATTATGTTACTAGATTTTTGTAACCAAGCATAATTTTTAATGAAATCATGTTTATACTTTCATGGGTAGTAGGTACAAATTAATTGCTACAACTTCATCACTTTTGTATTGTGTTTGTTGTAGGAAATATTAGGACGAAAATACATGCATTGAGGTTGAGAGGGTTGAATTTGAACATGTTTGTTAATTAAACCTTATTACATGTAGCCATCCTATAATATTTCCACCGTACTTCCAAGAGAGTAATGAGATCACCAAGTGGGCAAGGGAAGTCATTCAAACCCATCAACTTGCTAAGACTTTGCCTCTTGATGAATACCTTGTCCACCTTTCAATTCCCCCAAGTTTTGTAACATTGATGTACAAGAATAGGAAGGCATATAGGAATCACTTTCAAGTTGATGATGAACATTGTAGTTTGTTGGTTACAATATATGACTCTAGTGTTCCATTTGTTTTCCAATAGTCACAAGGAAATGAAGATGATGTGCTTGCAATGATCTAATTTGTTGGGATCTAGAAGGTGATTTTGTAGTTAGATTACAATCCCATGTCTTCACCAATCATGTTATTTTGTTGTAGTTGGGTGAAAAAAAAACAATATACCAAAA
>Ga0209208_10006944_pt1 | contig 15530 bp, 15 predicted proteins | sample S1TSphfallax_3_FD_187694 | JGI IMG/M metagenome (GOLD analysis project Ga0209208, IMG submission 187694) | Host-associated microbial communities from peat moss isolated from Minnesota, USA - S1T2_Fd - Sphagnum fallax MG (SPAdes) (version 2) | ecosystem: Host-associated > Plants > Peat moss >...
CAGGGATCTAATCTGGAGACAGAAACATAATCCCGTCTTTTATTTACCTTGATGAATGCTGTCACCTCCAAGTCCAGACACTGCTGAAACTGTGATACACTGACACCACCTCTGCCGTAGCATGCAGTTGAAAAAGTTGGTAAACATCCATTCAAAGCTCCTAGCAAAGGTCACGAGGTTCCCAAACACCAATCACAACCCTTGCTTAGAAGTTCCTATGGATTGTTGATGATATACACTCCCAATTCCATCAGAGCATCCATCAATTAGAGCAACAACAAATGAAGAAGAAATATGAAACCATCTTGAACAGCACAGGTGTGCAAGATTCAGAATTCTTTCCATTTTTCAATCTGAAAACAGTTTTCATCCAAGGAAAAACATTGGTTGACCTGTAGATAATGATTTGCTGGGGCTTTCACAGATGGTTCTGGTCATGAGCATCGATTATAGAATTCAATTAGAAGCTCCCTGCAATCCCAATTGTAATTCAATAAGGATGAGAAGGGCAATTCATAAATGCCTAATTTGGGTAAAGCCAAAGGAGCAATGAAGAGATAGCAAGACTCACTTGACCATTCCACCATGCCGCCAATCCACTTCTTCATAAAGGCCCCCAATCATCTTCATTTCAGATGTCTGAGTCCACACCCTTGCAGAATACAATCCTGAAACATTGTTTGGCCAATCCTTGGATGCTACCACCTTCAGTCAAACAACAAAGTCAGCAGAAATCTTGTTTGATAAACATGATATATGAACATGACCATGTATGTGTTAGATTCTGCACAATTCACACATCCTAAAATGTTGCAAAATAGTTGCTCAACCCTAGAAATTTACTTACTGCTGCAATTGGTGTAGAGTCTACATCACCGGGTGGTCCATGAGAGATATCTATTCCAAAAAGAATTGTCGATTTTCCCAGAAAATCTGCAATGTCAAGGCTAAGAGGAGAATTGTATCCACCCAGCTGCACCCAACATCATGCTATCATCAGGAACTACATGCTTGAACATTAATGCTATCATCACGAATTTCCAGCTTCTGCAAACAAGATTACATAGAAGATAAGGAATCTAAAAGCACAATCCAAATTGAACTGTGTTCTTAAAGGTGGCTAACAACAGATAAACTATCTTGAGGTTGATTTTCAGGGCAAAATTTCCAAGATATTCGTCATTGGGCTGATATGGTTTGACCATACACTGAGATGCAACTCCTATCCTCACCTCACACATCTTCTTGAATGGAATTATTAACATTCACTACACTACCTGAGTTAAAAAAATGTAAATGCTCCCACCAATGGGTCTTTCATAGGTTATCCTATTCAGAATTTCCACACGTAAAACTGCACCATGTGATTCTGAGCACATGAATGGACCTGCATTAGACGACTTAACATGCATACTTTGCACAAATAGAAAACTAGCATAAGGAATGAACAGACCATATATTTCTCTGTTCTTGTCAGGGAGGACAGCCAAAATGAACATGGGGTGACGGCAGCTCAATAAATTGAACATTCTTCTCACACGTTCATGAGGTGGAAAGTGCTTGTTGTTCTGCTGCTCCTTTTCAATTGCTTTCGGATCTAAAGTTCTCTGGAACATAGTATTTGGCAAGAACATTGAATCCAGCAGGCATCAGATTGTAGTTGTGACTAGACCTACTGCTCTCTCTAGACACAAAATAAGGTTTTAACTGATCGACAGGTCTACTATGGCACACAGTTCCATACCATGCCATATTTGTTGCAGGCCTGGACCAGACTTTGGCCAATGACATCAGCATCATAACAGCTCCCATCAAATACTACCATGACCCAATTGGTAATCTCACACCCCTTCATGAAAAACTACACCCACATGGTTGCCAATAATGGTCAGTACTGAAATCCAATTCAGGGTTAGGAGGGTTTAACCATTAAAGGATTTCAAAAAACATGTTCTCAACCAGCTGTTGATGTTTAGGACTATTATTCAGTTGCAAAACTATAATAGTTGACATACTTCAGATGATGCAGACATTCATGGCACAAGTAAAGAAAACCATATTGTTGAAATTCCATCATCCCTCATGAGGATTCTCTTTCCTTCCACCTCCAAACAGAAGCTGCATTTACCAATCAACAAACACGATTACTTTACAAATGAAGACATTCAGCCTACTCAACTTGGAATAGGAACTTTTCAAAGTCCTTCAATATGGCAACTTTCCATGAGGACTGTCAACTTATATCATTAGCAACATTATCTACCAATACCTTAGATCATCTGGTACATGAGTGAAAATGCTTGGTACACGAGTGAAAATGCTTGATGCCGCAAGGCAACCTGGAGGGGAAACTATGAGTAATTGGGGTTGAAGTATTATGTACACTACAAGGCTCCAAAAGTTTTGCATTGACTTTTGCAAACTGCAGATTGAAACTCAATCCAAATTCCTGAACATGGTCATCTTAATCATATTTGTTTACCACCATTGTGTGTTAAAAAACCAAGTAGCTATCAGTTGCATAGTTTGCAAATCGTTCGCAAATTGATTCATGGACATGTGATAGACAAAAACTATGTGAACAAAGAAATGTAGGACTAACAGTCTAAAACAGAAATCAGAATTACATTTTTGCAAACAAGTCCCCTATTCTGTGGTGATTACCTATTAGCTTCAATTTCCTTCTAGCATAGCATACCAGATAGTGACTTTGTGTACCGCTGTCCTGGTATAATCCTGCACAGCTGTACCAAGCCAGCAACAACAATACAAACACTTCTCATTTCTAGAAAAAAAAAGGGGGTTTCAAAAGCAACAGTGCATCCTTAGTACCCTATGAATTCTAGGGGGGGCCTCCTGGGGATGTAGGTCAGCTTTTTCTTGCTATCAACATCAAGGGCTGGGGCATTTGAGAATTTCAAGCGATGGTTGTAAATCTCCCAGTAATAGTTGCTGATTGAAACCTCTTCAAATTCCTTAGGATTTTCCTTTGACTTCTTGGAAAACCTTGTTGCCAATGGAGGTTATGTTAGTGATGTACATATCTACTATTAAACAGTCTGCAATTTCTATCACCATCTAGCTAGGGACAAAGAGCTCCAATTTGACATATGGGACAAGCAACAGACAATTATACTACAAAGAGCACACATAGAATCAGAAAAGGTCAATATTTACATGAGATCTTTGCATGCAAGGCGGCTGAATCCTGAAATAGTATATGTGCAGGAGACTTGAAAATGACTAATCATCTCCACCTTCACCCTCTTCAGCATGGTTTCAGCTTGTAATTTTACTCACCCAACACGTTGACCAGTTAATGCAATCACCAAGCACAGAAACTTGCCCATACAAGAAATTGAATTTGAAAAATTTGAGAATCACTATATCTCAGTTGGCAAGACAGAGGAAAGTAAAAAAATTCAAGTAGCAAATGTTGACGCTCATTTATTACAAGCTTGTGCAAGCTTTATCTGATGTATTCATACATGACCCCATGGTACAGACCACTGAACCAGACGAATTATATAATTGGGGTGCACACAATTACTTAATGTCTTTATTTCTTACAACACATTTCCTAGGGAGAAACAAAACTGAAAATATATACCTCCTCCCAGCCTCTCTCATCTACCATATCAAGGGAATCGTTACTCTACATGTTAAGCCTTTCCTCGATTAACTCCTCAACCATGATAGGCTTGATCACAATCATCATTCTGGTATCTGTTTCCACAGATGACATGCCAACCATTCAATATCCAGTAGTCCAAACAAGTAGTGTAAGGTATAGGTGCTCTGGACACATTATAATCAAACCTAGAACTAGGGTGAGTTGCCTTCCAGCTGCCATTGGATCATAACTGCTAATTCATGACAGTCCCCACTTCTTGCAACGCCTTTCAGGAACATACCACTAACTGATTACAGCTAACTTTCAGTCCAACACAATTAGTGGTTTACAAACTCCATATGATTGAACACAAAAAGCAATGCCAGACAACAACGCTCATCTTCACTATGTATATAGTATATAACAAGGTCAAGAGTAACGCCCATCTGTGTGGCCCTGATCCTTGAATGGAAGCCACGCCATGCTTCCACTCCTTCTCCAAGAGAGTCCAGTTGACCAAGTGATGGGTGAAAGAAATTGTCTCGCACAAGAAGATAACCCCTGTCACTCCCAAATTACATCACATCAGATCAAATTACACACCCAGAAGGTCTTTATTGTCTATAATTTGGGCTCTTTCACCAGATGATGCATTTCTCAATTGCAGAGTCTAGCAATTATGGTGTGCAACATTTTGAGCTGTATACCCTTTTCCAGTCAAAGTAGCTAAATGATTTCTGATACACAATAAGGAAAACCTTTGTCCAAACCCTAAACCCTCGACTTCTGCCATGATCAGAGGACAAAATAAGCATATTGAATTAAGATCAAACTGAATGCATCAAGGAAGAATTCATTCACCATACCTGGAGGACGCACTTTCCCACAGAACTATGTCAAGTACTCGAAGAGCATCTTGTGCAGAGCTGTCCACCTGGGCACCTGGCTGTTGGGCATTGCCAATGGCCTGCTTGTTCACCTTGGCTACAAACTTCATGCACACCGTGAAGTCCCTGTCCCAGAAAACAGAGAATTGAACTGAATTTACACACATGCATGAGAATTGTATCACAAACTTCCCACCTCTTTCAATTCCCACAACAAAAGCCAGAGTTCTAGGATCTCCTAAAACAAGCATATTGAACAGGAATCACCTTGTGGGAGGCATGATCAAGTCTTTGAATCCAAAAAGTCTTTGCAAATAATTTCAAAGGACTTTGCAAACAATCTATCGGTCCATACCAGGAGGGTTTAAGCTTCATCATACATATAAACACAGTCTTGCATGTAGAATGATATCTTCCTAAACCCTAAACGCAGAACCCAGAACTGCAAGGTTTATAACATTCAAAGTTTTCCGATACAAGCAGACCTTGCACGACCCACATATCCTGAATCTCCTTTTGATGGATCCTCCCCTTGTCGATGACACAAAAGAAGCTTGCCCGATCAGAAGAACCTCATTTGACAGTTATATACTGAAGTTGTGTCCAAGAGTTGAGAGAGGGAGAAGACGTACCTGAAAGAAGGCGTGCATTCATCAGCAAGAAGGACATAGTACTTCTGCTGCTTGCTGAAATTCAGAGGTCCGCTCATGAACAAGCCTTTCTCGCCATCGTAAGCCCCACGCTTACCGTTGAGTTCTACCGCACCATAAGTGGTTCTGAGCTTGTTCATCACATCACGGTTTGCCTTCTTCGATGATTCCGGCGTGATGGTCACCTGTCCAAGTCGAAATGTGTAAAGACCTCGTGAACTTCGATGTGGTATGTCTGTAAAGCCAATGAAGGTGCCAATGCACAGTGATCATTGCAAGAAGTCTCGAGCTGATTCTACCACCTCGAAATTCAGCAAAGGCAGGCAATGGGCAATAGAGAAACATCTGGATCGAGACTAGATTGCGATCATCAACTGTGGATTGCGAATTAGCTCAGAAACAAACAAAGCTGTAGAGAGATACGTTACGTTGTAGTGATATATGTCCGTCATGTTCGTAAGCTTCACGGCGAAGTGGTTGCACAAGAGCTCAACGGGACGTCCAATTCTCCCATAGCCCTGATCTCTCGTGGCCTGAGGGACTAGTACTTTCTTTCTTACTGCAGGTGGTGGTGCTGATCCTGGAGGACCGCCACCTCTCGCACCACGACTGCTGGAACGTGCTGCATGACCTCCTACCACTTCTGCGGAAGCTGCACCTGCTGGTTGGTGCCATGGGAATTTCACGGTCACGATGGGCTGACCGAGACCCCTCGATTAGGTTGTCAGTGTAGTCATGAAGCTAATCAGCATAGTTGCTTCACACTCAGAAAGTAACTTTTTCCAGCCTTTTAGGGCGAGGGCGGCAGCAAAGATACAAAAACTGCAGCACTTCAATTCTTACCCCATAAAAGCACTCATGTGATCAACACATTTATGGTCTAAGAGTCGTTAGAGCAGGCCTCCTAAGATATGGCAAATGCCGATTTTACCGCTTTTAGCTTAAGTTCGGCGTTCAAAAATTTTCAAAATCGGCAATAAATAAAAAGTGGCAAATTGCCTCAAATTTATTCAATTTTCATGACGTAAGTTATAAAAGTGTCAGTTACTCGGTCTATTGCAGACCTCCTAAGATATGGCAAACGCTGATTTTATCACTTTTAGCTTAAATTCAACATCCAAAAATCTTCAAAATTGGCAATAAATAAAAAGTGGCAAATTGCCTCGAATTTAATCAATTTTCGTGACATAAGTTGTAAAAGTGTCAATTGCTCGTTCTATTGGGCCCCAATGCCATCATTGAACCCAGTCGAAACAAGAATTCCCATCACAACATGGCGTTGCTTGGCCTGAAAGATGCCCTCCAACGTCAGGTTCATCATTGACTGTCGGAAAGTCATTTTTTTCCCATTTCAGAATGTTAAAATCCGACTCAACACTTGTTGTGTTGGCGAAAGCATTTGCCCATCCACCGCAGAACATTCGCAATTGCTCAAAACATCCTTTCATATCATCCCATCCCATATTGAAAAACGTTGCTTATCAATGAAGAGTTTAGAGTCGAGTTCCCTCTTGTGAGCATTGAAGAGTTCCTGTTGATGTCGTTCAATGAGATCGATCTTTTCATCGAGCCAAAACTTTGCTAATTGACTTTGATATGGATTGAGAACCGAATCGATAAAATCGCATGGTGCATCTCAACAAGTTGGAACAGCATCACAGGAGGAGCGAGATCGAGTGTAGCCTCATTATTCGAGTCGCGCTCAACTTGAATAGCCGATATACCTTGCACTAGTTTCAATCTGAAATGCACAATCTCCTTCAGGATCGACGTTTGATCAACCGCATCTAAACCTAGAAACATATCGCGAACCCATGATCCTTGGCTGCGGAAATGGCACAAGACATCCTTGATTTTTACCCACCAGTGATTCATAACAATGAATTTTGAAGCCTACATGGCCTCGAATGCATTGTTAATACCCACCAATTCCATATTCATTGTGCCTGCTAAGTGACTGACTAGATTCTCAATCTCTGATGTTTACTGTGAGAGAATGATATCAGGAGATTACAAGATTACCAAAGTGACATTGACGAGTTTGAATAATGGCCAAACCCCAACCGTCATTAGCCACCACGAGTCATCCGGTGCAAAAACGGGTTTCTTCTCATTAATCCAAATCAACAATCAACGGTGATGTTCGAACATCTAGGATAACATGCACTCGAAATGAACCCATCAATTAGTATCTTTAGGGCACATACTGCCCATTTCCAGCTGCAAGTTTTATTAACGGCGTAGATGAAAACTAAAATCGTGGGCAGTCTTATAAAACAATCTGTCATCCAAGGAATGATTGAAATATTTCACGACGAGATCAATCTGATGAAGCGCACACCAGATGCGCATGAGCTTGGTCTCAGACTCGTGATCAATTCGTGTTACTACACCAGCGTGTCACCTAGTCATCATGTTCTCACCATCGGTGCTGAAAGCAATAATCTTAGATTGCTAGCGTGCATACAGCGCATCCAGAATGCGACAGATCATGGCAGCAATGTTCTCTGCTATATGACGATCGTAAAAGGGCACTGTGATCAGGTGCAGATTCTCCAAGGAACCATTGGGACAAACGCAGATTTAGATGTCAAGGTACGACATAGATCGATGTGTGGAGCTATCAGTGGCAAACGCGAACGACCACACACAAAGAGAGCTCAGGATGTCTAAAATGCGTTGAAGATTGATGGCAACACCCACGCGGACAATGTGATTGTTAAGGCCCACCAACTTTGCATTCCCAAACGCCTTTTTGTGTTGATTAATAATAGCAAACGTTTGACGAAATGACAAATCAATTGAAATGTGATCGAGAGCGAGTTCAAACCATTTCACATTTTTTATGGTGATGCAATACAAGGTCGTGGTGTTGGGCACTTTCTTGAAAAGCGCCATGGATTTCTCCAGGGACAATGCGTCCAAGTCGTCATCAAGACGAAAAAATAGTTGTGCAACAATGTCTTTCACAATCTTCGAATCCACAATGAATTCAAGGATATCACCACTCGTGCAGATGAAACATTCAATTGAAACAAATTTCACTGTTTCAATAAACTCCATTTTTTTTTCCTTGCTAGCTTTTTTGTATTTCTCCCATTCAACAGGGTGTTGACTACTATTGTGTTTTTCATAGTTTTCCTTGCGGAAAGGGGCCGAATAGTACTTGGTGTTCTCCGTTCGCTGGCGTTTGGCCCCTGGCTGTTTTGTGCGCTTGAAGCACACACAGAAGCGGCACATCACTGAAATGACCAGGTACTTTGTGTCATGACCGATGATTAGCAAGCCAAACTCAAGAGCGTGAGGGAGCTGGAATGGTGTTTTACGTGACATGGTACGTCAAGTATGATGAGAACACCTCCAATGACACGTGTGCACAACGTTTCCAGACAAAACATTCACTTCTTATTTTCGGTGTCCAAGAAACCTTATATTATCTAAATGTGGCGTCTAAAAATAGAATGCCACATTTTAGGAGGCATACGTTATAGCATTTCCACCAATGTTCAGTATGTGGCCCTATATTAAAAATCTTGGATGAGTGAGGTTCATCAATTGAATCCAGTGAATCCATTGGAAGATTGATGGGACCCTGAAAAAATGCATAGCATTTCAGATGAACCTTGGAAGTTGGAAACAGTTTAATAAACACAATCAAATTGTATTTATTGACTACTACTTGTTTCCAATTGGCTATATAGCTTGATTGGTCCAAGTAGGTTGCTATTAGTAGTCTCCCACCTACTTGCAATCCCAACTTCAGTTTTATGGGTGGGGTTGGAAAACGATTAATAAGCCTAACCAAAACTTGGATCTGAGTTGATAGGGGATAGGGGATTGTAGGATGAGAAGAAGGTGGCAAAGAAAAAAAATTAGATTGTGAAATACATGTCACATTCCTTGCTCATCACCTTTTACCTTCCCATTCCTTCCTCCTCCCATGATTTCTTTATTTGTCAACACTATTTCTTTTTTTCCTTCACTTATTCTCTTTCTCCCTCTATTTTGTCAATCGTCTTTTTAGTCCCAAATAGTGAAAGATATGTCCTTGGTGGTGATCCTCTTTACTTCCATGGTGGGAGTTGAAGATCCTTTGGCATAGGGCATTAGCCATGAAAGAACTAGCACTATCTTTGCAATCCATCTCTAAAATTGTGCTAGGGATGAAAATGTACAAGACCTCATGAAGATTTCACAACACCTAAGGGATTGTCTTAACAATCAAACATTTTCTTAAGCAAGCAATTTGAATTTCAATTGAAGAAATTCATGCATGGAGAGATTGTGTAATTTCATGGAGGATGGGAATGTAATTGCAAGTCAATTTTGTTATTCATCAAGATTGCCATTAATTCAACCAAAAGGTTTTACTAACTATCAAGTTTCAAAGCTCTCCAATATTTATAGTAATTTTTTCACCCGCATATATTTCAAACTACTATATTGGAATGGTAAATTTCAAGTTCATTTGCGGTAAGATGGTAATGAATTTGACTTGTGCCAACTATTCTACTTGACGCAATCTTTCAAAGAAAACCTCAAATGTGACAAGCCTTGAAAATCTGAATTTATGTGTGGATGGTAGGCCCATACAAACCAAAACTCAATTTCAACAAGGCAATATGACAAGGAATATTATTGAAATGAACATCCTAAATCTCCTCTTATTATTCTTGGGGTTTCAAGGATAATGTAAATCAAATTATAATGAACCATTTTGTTATCTCGCCGTGTTGATAATTTTTTTATCAATTATTGATAGCTTGCAAAAACTCAATATAAATTTGTAATCTAAAATTGTCCATAATACATTTGTCATAAAACACAAACAATCACAAGAAATTTTTGAGGAACATGAAAAGTTTGCATGTTATTGTCAAGCACTAAACTATGTGTATTATAAAAAAAGAACATTTTGCTACAATGTGTGTGTAGAAGTTCATATAATACTTCATTAACACATTAAAACATGCCTCAAAACTTTGTACACAAACTAAACACACTCTAGACTTCCACATTTATGAAGTTCATGACTCATAATGTTGCATAAAGTGTTGCAAATTTTGAAACTTGCACTACACAAAAATGTGGTTTCATGACTAAGACATGTTGCGACTACTACTCAAAATAGTCATGTAATTGTAATGGACTTGAGTCGTAGTCATTTTCATGACTATAATCATAATTATGACTATGCATTATAAAAATGATTACAATTACAATTAAAGATAATTATGGATACATGACTAATGTAACCATATTGAAATAATTACTTGACCTTGTTTGAGCAAATTTTTAAAAAACTAAACTACATATGAACATGGTCAAGTTTGTTTTGGAAGCTTAATTTATATTAATTTAATTAAAAATAATCTAATTTAAATTTTTTCTAATTTAGTATATATTTAAACGTAATTTATTTTATTTTTATTTTATTTTATTTTAAACTACTTAAGGTTAATGCACCCTAAATAACCTAGTTTATTTAAATAATCTAATACATTCTCATTAATCCTATATTTTAGCATAATGTAACATATTTTATCATATATAAACTAATTTACTTTACTTTACTCAAATGTAACCAACTTTAACAACAATTAAATTTCACCAAGTTTACCCAAACTTAGATTAACCAACTGAATTTCACCTAATTAGTTTTAATTCCAGTAAAATATATCTTAAAACTTTATTTGCCAAAACATTTCAAATTTAGCCAAATTTAATTAACCATATTTAGCCTAGGTGTCTTCATATAACTTGATTTAGTCAATTTTAACCAAATTTAACTTCAGTATAACAATTTAAATTAAATTTTTTAGTTTATCCAAATTTAGCCTAATTTATTAAAATTTAAATTACTTTTTTTAGGTTCAGCCAAATTTATTCAATTTCAACAAAAATTAATTGAGTTTAGTTAAATTTTTGCTAGGTTTAGTCAAATTTGGCTAAAATCATTTAATTTAGACCAATTTATCTTCATTTAACCAAGCTTAGCCAAGTTTTAACTAAGTTTATCAAAATGTAAAGAACTTTATCCTAATTTAGCCAAAATAACTTACTTTAGCCTCATTTATATCACTATAGTCAATATTAAACAAAATAAATCAACTTTAGCTAACCAAGTTTTATTTAAATATCCTATTTTAATAAGAACAAAAAGTAGTTTAACAAAAATAATGTAATTGGAGCAATTTGATGTTATTTTAACCAAATTTATCCATGGGTTTAAATTCATAATTTTACAACATATTAATTTTATATATAAAATGAACTTTAAAAAAAATATGAGTCCATCTAGTTTGCAAATTATTAATTATTAATTAATTTATTTTTATTATGTAAATATTTAACACATATTTTAATAAATATAAATTTATTAAAATTGAACTAATGAAAAATATATTACAATTATAATGTTATGTTGAGCAATTTCAGTATAATAAATAGGATATAATTATTTCATAAATATTTTTTTAAAAATACCCATTCCATAAATTAATTTATGATATACTGAAAAATAAATATAAAATTGAAATTAATATACGACTATTAAATTAAATGATATAATGAAAATTAAATATTCATATATATAGTATAGATATTGAATATATATATATACAATATGTGTATTATATATACATATGATACATAATTTTTTTATATTATCATAAATTAATACTAATATATTCTATGCACATTAATATTTAGATATATGTATGTGTAGACTAATAAATTATGTGTAAATTTATGTTATGTGTATATAGTATGGTACATATTATGCATACATATAAAATATTCAGAATTTTATATTCAAATTACATGTATATTTATTAAAGTTTATCATGTATTGAAATAGAATGGATATGTTAAAATTGTAAAAATTAAAAGTTGATTTTCTATGTACAAAATTTGTTGTTTGAATTTTTAGTTGGTTCACCTATGTAGATTATGCTTCAAAGTTTAATAATTCATATTCATATTTTCATTTGAATAGGTATTGTAAAACAAATTAAATTTTAAACTTTGAATTTTTATACATTCAAACATTGGAACATAATAAATCTTTTAAGGGACAACAAAGTTTCTTATGTGATGTGATAGTTGGATAGCAAAGGCCTTGGACCAATTCGGACACATCCAAAGATCAATTCTTGCATCCACCATGTTGATTGTTTTGAACAAATTAATTATAATCAATGTTAACATATCATTTATAAATTTTATACGAATTGGGTACAAACCATACATATATGGTATATAAATAATTAAAAATTAAATGCATAATTATTTTGTAAAATAAATATGTAAAAGTATATTTAAGTATTATTATATTTTTATTATTTTTATATAAATGAAAATAATTATGTTCTATACACTATATATATATATATAATATTTTGTAGTCGTAGGTGGAATTGAAATGACCATTTTAGCATGTAATGGCATTTACAAGTAATTTTGCAATTGTAAATGTAATCGTAAGTGCAATGTTTTAGCATTGTGTTATTATTTAAAACATTGAATGGACCTTTTTTTGTTGGTGTTAATTAATTGTTCCAACTTCTATGTGGTCAATTGCTATTGTCAATCAATTTTTAATATTTTTTTGAACATTTTGTCTTTATATGAAAGTTTGGACTTCTTCTCAATTGCTTTTGTTAGTATTACATTTAGAATTTTCTTTGTTGTTAGAGATTCAACACCTTATTTCTAGGTTAAATTTTTTGATTTCTTCTCCACTAAAAGGAACATGCTAACTTGTGCCTCTAACTTGCCTACTTTCAATTTGTTCTTTGGTACATTAGTTATTTCAATTACCTACATCAATGGTGGATAGGATAAATCTCAACCTAAAACATACATCCTATAACACTTTGTGCATGGTCTTTGTGTAATGAAAGCAAGGTCAGATATGTTTGTACATTGTGGAGATGTTCAACTTCATTTGGTTCAAACCTAAAAAACCTCAAGTGGGGTATGGGCAAATTTATGAACACACATACTATATTTCGCAGCTTTTTATTCAAAGAAAGTTGATGACCATCAAACTTTTAAAAGGTCATCTAATCACCAAATTTTTGGAGGATTTTTTAGGGGTTCTTAATGAAGCAACATCATCTAGCCTAAGTATAAGTTATAAACAATTAATCATTTTATTATTAAAAGCCCTACCATCATCATTTCATCCATTAATCTCCACACATGGACATGATCCAACTCTCACTTTTGTGGTCATTACAAGAGCTTCTACAAGAAAAGGCATTAAATTTGCCACATGATCAACAAAATTCAACTACCTTTTATTCAAATAAAAAAGGTTGTATTTCAAAAAAAAATTTGTTTTCAAATCATATAAATAAAGGTTCCCATTATACCATTCAATCCTACCTAACTCCATGCAAAACAAGGTTGACCTTGAATTATTGTTATAAAAAGGCCATTTTGCTAATGAATGCAAAAAAATAGCTCAAGATTATGCACATGGGATTACCAAACATTGTGCCCAAGCCAATGCAATCAATGAGACTTCATTTAACAACCTTCAATTATTTTTTGCTCATTTTAAATTAGATGTTGATTCCATGGATACATGGCATTTCCATTTAGGAGAAAACTTTCACATGACATTAAAGTGTGCATTGTTTACAAATTAACAATTATTGCAACATATGTAAGTTGTATTTTTGGGTGTTAATAGTATCAAAATAGTGATTGATATTGACACCGTTTTAATTCTTTATTTCACACATTTTTGGTTTACTAATTCAAACTCAAACCTAGTGCAAACAAAAAAAAAAAAAAAACTCTGTTATTTTGCATATACCATAAGTATACCCAATTTATTCCTTGAATTTAATATTTTAAATTTTATTTCTTTATTTCAAATTATATTAGATGTTATTAACTTTGTGAAAATCAAAATATCAAACCCAAACACCAAATGTGAAACCCATAATTAAATGTATCAAGTTTTGCAAAAATATACTTTACATACATATTGTGAAAGTGCCCAAAGTGGTCCCCTCATAATGTGCTTTCAACCTCTAATATATATATAACTTCCTTGGATGTTCTCCTTAAAATTTAATGTGCCAAAGTTTTTCAAATTTTCATCCATTGTGTAATATTCCAAAATTTCTAAGGCATTATGCACTAGTGAGGATAAATGAGTATTAGTTGGTGATCACCATCAGACTTGTCAAGTGCCTCCATCTTTCAACATGAAAGTTTAATCTCAAACCGATGGACCACATGTATACGCATCAATAAAAAAGTATAAATGTATTCAAACATAATTATCATGAAATCAGAAAACAGGGTACATTCAAAAAATTAAGGAATGTAAATCTACTCTTGGGCAACACTTGCCAGCATACTCAACTCACGCATACTTTATCCGTAGGAGATTGATTTACGTTAGATTCATTGCACCTGTTCAGTGCTTGCCATGTTTCCGACAACTTCTCCTTTATTTTATGTCTTGGATAGTGTGCTCTGTACTGAGTCTGTAGTAGGAAGCTTTTATATGAATTATATCCTGGCGTGTAATAATCTCTATGAGTGAATGTGTTGAGTTTCCTAATCCTCACCAGATATACATGTGTTGTCTTCAAGCAAAAACTATAATTGTTAATTTAAGAGTTCAGGTGTGCACACTTCGGGCCTAGCAGATGCGGACGAATCTATAAGAGAGGTGTTTATAAGAGGATTTCTAATAAATAACTCGCAATATAAAGAGAGATGTATATTTGCGAGAGATGCATTCTTTTCTCTACGGTAATCCATTTTGATAGAGATTTACAAATAAACCCAAGCGTATACTCACTTCAAAGCAAGAAGCTTCCTGTGAAAGCTCCTGAAGCCACACGTGGTTTATTTGTGCAAGCAAAGGGTTCTAAATCAATACACACATGATACGACCTCGGAACTGTTCACGTTGTAAATAAGAGCTGTGTTTCGGCGCCTAGCACTGTACAGCGGTATTAATTAGGTGCACCATGCAACGAATCAACTTCGGCCAACACATACCTCGAAGTGCTGCACGGATCTTTCATGCAACCCTTTTGAGCAGAAGTATATGAGCAGGTAGATGGTGACTCACCATCGGCTATATCATATTCTTCAGCAATTCTTACAGCTTCATACCACCCCTCTCTTGACTGAACGACAAATCTAAATAGTGTATTTGAGATACCGGGTTCGTCCAAAAGAATTCTGTTCGGAGCTAAGGTTGTTTCCATCGATTCACAAGACGTAGTGCAGGGAGACTGCGGAGGCTGCAGCACAATGGCGCGTGCAGGGACGAATGTTGTCGTTCTTCTGATGATGGCACTGGCCATCTGGCTGTTTTCGAGTGCGGTAGCGACCGGGCAAGGG
>Ga0209208_10006945_pt1 | contig 15529 bp, 8 predicted proteins | sample S1TSphfallax_3_FD_187694 | JGI IMG/M metagenome (GOLD analysis project Ga0209208, IMG submission 187694) | Host-associated microbial communities from peat moss isolated from Minnesota, USA - S1T2_Fd - Sphagnum fallax MG (SPAdes) (version 2) | ecosystem: Host-associated > Plants > Peat moss >...
ATAACCCAATATTCTCATGTGACACGTTGTCCGGAGCATTGGCATCAAGCAACAAACCCAATGACCTGAAATCTAAAACACTAATCCAAAAACCTAATCCAAAACCAAAACCCTAAAGGAAAACCCTAATGGCTAACCACTCCAAAGGTTTGTGTTTTGTGTGTAATAGAAATGGGGTTTGGTGAAGATATTACCTGAAATACATCATGCTCCAAATGAAAGCATAGCACTCTCCCTCCATAGGATGAAAATGACGTTATACTAGAGATAAATCTTCGCTTGCATAAGCCATGACTTGCTCCTGCCTTTCAAATTTTTGTGACAATATAGCTCTTACACCCTTTATTGACTAGTCAACATCCAAGATGAATGATTTGTTGAAATTAGGTCTAACCAAGATAGGTGCTTGTACAAATGTCCTTTTTAATGCAACAAAAGCTGCCTGGCATATGGGTGTCCAAAGAAACTTACACTCTTTCTTGGTTATGGCAAACAATGGTTTTGCTATCTTCGCATATCCAACAATGAACCTCTTATAATACCCTATCAATCCCAAACATGCCCTGACATTTGTGGCTATATTGGGTGTGGGAAAATTGTAGATTGTTGTTATCTTCTTGGGATTAGGTTGAGATTCAGCATAGTGCACAATATGTCCCAAAAATGTAATACTTTTGGACCCAAAACAACATTTGCTAGGGTTTAATTTGAGATTAACCTTTGTGAGTTTTTGAAGAACCAATTGGATGTGACATAAATGCTCACTCCATGTTCTACTATGTATGTTGACGTCGTCAACAAACACCTTCAAAAATTGGGTATTCCATTCCTTGAATATGTCAGCCATGGTTCGTGAAAATGTACTAGTGGCGTTTTTCAACCCAAACAACATAACATTCCACTGATATAGACTTGACTTGGTGATTACTGTTGTTTTCTTCACATCATCAAGACCCATCGGAATCTGCAAGAACCTTAACTACAAATCAAGTGTTGAAAACCATTGGGAGCGCCTTAATTGATTCAAAACATCCTCAATTAGGGGCTTGGGAAAAGAGTCCCGCCTTGTTTGAATATTCAATGGGCTGTAGTCTCCACAAAATCTTTGGCTACCATCTTTCGACATTGGCAAAGTCACCCTACAAGCATATTCTAATGCATTTTTACACATCTTCCCCACATCCACCAATGCTTGTATTTGTTGATTCACTTCAGCTTCCTCCCAATAAGATAGTTGTTTAAGAGTCATGTAGCGGGGAGGTAATCCTTGGGTGTCAATAGAATGCTCTCCCACATAACATTGCCCCAACTTTCCTTTGTGCGATGCCAACACCACTTGGAATCCCTCCAACAGATCCCACAATTGTTTATGTTGTTATTCATTCAAAGATTCATATAATCTTATCCTATTCTTGATTTGGGTCCACCTATTACCTCCTTCAATTAGGTCATCAAATACTTGGATTAGATATAAATGCACATTGGGTTCAATGTTCTTTCCCAATTTCTACTACATCTGAGCATCTTCTTATGCAGCTACACATTTTATCCGATCAACATAATCATCATCCTCAGAGAACAGACCTTTAAGAATGTTTTGATGTCGCTCTTGTAGGGTCAAATTAAAAATTTGCACATGCATTTCTTCTTTAATGATCAAATCCAACCCATGGTCTTTCAACTCTTCAATCTGGTTTTCCAAATTCAACAAGGTCTTTTGTGGGTCATCCTCTGCCTTTCCCTCATATTATGTTATATGCTCTTTAGAGGAAGACTCATAATTGAAATCATCAAAATCTAATGAACCCAACAAATTCACCCAGTTATTAATATGAATTTGTCCCATCTCTTTGTTAAATAACTCTTCCTAGATATTGCATTTTTCTTCTTAAGATCTTTTGAGTACCTGTAACATGTTCACTATATTAAATGGCAGTATTTCCACTTCCATTCCAAGTCCATTACAAACCTATATGACGCCCTTCTCCACATCAACAACTACTCCTATTTTTATAAGGAAATCAAATCAAGGAGCAAATCATAAATGTTTGTGTCAACCACAAGGAAGATTATTTGACATATAATTCCTCCCACTTTCATTGGAAGCTCTATAATCCTTCCTAATGTCTGTGTCAATATACTAGAGGCTATCTTATAAGTTTCATGGCCAGCCACTAGATGCATTATGCCAAGTTCTCTAACAAGTCTGTGCTTGTGGCCAGTAATTCAAATCTGTGTACAGAGATAGGGTGTAAGATCATCTTATACAGATTTGACCAGCTGTGCATCTCACATCAAGCAATCAATTCATGGGAAAATGTCTCATCTAATAAAGCCAGGCAGACTCCATATTGTGTAATCTGACATCCTTTCTTCCTCCTCTAAAGTGAAGCACTAGGCATTCACCCAAAGTCGATGGCACTTACATTCCTTCCAGCAGTTTTCTAAACCACAGCACTTCCAACTTCTGCCATTTGTTTCAAGATGACAGTAGTTCTACATGGGACTCTACAAAGTTGGTCATCATCACCCTCCATTCAAAAGACCATGAGAATATACCTGTCCACTGTGTTTTCTGTGCATTGAGAAGTCAAGGAAATCTGTAGTCCATGCCACTGCAAATTTCTGTGGTCTCCATTTAATGCTGCAACACAGGCAATTCCACTACTTTTGCTGCCTCAAAAGTAAGTACAGCAAGATTATGCCACAAATCAGTTCAAAACTTTTTCTTTCTCACTCCTTGCCATTCACAAAATCAAAATACACAGTGGAGGCATTCCCTATCTCCAGCAATGCCAGAGTCACAGGATATTGGGTATTCTGCATCTGCTGTAGCTGACAATGTTATAACTGATAGACATACCCCAATTTGAATATGAGCAGGGTAGATTTAGATATGAGACCACTCGCATTTGAATACTTTGGATTGATGGATGGCACATCACACATACATTTAGACCATGGAGTCTCTATGATCCAGCTGTTGAGATCCACATTGTGAAATTGGATTCTCAACATTGAAGTCGGCTTTAGACTGAGGACAAGGTACTGGTGTGCAACACTCAAAACTTGAGAGCATACTTGGATGTACAGTATGGCATGCCCATTCTTACCAAGCAGCCCTCAGTCTATCAGGTATTCTATCTGGGTTGCCTTCTTGGTGACTTTGAAGTGTTCTTGCTCATCTAGCAAAGTTCAGTCAACACTACTGGAGAGCACTGCACATGAGCATGTCACTTTGGGTTTCTTAGAACAATAATGACAGAGTCACCACGAAGGAACATCTTGTTGATGAACCGATCCTTGTTCACAGGTTTGGCCTTTTTCTTTCCTATCCCAGTATTTGGCACCCGCAGAAACAAGAAAATTTGTCACTGCCAAGCTAAGACAAAGTCAAATAAGAGAAGCAGACTTTCACCAACACAAAGTACTGAGCTAAAAATGACAGACGATGGTGATTTGCTCAGAACAAGTATATGAGAGCTACCACAAACCTCTATCCACATCTCCTTGACATTTTCCAGGACCATATTGCAATGGCGATCAAAAGCCTTCACACGGGCTGGCAACTTCTTGTTGTTCCGACAATTGATGAGCACCTAGTGCAGGAAGCCCACATCCTGTTAGTGACAACACTAATCACCTTGTATCAGTCACCAAGGCAGACTGCCAGTGAGAAAAGTGTCTGCATCTACAAGCATACCATGGTAGCAGATGACAACCTAACTGCAATTTGCTGAATGGATCTTCTTTGTCACAATACTGTAAACAGTCTACAAATCTGTCTCTCACAATTTTGCCAAAACATCAATTCTCACTAAGAGAGCACATCAGCTCTCTACCCTATACAACACACAGAGACAAGCACACAAACCTGGGTGTTGTTTTTGACTGACATTGTGAGTACTGAGAGGGGCCCAGTAGAGAACTCCTCCTCTGTCTTTTACTGCAAAGTAAGACAAAACAGAGCACAGTTTTTAAGAATGCAATTAACTCAGGAACAGTGGAACCTTCACAGTTCAAATATCCAGCAACATCCAACAGTGTTTTTGAACCCTATCAAGGTTCAATCATTGGTAGCAAATTCTTGTGCAGTCTACAGGCCACATCCAGACTAATAAGATAGGAAGCCTGCATGTTCTATACATAAAATGCAACAAGAAAAGCAGAGAGACAGTTACCATATCCTCTCCCATTGGCCTTGCCCCATTGCCAACACAAACAACAGATGACACTGTAGATGTTAAATGTGTTGATTCTTATCTTTTTCCTAAACCCTAAACCCTAAACCAACTATCTGATGCAATCTCCTCAGTCCATAAATGTTTCCAATTCCAACATAACATAGATTTGTTGCTAGTTTTCAAGCGCTCTAACACAACATTCACGATTGACAAACAACAACAACAAAAACAAACGTGGGAGATGTGCACCATACCTCATGGTCACGGTGCAGGCTTCTCCTCCATATGACCAATGGCAATTTGACTTCTCATGGTGACATATTTGAGGGCAAGGTATTGATGTTAGTGTGTCGGTCTTCAAAAAACTTAAATATTATAGCAATAGCAGCTTCAAACAATTGTTATGTCTTCCAAGCAAAGCACAACATTGCTACAGCAACCATTGGTGAACAGCCCACCAATCCTTTCTCCTGCTTGAACACCACTTATTCCACCCTTGCAACCTCAAAGGCCGTTGACAACAATTGGCCTACCTACCACTCAATTCCTACAATCTGAACAAGCAATTCCCAAGAGGCACACAAAAGACACAAGAGCGTCGGTTAGGGTTTTGGATGTGCCTTTGGAATTCTGGAATGTGAAACCAACTGAATTAGGTATTATTTTCTTTCTTTCTGTTTTCGGGGCCGAATGGGTCCGAGTTTTTAAGCTATTGGCGAATAGGGTGGCTCTGTTTTGAAAATTTGGGGATGCTCTTGTGACATACAAATGGGGTCATTAATTGAGGGTACCTATCGGAAGGTAATGCTTATGGACACCCATGGGCTTTATCCAGAGTACGATGAGGAGGGCAAAGTTATAAGAACCTAAACATACATAGATCACAAGGTCTACAAGAGAGAGAGTTCTTAGAGCGCCCCCACTGGTGCTCAGTATGTGACCGTGCAAAAGGATTTCTCACATCCAAGTTTAGTTATTTATTTTTTTTGCAACCTCACCCATCTTATACATAAAAGCAACAGTGGTGGTGTCTGTCTGTGTGGGCAGTGCTTGGAAGATTGTTCCAATCATTGCCCGTTCCCCACATCCCCAGATGTAACTGATACTTCAGAGAAAAAAGAAATCAGGGGCAGTCTGATTTTTTGAGGCAAAAGATTTGTTAGACCAGAAAAAAAATATTTAGGCCTTGGACAGCCCAAAATCAATTTTTTTTTTCTTTTGTATTGATCAAGACTACTTTTTTTTTTTTAGCTACTATCCGTCCCGATTAAGGGGATGGATGAAATGTTCGTCCAGCTTGATGACGGGACGGATTTAGGGGAAGACCAAAAAAAAAATATTTAGGCCTCGGACAGCCCAGAATCAATTTTATTTTTTTAAATTTTATTGACCAAGATTAGCTTTTTTTTTTTTAGCTACTGTCCGTCTCGATTAAGGGGATGGATGAAATGTCCGTCCGGCTTGATGACGGGACGAATTTTGGGGAAGCTTTTTTTCTTTTAGCTATTGTCCGTCCCGATTAAGGGGATGGATGAAACCAAGTGTAAAGAAACCGGGGGACTTCAAAGTGGCCGAAGGTCACGGGCACCCACTAGTACGACTGAAACAAAGACTGCAAATAGGTGGGAACTACTAATAGCAAACCACCTGGACCAATCATTATGATTGACCTATCAAAAACAGGGCGCAGCAGTCCGATCATATTTATTACTCTACTCTAGCGGTGCACAACTTTGCTTCGCTTTTTACCAGCCTCAGCAAACTGAGCAAAAATGCAGGAAAATAACCATTTTCCTGAGCGAAACCGGTATATGTTCACTTTACTTCATCCACTTTTAATTTGCAGGGTCATATACTGAGCACCGGTGGGCATGCTCTTCCGTCTCCTCCTTAAGACTGGAAGGGATTTTACACCTAACATCCTTCTCTTTTCTGAGAGGGATGTTCATAGATACAACGTGCTCTCCAAATACACTAAGGAAATTACTCAGTGTGCTTTACAAAGCCAAAGAGAACTGGAATGCTATACTCACTGAATGTAATTTTCAACATTTGAGGCCCCTCGGGTCAGGATTCATGTGAGAGCCTTGCTTACACGACAAAGCCCATCCTGACGACATTACAAAAGTAGGAAATCATCTCAATAAGCTGTGAAATTTGATGCATAAGTGCTTAGGGAGACAACTTGATCAGGGGTGGAATTTGATGCTGTTCATAGTATCCTTCCTAGGCCCTGTTTTCCCTTCAGAGAACAGCAAAAGATGATGCCACCATTCTGGGGAAAAAATTCAGCAAAGTTTCACAATTGCATGTGTATCTGGACCTCTCAATATGCCCTAGATATGTGCTTCGAGAAAGGTTCTGTGAAATTAACCCTTCATTATGAAATGGGGACCAATTCTTCAAATTTCTTGCCTGAGTTCTTTCCAGGAGGAGAGAGGAGAGAGGCAATAGGTCTAGGAGGAAATAGCAAAACAGCAACAGAAACAAATTGGAAGTGTGCCCGAAGTGATGATGAACTCAAACCTGAACTCCAGATCACTACACATCACTCTATGCAACACCGACACAAAATTGCATACAGAATTCCATGTAGCAGAAAGATTTGAAGCTTTTTTCAAGTGTGAGAAGGAAGGGAATCCACAGAGAAGAAACCTGTATTGGACAAGATCACAGGTGTTCAGCCTGTGCCCCCACCCTCTAGGGATTTACCCTACAAAGAATAGAATAATCTGCCCAAAATGCAGACAAAAAATTATACACAATCTGAATCATGACATTCTGTCACATTTCCAGAACCAACAGGAGACTTGGTCATGATGTTGGCTACCACAAATCGGTAATAAAGAAAGTCAATAGGATCCTCTTTCATTCAACCTGCAACAAGCTTGTGTGGGAAAGCCTCATTGCATTGTGACTTGTCAATGCCAGGAGCATAACTGCTGTGTACTAATCCTGAGAACATTCTATGGGGGCAATACTTTCCTAGCCACTGAAGAATGGATTAAGAAAATTTCAAGAAAATAATTTCACCTATCATGCCAAAGACAACCACTGCTGGCCATTTTAACCTAACAAGATCTGCACAAGAAGGTCAAGAAGGCTTGAGCCCTGAATCAAGCAAGGGTTACTTATATACAAACGAATGGATGAAGGCACAAATTGGGGCTGAATTATTGCTAAGAATCATATGCAACTATGTTTTGAGGCTCAAATGCAGGTTCCCACAACCAAGCAAACGTGGCATGGCAGCAGCTGCACATACAGCCCCGCATATCTGCCACCTGAAGACTCTTGGCCCTGTAATTCGAGGCCCTGAACACATGCATACAGAGCCAGATCAGAAACTATAAATGTTCTGGCACATGTGAAGAGTAATTCTGCTAATGATGTTATCATCAATCTGTTTGCTTTGCAACACACTGACCAAGAAATGAATGATGCTGAAGTACATCATGCTGAGAATGAGTGTGGTGGGTAAAATACAGATTCATTTTCAGAAGAAGAATTGGCTCCAATGAATCATGTGGAGTGCAAAAGGATGGTTGTTGAAGCTCAAACCATGGTAGATGAAGCCAAAGACAGATAGAAAGGCAGAAGTGTGGAGGCAATGGGACGATGTGAAGATGATAAATCAAGACAAATGGATGTATGGGAAGACAATGTGTCAATGGTATTGCTCACTGGAGGACAATTGGAAACTGGACTCTATGACATTGCCAACATAGAAAGGGTTAAGAAGCGGGTAATGACGTACCATTGGTCGGAAGATACCCAGTTTTTCCAAAATCTGGTGGTACGTAGGCCTGCAGAACAGAAAATGTTGAATGAGAAGATACATGAGGAATTTGGAGACTTTGGGGAAATGCGGACACTTGGTGAGGCGAAGAAGAGGTTCTTTTGGCATGACAAAACTGAGTTTGTCAAGAAATTTATCAAGGTTTGTGAAAAATGTCAGTTAGCCAGGCAATCTAGAAAGATGAGATCTGGCATTGAAAAGATGAAAAGTATTCATATATGTTTTATCATGTTGTAATGAACATTGCTAGATCATTACCAGAAACAATTGAGGGCAATAAATATGTGCTTGTAACTATCGACCATTATTCTAAATGGTGTGAAGCATGACTTGTCAAGGAACATAATGCTTTTCCTACTGCTAAGTTTTGGAAGATGAGGTTATTTGTAGGTATGGAGTGCCTAAGTACATTTTGACAGATAATGGTAATGAATGGATGAAGGAATTTGCTGAAATCTGTCATAATTATGGCATCATACATCAGTTTATAATTCCTACCTGGCCTCAATGCAATGGCATGGTTGAGCGTCTGATAAAGACCATCAAGGACGAACTCATAGTTATTGCAGTTAACAACATACAAGATTGGGATTCATTAGTACCACGAATATTTTTTAGATATCGGTGTGGCATCCAAGCCAACACAAAGTACTCTCCTTCATGGTGCTCACTAGTCGTACGCCTAGACTTGCCATTGATAACAACCTTAATGGCTTATGCGATGTATTTAATGAATACGCAAGTCCTAAAGTCATGGCAGATCAAATGATTCTTGAAATGCAGCTGATTGGGAGTGTGCACAAATTTCTGCTTGAGAATGTGGAGCATGCTCAAAGGAAACAAAGAAAGGTATATGCTGCCAGAAAGGGGCTTCAAACCTTTGAAGACTTTACAAAAGACACCAAGGTCAAGATGCGCAGACCTAGGAAGAAGAGATCAGTGTTCAGTAACTAGTAGGGGCCTTACATCTTTATAGATTACAAAGATGGGAAGGGACCTCAAGAATAAGACCATGGCAACAAAATATGCATTCTCAAAGATCTCAAGGGGCAGTGTTGGGAATGTCAAGAAGGGATTTGCAATTATATCTGTCTGCAAATTGATATTTGATCTATGAGGACATAGACTTATTTGGAAGGAGTCGTGACACTTGTGACCTAAAAATAGTGTCCAACATTTTATGTGGATGAATGAAAACAAGAACTTTAATTCAATTGTGTGGCAGCCGATGCCAAAGCTATTGTGCTTCGAGGATGTTGAAAGTTCAATTACTTGCTTTTCTTTTTTTGGCTTTGTTTGTTGTTTTGCAGGTTATTGTGGAGTGGCTTAGGTGAGCTGGTTTTAATGATGGAGCGGGATCCTTGTTGCTCAATTGAAAAATTTTATGGGGAGTGTGAATCACGATTCTTGGAGACGATTGGTGCTGAGTTTTCAAAGTAATGGAAGGAGGTGGACAAGGAATAATTATATGAAGTTGGATGAGGAAATGGGGTGTGGGCAATTTTTCTTTTGGGAATGGGAGAAGTTAAGTTTTGATTTTGCTTGTGAAAAAGTGTGGCATTTGTTTGGATTTGGATTGTACTTAATTGAAGATGGAAGTTCCTCTTGACTTTTTCTTTTTTTGAATTCAGCGCCTGATCTTCCGTTGTGTCAAAAATGTTGGGAAGGAATTAAGAGGTCTAGCTCTGCATTTTAGGGACCAAAGCAAGGGAAATGATGAATGAGTTTAGGATTTCAAGAGTGGTTGTAGTGGCAATCATCATCTTTGACAATTTTTGGGGGTCTTAATGCGAATGTGTAATGTGGTCCATTATGAAAAAATAGTACTTGTGATATAGTGGGTGCTCTTGGGATTTTGGAATAGAAGGATACTATGAGGTGTAAACGATCTTTTTTGCTTGCTTTGTTTTTAATCTTTGTCCAACTTCTGAAAGACTCTACATAATGATGTTGGGGTTGCATTTGTGGGATTTCTATTATTGAAGGATGAGCTACCACATTCATTAACAACCAATTGGCTCCTTGAGAGGAAATCAAGAGAGGTCTAATCCCTTTAGATCCATAGAACTAGAATAAGAAAGTTTCATGATTAAAAGGATTTAGGTTTAAAAATAATATTAGTTGTAACCTTCTTTATGTTCTTTGAAAATTCTAGCAAATCTTGTTGAATTTGTATTCAAAATGTTTTGGATTTCCATCCCAAAATCATCATACCCTTTCTTTTTTATGACAGTACTCTTACAAAGCATAAAATGTAACAAGGCATTTTAGAAAACAAAATGTTTGCATGCACAAACATTCCATTTTCTAAAATGCATTGTGATGATTTTTTTCCCTTTGTGATACCTTATGGGTACCCATTGGATATCCATATCTTTTCATGGGAAAACCATTTTTTTTTAAAAATTGTGTTGATCTTTATGCTCAATAACACCACACTTGGAGTGGGGGAATTTTGAGAAGAAGGACCCCTTGGCTCCATATTAGGCGAACACTTACTTTTGGAACTCCCTAGTTCTCAAGCATTACCATGCATTTACCACCTTGTGATCTATGTAAGTTTAGGCCTATGTGATAGGTGCCTTAGCCACAAGCTTTACTAGAATAATAGTTTCACACAAGGTGTGTTACACAATGGCCTTGCCATTCATGTAATATTGGCAATGGATATTGGATAGTAAACCAGTCATAGCTAGGCAAAAAAAATTGTATTTTAATGTACATCATCATGTTGTTGTGAAACAAAATTTGTCATGACTATTTTTTTATTTTTTTTTGGACATCACAACCCAAAAGGGATCTCACTTTAAATGGTCACAGGTTCTAAGAACTTATCTAAACATTTAAAAATTTGTTATAAAACCAAAACCAATAGGGAAATGTCACGTTAAGGTTTTCAAAAATTTGAAATCTAGTGACCTTTTTTGTAAAAAAAACATGGCGTATGGAGTTGAATATTTATTTTCAGTTTTACAAAAAAATTCACCCAATAAAAAGATTCATCACAACATGCATATTTGAATGTTTGCAATCACAATGTCACATTTTGATATAACTGCGTATTTTTTTGTGTATGATGAATGCTTTAACCATTTGGAGATGGTAGTTTCATATTTAAATTGGTAGGTTATGGATTGATGACAAAGGTACTTGGGGTTGGGTGTACAATTTAGGAGGTGGCAGACAAAGCAACACGTCTAAAAATCAATGTGAATCCTTTTACAACCAAATTAGAATGAATGATCTTGTAACTTGATGTAATTACACAATTATTTAGGTAATTGTTTAAAGGGGTAAGTTGAATGGTAGGATTCCATAATTTGGTCATGGTGCATTGACTTATGTCATGTGCACCATGTGATATTATTTTTTTGTGATTTTGTTTCTTTTCTATTATTTGAAGAACCATGTGGTGAATAAGCTTTAGGAAGTTTCTTGATTAGTTTCCTTTTGATTAGTATATAAAGGGGTGTTTGTGACCTTGAGAAACACCTCCCCTTGTACAAAGTTATTGGAATTTATTGTAGAAATATTACAATTTGAATTTTTTCATTTTCTAAAATTTGTAAAATTTGGACCATTTTTCCCATGAAAAATCCTTTGTATTGGTCGAAATCACATTTTTCAGGTTGAACCTTTGTGAAAATTTGCCAAAAAAAACACATTGGATAAAGACCCAATGTGGGGGGCATTCCCAAAATAAGGGTCCTAGAAAGAGGTGACAGCTAAGTCCCACATATTTTGGAAATGTCCACCACCCCTAGGAATGAAATACTCTAGGGCACAATGCAAACCTGATCATAAGCCTAAACATAGGAAGATCGAAGAGGGTAGGAGAAGGAACTGTTTAGGAGCTAGCGAGACCTTATGCTTATAAATCGACATAAGGTCAATCCCATTCCTAAATAGTAAGTGTAAGGTCATAGATGTAAGGTCGCTCGCACTCTTAAATAATAAGCACCAGATCCTTCCTCTTTTGAAGGACAGATATTTGAATAATGATTGACATAAGGTATCCTCCAAACAACCTTCTTGGAGTGCTTCCTGGCTTTCGATAATGTTCACCTTGCTGGATGATGTGGTGAACATCAGACCCTCATAATGAAGGACACGTGAACATTAACGCACCCTCATAAGTAAATGCAAGATCCAACGAGGTGAACATTACCCTACCGTCATAATTAATGCAAGATCTAGCGAGGTGAACATTACCCCCGCCCTCATAATGCGATAATGCAGGATCACTGGAAGGTGGGGCGTTCCTGAAAGAAGGGGACCAAGATCAGGAGGCAAGATCAGGAGGGATGAGCTTGAGATTGTAAAAGGCCCTTCTAATTTATGCTGCAAAAGAAAAGGGGCTTCAAATATATGGAAAAATCACCTCGCCCTGATACGATGGTACCAATTTCGTGGGATTTTGTGAAAAAAATTGGTACCATCAAGGCCAATCGATGATATCTTGATACCATCCATACCCTGGTGGTCAGTTTGAAGAATAGGTTCAAGAGTTATATGTGGTAGTTGTGCGTGTTTTGGAAAGCACAACAGCAGACCCCAGTTGACAAGCCATTGGTATATTTACTTTGTTAAATCTATCCCTTTTATATTACAAAAGGTGGTTTGATCACCTTACTATCTCCCGCTCTTAAATAATATGCATAAGATCCTGCCTCTTTTGAAGGACAGATATTTGAATATCGATTGACATAAGGTATCCTCCAAACAACCTTCTTGGAGTGCTTCATGGCTTTTGATAATGTTCATTTCGCTGATGATGCGGTGAACATCCGACCCTCATAATGCAGGACACGTGAACATTAACGCACCCTCATAAATAACGCAAGATCCAGTGAGGTGAACATTACCCCACCCTCATAACTAATGCAAGATCCAGCGAGGTGAACATTACGCGCACCCTCATAATGCGACAATGCAGGATCGCTCGAAGGTGGGGCGTTCCTGAAAGAAGGGGACCAATATCAGGAGGGATGAGGTTGAAATTGTCAAATGCCCTTCTCATTTATGCTGCAAAAAAAAAGTAGCTTCAAATATATGGAAAAATCGCCTTGCTCTGATTTGATGGTACCAATTCGGTGCGATTTTGTGAAAAAAATTGGTACCATCAAGGCCATTTGATGATATCTGGATACCATCCATACCCTGGTGGTCAGTTTGAAGAATAGGTTCAAGAGTTATTTGTGATAGTTGTGCATGTTTTGGAAAGCACAACAGCACACCCCACTTGACAAGCCGTCGATATCTTTACTTTGTTAAATCTATCCCTTTTATATTGCAAAAGGTCGTTCGACGACCTAACTAACCTTTGTATCTCAACACGGTCAAGTTAATTTGTCAAATTGTAATCGATTTGGCATTATGACATTTCAATTTTTCATGTTCATTTGCCACACTAAATAGTTTTCTAGCCAATAAATTAGTTTTTTCTAATCAAATTGATTTTCCAAGTCAAGTTGATCTGCAAATTTAGTTGGTTTGTCAGGTTTAGTTGTCTTGCCTTGTTGATTTTCTTTTGTCATTTGGCATTCTCACTAATATTTTTTCATAACAGGGTGCACAAGCACAAGTCTAGGAATAGTAGGACTCTAGAATAATGAAATGATAGGTGCACACACATTCTCACTATATTTTTTGTGTTCCCAGATGTTCCTAATGGGTTCCTCTCTGGTGTTCCTAATAGTAATTCACACAGGAAGTAGTAGGTGCAGAATTATTGAAGTCAGATTCTGCTACACATAGTGCTTTGGTCTCCTGGAAACCAGGACTTCTGTAGAAATCAACACGTCTTCTAGGCGGTCCATGTTCTGCTATTTAACATGCCCGAAGAATGTACAGCCTGAATCTGCCCTGGAAATCGTGTATGTCTTTTATAATGTTGTTTCTTAAGCCACATTTTCCTTGCAACAATAATTGGTAAAAAGTCACAATGTAGCTACTTTTTCCTGTCAGGATTAGGGTGTAAAACAGTCTTAATCTAGCCACTTTTTTTCCTCCCATGAGTATCATTAAAAAGCCTTAACATATGTGGAGAAATTCCTAACACATGCGGAGAAATTCCTCAGAAGGGAAAGTTACACACATCAATAGATCCCCCTCGAAAACAGGATCTGTGACGGCCTAAGAGTAATGTCGCTTCACTCATAAAAAACTCTAAGATTTTTATTAGTGTATTTGGAGGTACTCTTAGACAAGCACTTACTTTTGGAACTCTCTAGTCTTCAAGCATTACCATGTGCTTACCACCTTGTGATTTATGTATGTTTAGACTTATCTAATAAGTGCTTTAACCACAAGTTTTACTAGAATAACAGCCTCACACGAGGTGTGTTACACGATGGCCTTGCCATTCATGTAATATTGGCAATGAATATTGGATAGTAAACCGGTCATAGCTAGGGAAAAAAAATCTACTTTAATCTACATCATCATGTTGTTGTAAAACAAAATTTGTCATGACTATTTTTTTATTTCTTTTTGACATCACATTAATTATGAACGACCCAAAAGGATCTCATTTTAAATGGTCATATGTTTTAAAAACGTATCTAAAAATTTAAAAAATTTCTATAAAACCAAAACTAATACAGAAATGTAACAGTAGGATTTTCAAAAACATTGAAATTTAATGACCTTTTTCCTCAAAAATAACATGGAATATGCAGTTGCATATTCATTTTTAATTTTTACAAAAAAATTCACCTAAAGAAAAGGCTCATCACAACATGCATATTTGAATGTTTTTAATCATAATGTCCCATTTTTAAAGAACTGCATTTGTTTTCGTGTATGATGAGTGCCTTAACCATTTGGAGATGGCAGTTTCATATTAAAATTGATAAGTTATGGATTGATGACAAAGCTACTTGGGGTTGTGTGTACAATTTAGGAGGTGGCAAACAAAGCAAAATGTCTAAAGGTGAATGTGAATCCTTTTGGAACCAAATTAGAATAATCTCACCTAGTTTCTAGAGCCCAAAATTCCTTGAAGCTACTATATTCTATAATGATACACAACATGATATCCTCGCCTTGCAAAGTAAGGGCAATCAAACTCATGGTCAAAGGTTTTAGCATGTGTAAAGACTCATTGGAATTAATTTTTATTTTTATTTTTTCATGTGATACCCAATGGTTATCATGAGAAAAAATTAAAAAATATATCAATAGTCATTTCCAAAAAACATAATGCCTCACTCTTTATTTCAAAAAACGAAACATTCATAGGAGTGAGCATTATGTTTTTTGAAACACCCACCTATCACACAAGCAAAATTATGCCTATATGCCTTCTTAATATAGTACTAAAATCCAACTAAGTTCTTATATTACAAAAGGTAGTTTGAGCACCTAACCAACCTTTGTATCTCAACTCAGTCAAATTAATTTGTGAAATTGTAATCGATTTGGCATTATGACATTTCAATTTTTCATGTTCATTTGCCACACTAAATAGTTTTCTAGCCAATAAATTAGTTTTGTTTAATCAAATTGATTTTCCAAGTCAAGTTGGTTTGCAAATTTAGTTGGT
>Ga0209208_10006946_pt1 | contig 15529 bp, 9 predicted proteins | sample S1TSphfallax_3_FD_187694 | JGI IMG/M metagenome (GOLD analysis project Ga0209208, IMG submission 187694) | Host-associated microbial communities from peat moss isolated from Minnesota, USA - S1T2_Fd - Sphagnum fallax MG (SPAdes) (version 2) | ecosystem: Host-associated > Plants > Peat moss >...
GACCTTGGCGTACGATGAAATACTGCTTCTGCCTTTCCTCGGTATCGTCTCTGCCCACAATCTGGACGATTGAGAGAGAGAGCTCCAAACCCTAACCCTAAAACCTGACTGTAACCCTAAAGGAGCGTGAAGAATAGAATGTTTCCGTCAAATTCTTTGGGCGTATTTTGTGCACATATCAGCTTCCACCAGACTGGTTCGCAAGTGCACAGATTACAGTTTTGGGCTCTGGGTGTATCCGCATACTTTTTTGCATTTTTCTCCAGTCGCACAGCAAGACAGAGTAAGGCAGAGTAAAGCAGAGTACTTCTGTTGATCTGGGAGATGCTCAATGCCCAAGAGTTTTTAGCGAATCACATGGAAATGGATGAGTATATTTCGGTGTCCTATTTGGCGAGGGTATTAGGGGATTGGAAGATGCACCACAATCTGTACAAAGTGTATTTTTGCATTGAGGCCTGTTTGCAGAACTCAATCTGCGAGGATGTAAGAAGAAATGGGAGTTTAGAAATTCACTCTGTTTTACCAACAAATCTTAATGGTATTTTTTCTTCGAATGTCCTCTGGAAGCTCCATGTTTTTGGGGTTAAGGGCTGGAGGGAAAGTTAAAGGCTGGAGCCTCAAGCTGTAACTAGGGAATTCTTGGCCATAACCACATTGTGGCATGTGATGTGCAAAGCATGCTCAGCAAGTCAGCACTAATTATGGAATAGCAAAAAGGCCATGCTTGTAGCAAGCCTTGGCCATTGATTTTCGTCCGATCAGAGTGGAATATCTCATCTAAGTACTTGGAATCCCTAAAAGCTTAGGAGCACACATAACAATATGCTAAGTGATTTCAAATGATTGTTCTATAAGGGTTCTTCAGTCACCCCAACAGACCCAGGGTCTAACAGTCCATGCAATACTTGTCCTTGGTTTCAAAGTTCACGAATACTGACCCAGGGTATTAAAGTTCATGCATATTTGGCCCTAGGTCTAAAAACCTATGCATATTTGGCCTTGGGTTGTTCACAATTTTGTATATCATATTTATGTATTCTTTAAAATATATTTCATACGTCTTCATCCATATTGGGGGTTTTCATCTAACTATAAAACTTTGGCCTAACTTAGTAGTGTGTTGAAAATATCATGTGTTCAAGAAGTCTAGGCTCACTAGAAAAAAAGCCAAGTGGCCTAAGCACCCAAAAACAAAGCTTATGTAACTTATGTAAAAGTCTAGGCAATTTAGGAAAGAACCCATGAAGCCTATGAAAAAGTTTAAGCAACCTAGGAAAAATCCCATGCACCTTAGGAAAATGCCCATGCAAGCTAGGAAAAACCTTAGACACCTTAGGAAAAAGCCCATGCAACCTTGGAAAAAGCCTAGGCACCCTAGGAAGAAGCCTATGCAACCTAGGAAAAAGCTTAGGCACCCTAGGAAGAAACTTATGCAACTTAAGAAAAAATTTAGGCACCCAAGGAAAAAGCCTATGCAACCTATGAAAAAGTCTAGGCAACCTAAGAAAAATCCTAGGTACCCTAGGAAAAAAGTTCTGTGACCTATGAAAAAACCTAGGCAACCGAGGAAAAATCCTAAGCACCTTAGGAAAAAACCTATGTGACCTATGAAAAAGCCTAAGCAATTTAGGAAAACTTCGATGCACCCTAGGAAGAAGCCCATGCAACCTAGGAAAAAGCCCATCCACCCAAGGCTATTTTAGGCTATTCCATTCAAAGCTATTTTACTTTAAATTATTTTGAATTATTTTGGGTTATTTTTCTTAGGTTATTGTTAAAATGTATTAAGTATAGATATGATTTTTATAAATGTTGATTTATAATTATTTTAAAACTAAATGTTCACATGCATTAAGTATAAATTTGACTTTTATAAATGTTAATTAATAATATGTATAAATATATATTAATTAATCATTAGTTAAAATATTAGTTTATATTTAATTAAGTAACTATTTGAGTTATTTGTTACGAGGGTTGCTAAAACAAATGTGAGACAACCATTTTGTGTCAGATGTAATGTTAGCATATGTTTTAATGCATCCATCACATCCACCAACACTAATGTAGGTAAAATTTTCATTACATTTGGCCTACCCCCATTATGCATGGTGATCAAAAACAAATTTGGTCACCACACAATTTATGATCGAAAATGAATTCAATCACCAAAAGATTAGTGACCAAAAATTTTCAATCGCCAACTTTCGATCACCATAGTCAATGTTCAAAAACTTTCGGTCACCCACTTTCAATTACCATTATCAACAATCAATTTTTTACTTTGTTTGGAAAAAGAATTGGCATCAATTCGAAAAAAAATTAATCATTCGATCAAAGAATGGTAATTCATTGAATGACTGAAAAAAAATTTCAAGCGGTCCTTAAATTTTTTAAAGCATTGTTGGAAAAAAATGGTCACCAATTGATTTTGGTGATTGAAAATGGCGACCACATTTTTCAGTCTGCCCTTAAAAAAAATTTGGCTGCCCGAAATTGTTTTAGTTTTAGTGGTACAATAAAAAATGGTCTTTATTTTAACGACTAGAAAAAAAATCTCCTTGCCCAATTTTTTTTGGCAATGCTTGAAAAATTTAGTCATTTGTGAAAAAAGGGGGCATGTAATATATTTTTGGAAACCTTTCATCAAGTTCTACACTTGGCAATTGAAGGCAATTGAAAATTCAATTACCAATATAAAAAAAAAATAGTCACATGTAATTAAAAAAAAGGTTTTGGTTGCCTTATGTATGGCGACTGAAAATGAATGTTAGTCACCATCTGAGAAATGTCAATCATTGGATGGTAATTGAAAATGAGTTTTACTTACCATCCAAATTAATTTATCTTTGGATGGCAATCAAAAAAATTTGGTTATTGGTAATAGAATTTGGAAAGGGGGCATGTTATATGTCACTAACCCTAGCCTTGGGCTCACAACCAAGGCAAAGGCTTGTGAAGGTGCGAGCTAAGAGTGAAACCCGGGAATCACATTTCATGTTGCAAAAGTGTAGGAGAATGTGAGGAAATGAACCCCCACACTCCCAAATGAGCTCCCACTTTGGGAGTTGGAGTCGTAATGGACTTCCAAATTTTTAGAGAACGATTGCAAGCGTCAAAACCCATTGGATTGAAGAGTTCCATATATCATGGGAAAGCTTTTGGAATGTAGATATCTAAAATGGGTTTGCATGACCCATTTGGACACTTAAAACACAAGTTATGGCCAAAAAAAAGGTCGAGAGTAAAATTGTCAATTTGACTCCCAACCATTAAAAGGCAAGAATCGCCCTGATTTCCTTGTGTGCAGGTGGTGTGTCATATAACATTGAAAAGCTCTCGACGAAGACTACAACTTTGCTTCAGACCTCACCCCAATTGGAGGTTTTCACACAAAGCTATGGGCCCCCAAAGTTGCGGGAGTTTCAAATTTGGGAATTTCGAAACTCCCATTTGGGAATTCTGGGACAAAATGACATTTGGGTGTTGGTCATGTGGCTAAACACAAAGAATATTATAAGGGGGAAGGTGGTGGCTTCTCCCAAGTCTAGGTTGTGGTGAGTCTTATGAGTTTATGTTTGCCCGTGGTTCGTTTATGCACTAAAAAAATTCCAGATATGCATTAACCACCTTGTGGTTTGGTTTGTACAAGTTTGTGTGAGTAATTTAGTTGCTTATCAATTTTCCTAGTCCCCATCTTGGAGCTCCAACATGCCCCTCTACCTTCGAAGTGTTACAAGCCAGGGAGCGCGCCCAACTCTTTCTCCTTTCGATGTTTTCACCTTTAGACTCGTAGTTGAATCCATCAAGGAGTTTGAGGGTGTGTCAATTTTAGCTACACACATGCATAACATGTGGTCTAATTTAAATGAGTTTTGTTAATCCCATGAACAAAACATGTAAAGTTAATTTATTAATTCTCAAAGACCAAATCACCAGTTACCAACAATTTGCAATTATTTAACATCTACTCATGAACAAAATCTTATTGGTATTAATGGCACAAAATAAGACAAAATCAATTTATATCAAAAACCATGGATTCATTTGCCATATATCAAGTCATGCAATTCATCAATGGAGTCATATTCAAAATTGAGTCTTAATGCAATTTCACATTTGATTCAATTGAATATTAATTTGACAATAATTAATTCAACTTTGAAAATTCAATGAAAGGGAGGAGAAAGGACTAGTTGTTCAAGCCCAACATACTTCAATTTCTAAGTTAAAGCCTTAGAGAAAATTGACACTTACAAATGAATTTGCTACTGAGTTGGATAAGACTTCAATTCTTGTGGACTTTCATAAGGAAACCAACTAGAAGTAAGAAATTGTTTAAGCCATTGGAAAACTAGCATTCAATTCATTAGCTAACCTACAACAAAACTAACTCATATAATATTATGTAAATGGCATCCAAGATCTTGAGTTTTCATTGGATCACTTAAACCTCTAGTACAAAACAATAAAATTCAAGAAAAGCTTGTAACATGTCACACAATTTCAATAGTTTAACACATGGGCCAGTTTAATTAAAATGGTCATTTGATTCATTGTCAAGCAAATCACCAAAAAGAATGGTGATTTTGGACCTCAAACCAAGGATTGCATTGCTAACAAAGGATTGTCATTCAAAAGTTAGTAATTTAAATGGTGATTTTAGCATTCTTTCAAGGTGCCAACAGTGGTAAGCACAAACACTAGTTTCATAAGGACAAAAGGATTGACATAGTAACTGTAACCAATGTTCCATCATCCAAACACAAGCACCACTTCGGCAAGGACAAAAAAACTTACCAAGTAATGTCTAACCACTATTTCATCACCCAAGCACGAACACTACATGAGCCATGACAAAAGGACTTACTAAACACCTTTAACCATTACTTCATTAGCTAAGTACAAACACTTCTAGAGCCATGAGGACTTACTATGGAACCTCTAACCATTACTACATCACCCAAGCACAAACACTCCTTGTAATTGTGAAAATGAAATGCTAGCATCTCATTTACAATGCTCAAGAACTTGTCAAGTCTTTTGCAATCATCATGTAACCCTCATGTAACCTTCATAACATTGTTGCTTAGGTTTGTGAAATTTAGTGCTTATAGGGTAAGCAATATAACAACAATCCAAAATCTAAATGAGTAGGAACATACTTGTGAAACTTGCAAATAGTGTACTGCATGTTCCTCATGCAGCTTGACAACAATTTGGTGTCTCACCACATCCTTTTGATTTGGAGAAATTATCATTTGTTTAGTCCAAAATTGCACGACAAGATCTTTCATGGATTGTCGCAAGGAGTCAGAACGTCTAGCCCTAGCCCTCTTTCTTATAGCCCAAAAAAATCCTTCATGGTATCCAATTGTATTAGCTTTTTTAGGGCTTTTCGAATGTTGCACTTATCCACACTCAACAATTTTGTAACACCTTTGTTGCTAGCAATGGATGAACTAGATGCTAACATACATATAGTCTCCATAGCAACAACTAATTGGGACTTTTGTTGATTTGCTAGATGTTCAATAATGCTTGATTTCATGTTTGAAACTACATCATGGCTATATTTCACATGCTGCATATCTAAAAGATAATTAGGAAGCATGCCTTGAACCAATGAATGGGAAAGGAATTTCTCAATGACAATTTGTTGAACATTGTGTTCTAGCTCATTGACATGTTCAAAAATAAACAATGCTAATTTTTAAAAAATATTTGTAGTGACTTTCTAAGTTTGATATTTGAAAGTGTGAAGAGATTTGGAGGCCATAATATTAGAACTAAGAACTTGTGTGTCTTGAACCATAGCTTCTTCTAAGAGAGCTATTTTTCGAAATTGATGTTGCTTCACATGTTCATGTGTCTTATCCCTTTTATTCTTTTCATACCAAGCTCAATATGCTTTCGCCTCTAAATTTGGTTCATTTTTTAGGTCTTCTTCACTATTTGCATCACTTCACTCTAGATAATTTATGGTTTGTCATCTAATTCTGCTACGAATATGCATGATGGGGCTAAATGTTCTATAACCAATAACCATCAAAATATGAAAATCGATTACAAATGTGTGAAGGAACAAATGATTTAAACCTATAAATTTTAACATTTGATACACCAAATAAGAACTTCACAAATGTTGGTCAACCTTGGCAAATGGTTGTTTTCTACTGTTGTTCCCTTCTTCGTCAAGTTTCCTTGCAAGAGGCTTTGTTAACCCTATTGACACCAAACCAAAAAGTATCGCTAGTGATTTCCATCTAGAATTCACTCCAAAACTCAATTCAAAAGGTGGTAATGTCTACTCGATCTAGAACTTGATCAAGAAGTTGGTAACGTTTATAATCTTGATCCAGAACTCAATCTAGAAGGTAATGTGTGTGATAATTTTTTAGGTGACTTCCTTGTAAAATGCACATGAGAACAACAACTAGTTGTTCATGCATTCAACATTTGATGCATGATCTTTTTGTCATAGGTCAACAAAATCCATGATTGCCTTATGCCACAATCAATTTGCATGCGCTTTTTAGTTTCCATGAAGATGGGTTTTGATGGACTTCTATGTAGAAGAAATTGTTATTGGAGTCATCAATTTCTTCTTCTAATGAGTGAGCTATGTGCTTGACAGTTGCCCACACGACATTATGGACTTTGTTAATCTTTCTCTGAGTGGGTGGCTTGTTTTGAGACATTTTCCATCACTACAATGTTGAGTGCACAAAGTGTTCAAAATCTATTCAAGTGTAATTCCCACTTGAATTGGTTGAGCTTGACATTAAAGGAGTACACATCCTTCAACCCTAATGTGGATGGTTGAGATATGTGGATCAATTCCTTGTGCAATATGATCTCTAGTATTTCTAATCATTCTAACTTTTCATTTGTGAGACATTTCATTCGTCATCTACTTTTCATTTGCTAGACTTTTCAATCCAACCCAAATTTTTTCAATTCAAATTTCAAAACCCATATATAATTAATAATCATTTAAATAACATAATATACCATAAATACTACTTTAAATAATATATGGAGATTTCACACACATTTTAAGTTTAAATTCTAGATCTTTTTCATAAGACTTATACACATTTTAAATTTACATTTTAACAAATTGTATTCTTTTAGTGGCCATTTAATCCTATATAGTTCCATCAAAATTACTAATATATTTCTAAACAATAAACCTAATCCAGTAAAATTAATAATATATTATGTAACACTCCAAGAATTGTCTAATCTAACTCCAACATTTAATTTTTGATTTTTAGGATAAAAATGAGTTGTTACAATGGTAAATTATTGCTTTTGAATCCTTTTCCATCGGTGGAAATCTATGAAATTTAGGTATGTTATAAAAATATTTAACATATCATTGTATAAATGTTTTAATTAATTTCAAATTTGATGTCAAGTTACATAGAAAAACATGTAAAATTAAACAATTGTTACACTTGTAGTGGGTTTTAATAACATGATTGCACCTTAACAATAATTCCAAAATCTAGCACCAATAAGTAGGGTTTTCATGACGTTCATATGTCTATCATGATGTGGTATACACATTTTGAGGCTGATGCACCCTTACGTCATGTTGGTATAAAGTTAATCTAGGTCAACCTAGGTCAAAAATACTTTTAGATTAATGGGGGCAAGTTTATAAGTGACCGAAATTAGACTCATTTTGGTTATTGTAAACCTTATGGTGATTGAAATGCCTTTTAATCATGAAAGGAATTCAATCAACAACTAGTTGGCGACTAAAACATTTTAGTCGCCATACATAAGGTGATAAAAAATTTTCAATTGTTCATTGTTTTGCAACTAAAACCTTTTTTTGTCACTTGCAAGTACATTTTTTTTCTCATTAACAATGAAATTTTTAGTTGCTTTCAATTGCCACATGTGAAGTTCGACAAAAGTTTTTCAAAAACATATAACATGCCCCCCCCATTCCAAATTTTGTTGTTGGTGACCAAATTTTTTTGATCGCCATCCAACAATCAAATTTTTTTTAGATTGTGATCAAAACCCATTTTTCCTCACCATTCAATGATCAACATGTCTCAAATGGCAATTTGCCGTATGTAAGGTGATCAAAACCCTTTTTCAATCTTTCGTGAATACATTGTTTTTTCACTGGTGATGAAATTTTTGGATGCCTTTTCTAAAGCTTGATGAGAGCCTCCCAAAAAAATTACATGCACCCCTTTTTCCAATTATAGTCATTGGTGATTGAATATTTTCGATCGCCATCCAATGATCAAGTTAACTTAAATGGGGATTGAAACCCGTTTTCAATTGCCATCCAACAATCAACGTTTTTTGGTTGGGGATCAAAACCCATTTTTAGTTGCCATATATCCAATGATCAACATTTCTTGGATGGCAACTGGAACCCATTTTCGGTCACCATACAAAAACGTTTTTTGGTTGCTTACAAGTACCTTGTTGTTTCATTGGTGACCAAATTTTTAGTAGTCTTCAATTGCCATGTGTAGAACTTTCCAAAAACATATTACATTCCCCCCCTTTTTTTGTTAGCGACAATTTTTTTTAGGTAATGCCCAAAACAACTTGGGTAGGAGTTATTTTTTCTAGTCGTTGAATCAAAGGCCACTTTTGATTGTTCCACTAAAATAGTTTTGGGTAGCTCCCAATTTTTTTTAGGCTGACCAAAAACTTTGGTCACCATTTTTCGTTGCCAAAGTTGGTGACCATAATTGGCCACCAAATTTTCCAAGTAATGCCCAAAACATTTGGGGACCAACCAAATTTTTGTCAATCATTAGATCAATGGCCATTTTTGATTGAACAACTAAATTTTTTGGAATAGATGCCAAAAAACAATTTAGGTGGATAATAAAAATTTGGTTGCCAACTAACTGACTGAAGTGGGTTACCAAAACTTTTCAATCCTTGACTATAGTGATTGAAAGTTGGTGATCGAATTTGTTTTTACCAATCTTGCGGTGATTGAATCCGTTTTCAATCATCATGCATAATAAGGGTAGGTTGGGTGTAATGAGAATTTTGCCTGTGTTAGTTTTGGTGGACATCATTGATGCATCATAATGGACATTGCATGACATTTGATGCAAAATGGCCACATCACGCTTATTTGTTTTGACAACCCTATAGTTATTTAATTAAATAGAACCTAATCTATTGACTAATGATTAATTAGTTACTATATATACATATTATTAATTAACACATATAAAAGTCAAATTTGTACTTAATGCATGTTAACATTTAATTAAATTTTTTAAAAATTAACACTTATAAAATTGAAATCAACATTTAAAACATGTAACATTTATTTAATAAGATAATTATATGTTAACATTTATAAAAATCAGATATGTGCTTAATACATGTTAACAATAACTTAAGAAAAAAACCCAAAATAATTCAAAATAGCTTAAAGTAAAATAGTTTTAAATGGAATAGCCTAAAATAGCCTTGGGTGGATAAGCTTTTTCCTAGGTTGCATGGGCTTATTCCTAGGGTGCCTAGGCTTTTCCTAAATTGCATAAGTTTTTTCATAGGTTGCATGGGATTTTTTCTAGGTTGCTTAGGCTTTTTCATAGGTTGCATGGGTTTTTTCCTAAGGTGTTTAAGTTTTTTCCTAGGTTGCATGGGCTTTTTCCTAGGGTGCCTAGGATTTTTCCTAAGTTGCATGGCTTCTTCCTAGATTGCATGGGTTTCTTCCTAGGATGCCTAGGCTTTTTCCTAAATTGCGTAGGTTTTTTCATAGCTTGCATGGGCATTTTCCTAGGGTACCTACGATTTTCCTAGGTTGCTTAAGCTTTTTCATAGGCTTCATGGTTTCTTTCTTAAATTGCTTAGGCTTTTACATAGGTTACATATGCTTTGTTTTTTTGATGCTTAGGCCACTTGGGCTTTTTCCTAGTGTGCCTAGGCTCTTTAAATGCATGCCATTTTCAATAGATTACCAAGTTAGGCCAAAGCTTTATAGTTAGATGAAAACCCCCAATATGGATGAAAATGTATAAAATATATTATAAGGAATACATAAATATGATATGCAAAATTGTGAACAACCCAAGGCCAAATATGCATAGGTTTTTAAACCTAGGGCCAAATATGCATGAACTTTAAAACCTCGGGTCAATATTTGTGAACTTTGAGACAAAAGGCAAATATTGCAAGGATTATTAGACCCTGGGTCTGTTGGGGTGGTTGAAAAACCTTTATAAAACAAAATTTTGAAATCACTTAACATATTGCTATGTGTGCTTCTAAGGTTTTTGGGATTCCAAGTACTTAGATGAGATATTCCACTCTAATTGGACAAAAATCAATGCCCAAGGCTAGTTACAAGCATGGCCTTTTTGCTATTCCCTACACTAACATCATGGGTTGTGATTATTGTAAGTTGAAGCCTAAGCCTAAAACCTTCGTGTTCAATATAGTTGGAATAACAGTTGGCTTGGGAAATGGTTTTGACTTTTGACCTAGCAAAATTGTATAATTTTCGGAGGTTGGTAAAAAGTACAACAAAGTTGTGCACCTACTAGTAAAAAATGTAATAAATATATATATGATTTTCATTGTTGCTCCATATTTTTTATTGGCAAATCATAGTGCTTATGCATGTGGTTTGTTATTAGTAGTCCTCCACCTCTTTGCAAGCCCCATTTTAGTTTTATGGGTGGCGTTGCAAAAAAGTAAGTAAACTTGGATATGAAAAATGGTTTTGAAGGGTCACATGCAGAGCTTTGATGGGATGCTTTAAAAACATCTCCATTGTAGGGATTGCATTGTACCCCTATACTTTGTGTAGGCTATTTTCAAGGGTTGGTAATGGTTTTTGCTTGTTTGCCCAACAAACAACCCCATTCATTGTTTGTCATTTTTGTCCTTTATGTCGTCTCTTTAAATTGATAATGCATTTTATTTTACTTATATTTTCTTTCAACACTCTTTTTAGGAGCTTATTCTCATTTCTCGTTACAACAACTCAAATCTTTTTGTTTTTTTTAGTAATAAAATCAACCATAAAATGTTGGAGAAACCTACTACTTATTCAATTGAAAGGAGAATTGACACATGATCATAATAAGACTTTTGGTTCAATGCAACACTAGGTTAGATGGAACTTCAAGCAACTCAACGAATACACAAAAGGTTAGTTCATGGGTGTAGATCAAACATAAAGAGAAAGAGGGCAACGGGTCACCAATGAATCTAATGAGATTATTTTGCACGAACTACTATTTATAATGTATCAGATTTTAGGAGGTGTTATAGGATGTGTCGATCTTTGTTTTATAAGATCATGTAAGATGTGCGTGCAAATGATTCTTATTTCTTATAGAAGTTGGATGCTTGCAGGGCCATCAATCTTTCTCCCATTTAGAAATGTACAATCGCAACGAAAATGCTAGCTTTTGCCTTGGTTGTCAATGCATATGACGAATATTGCAAGATAAAAGAAAACAAAACCATTGAATTCTTGAAACAATTTGTGAAAGTTTTTTGAATTTTTTTTGAAACTAAAAACCTACAACAACCATCATGAGTTGATATAAAAAAGTTGATGGTGATTAATGCACAAAAAGCTTTCCTTAACATGTTTTCTTTGTTAGATTGTATGCATTATCATTGGAAGAATTGCCCCATTACTTAACAATGACATAAGAAAACCACAAATTGATTATTTTAGAAGCAGTTGCTAGCCAAAGTTTATGTATCTAGCATGCATTTTTGGAATACTAGGCGATAGTAATGACTTGAATGTGTTGGATATATTACCATTAATTTCTAATTTATTGTAGGGTGTAAGAGAAGATTTGGTTTTTGAGGTCAATGGCAACATGTATCCTCATTACTATTCATTAATTAATGGAATTGATCCTTGTTGGTCTATATTTGTGTAGACCATCCACAAATCTTAGGGTGAAAAATAACAATATTTTGCAAAAGCACAAAAAGTTACACAAAGATGTGGAATGATGTTTTAGAGTTCTATAAACACAATTTGGGATTGTAACAAACCTTAGTAGATAATGGGATCGGGAAGTCATAATTGACATCCTAATGGCTTGTGTAGTGTTGCACAATGTGACAATAGAAGATGAACAAAATTTGAACTTGGAGCCATCATTTGATGTGAGAGAGAACATAACATTTAGAATAAGACTTTTATTTGAAGAATATGTTGAAGGCACCATTCAAATTGAGAACCATGATTCTCATTACAATATTTGGAATGATCTCATAAAACATTTGTGGCAATTGAAGGGCAACAACTAACTTTGAAATAAAATGTTCAAGAATCATTTTGTTCATTACTTGTGTGATCTTTTAAGTCTAGATTATAATGATTTTCTTTTTTGCACATCTTCCAAAATATTTTCATCAAGGTCTAGTGCTTGAGTTGTTCTAGTATAACTATGCTTGTTACCTTTGATGTGAATGTGATTATTTGTCAAAATTATTTCAATTCATCACACATCTATCATCTTTTTTTTGAAAAATTTCCTTTTTAGGTATGAAAATTCTCAAATAATTTTCAACTTTCATAAAAAATTATGATCATTTTAGTTGTTTTTGGATAATATTTGTGTTATTCAATACAATTTTATAGCATGTATTATTTTCAAAAAAAATAAATATAACATCACATATTATGAAATACTTTTATTTTTTTAGCAATTAATTTCTTTATGTAGTGAGCTATCATGTAATATTCACAAAACAAATTGATTTTTTTTCAATAATGACATCTTTTGAAAAAAAGACAAAAAGGGTCTTTCATAATGTGCTTTCACCTTAAAGTGATAATAAACAACATGAAAGATGTTTTCTTTATTTTTAAAAATTGTGTTTGAGAGATTTTCAAAAAGACATAATCAAAATGACATCAAATTCTTAATAAAAAACCATGTTAACACGAACAACTATTGTGAAAAAAATTCATGGTTGTTCATTTTTTGATGTTGAAACAAATTATTATAAATTCAAATGTAATTTTTCTTGCTATATATATGATAATATCATGTGTTTATTTAATTTTTCCCTTTATTGGAAATGACTTCTTTTTTCCACCATGTGATAATATTGAAATAACCCCCCAAAAAATATAAACCTTTTCAAATTTGTTATTAATATAAATGCTGATTATTATTTTTTTTGTCACATTCACATTTTCCAAACCATAGTGGCCCTTGTTATAAACTTGGTATCATTAGAAAGCCTTTAGTAAGTTGGGGTGCATTACTTAGGTTATTTGTAATGTTTAGACATATGGTGTGAAAGTTATTGAATATTGAATATTTTTTCATTGAATTTTCAATAAAATCAAAATTAAGAAATAAGAAAAATTGAGGCACATTTAGGTGCAATCATAATCCAATGAGCCAAAAAGAATCTCAAACCACCAAGAAAAAGAGTAAAAATTAGATAAATATTTATGTTTTATCATTTAAAACCATGGAAATGATGATAAGTTGTTGCTCTTTCATTCATATGAATGTTAGGGAATTCAAACCAAAAATCGATTTGACAAAAAAATTTAAGTTTAAGTTTTGATTTAGGACTTTTGAAAGTGACCACCTATTGCGTCAAAAGGAATCAATTTTGCAAAGGACTATAAAAAATATTCTTATAATAAAAAAATTTTGATGAGAAAAAAAAGTTAAAAAGATAAAGACCTATTAGCCACATTGAAAAAACACTCATACTTAAAAATATGTGGAATTCTAAAACTTTAAAAATTCAAAGAACTTTTTAAAATCGATCTAGAATTTTAGAACTTTGAAACTCCTTTACTGCATATAAATGAGGTATAATTTACATGATGTCTTAAAAAAAGGTGTAGCTCATTATAATAAAAAAATGAAATATTAGTAATGATTTGAAATTGCTATCATTTTTGTAAATAGAACATTGAATTTACAAGGAATCATAACATTTTCAAGAATTCTTATTTATTAAAACTTGATAAACAATAAAACATGTTATGTATTGGGACAACCATAAGCATTTAATATAACAAATTGTCAAAAACATAGTTTCAAAATTCATTCATATGAAAAAGTTTTTTTGGGACAAAAGGACATGCAATCCTTTTATAAAGTAATCATGTTGGCTCATTATATATTGTTAGCACCCATTCTTGATATTTGAGAAACCCCTTGTTGAGGGCTAAGATTTTATGGAAGTGAGTTTGTAACTTTTGAACCTAGATTGTGGGGTATATTGAATTTTGAGTAATATTTATCATTGCAAATTCAACAAAAACTCAAACTGTAAATGAAACCTAGAATTTAAACTTAGGTATCACAATACTTATGGTTAAATGATAAAAAAAATACAATACACAAGGGCCTTGCCATGCCTTATCATACCTTGATATTTGAATTATTTAAATCAAACTATTTATTATATTTGGAACAACATATACCATAGTACAATGGTGGCTTTAACACATGTTTGTCAAATAATTAATTAAATTTGAATATTTCAATTTTTAAAATAAAATATTCTCAAACATTTCGAAAGATTTTTCCAAATTTTTCACAAATTTTTTTAAAGAGAAAAGTGATTATAGAAATTTAGCATTTCTAAAATATATATAATTTGTGTCAAAGTTGCCAAGATATTACAATATTACTCAACAAAACACTAAAATTGCACCTGAACCAAAAGTTGCACAAAAAAGAAATAAAATCAAATATTTAACAAAGTCAAGTTAATTCAAACTCCTTGTGTAAAGGCATGGTCAAACAAATAAACCTAAAACTAATGCTTAATTGTTTTAAATTCTTTTAAAAAAAATTTTAGGCCAAATTCCTCAATTAGGTGCACGGGCCAGGATCCTTAGTATTAATTAGCATTAAATGGCAACTACCCTAGTGGGGTGAATCATATTTACAAAGTGTTGCTATGGGTGGCAACCTAAGAAATTCCTAGGTCTAGATGTGGGTAATTTAATTATTTTCATTTCGAAAATGGCAAATAAATCCAAAAATCACAAAATTTTCATGTATTTTTTCATTTTTTGGAGAAAAATCAACAAGTTGTGAAATTCCACCAAAAAAAAAAAGCACTTTTCACCCACAACCATTCATTCCATAACCATTATTTGTTCAATAATCCATATTTAAGTAAACATTTAGAAAATATTGATTTTCTAAATTTTTAATGTGTAGAAAATAAGAATCATGACTAGTGATATTTTTTTCAATTTTCTGATGTTGTTTCATTGCTAGCATCCCTTGAGAGATATAGCATTAAATGACAAAAGGTTTTTATAACCTATCTAAATATTTTTAAAAAATAGTTCTAAAAATGCTACCAAACTAAAATCAGATCCAATTGTGACAAAAAAATTCAAATTGAAATTTGGTGGATTTTTCAGAAAAATGAGAATATTGTGATGGAATATTCCCTTATATGTATATTTTTCGCATTTTGGCAAAAGTTCACAAAAAGAAAAAGCTAATCACTCCCGCTGTGTTTTTTTTTCTATATTGTGAGGCAGGCG
>Ga0209208_10006947_pt1 | contig 15529 bp, 18 predicted proteins | sample S1TSphfallax_3_FD_187694 | JGI IMG/M metagenome (GOLD analysis project Ga0209208, IMG submission 187694) | Host-associated microbial communities from peat moss isolated from Minnesota, USA - S1T2_Fd - Sphagnum fallax MG (SPAdes) (version 2) | ecosystem: Host-associated > Plants > Peat moss >...
TCCTTTCCCCCCCAATCAAGGATAAGCATCAATTGGTTGCATGATGTATTTCCTTTAACATTTGGGAAGAACATCATTGAATGATCATTTGATTTTCATTTATTTTGGATAATCAAGGAGAAACATTGAGTGGCACCCAATACATTTCCTCCCACCCACATCTAAGAAGAAGACCATTAGGTGGCCATTCAATGTTTCTTTTTAATTTTTAATTTTTAATTTTCATTTGTAATTTTGGAATTATATTTTTTGTGCATTCAAAAAAAAACATTTGGTAGTTGTTAATTTTTTTTCTCTACATCTAGGAAGAAGGTTGGTATTTTGATTGCATCATAAAATTGAAAAATAAACATTACTCTTCATGAAGCCAATTAACTCATAATTGATTTAACTTGAATTCATAAAAATAAGAAAATTATCATTACATTTTTTAGTAAGATTTCATGTAAATCATTATTTTAAGATATAACCTTTCATGTTAGAGTTGTTTCTTACATATTTACATTGACCTTCAACATTCATGGGTGTATTAATGATTAACTATGATAATGTGACATCATTAGATCCTAACAATGTATGTATAGGGCAATGCCATACATTCAAATGCATTGAATTAAAAAAATCAATGTTGAAAGTTCAAGAATACAATAATGGGTTTCAAACTTTTTATTATGTATTTGAAATCATCATTTATTATGATTAATGCTAATTTGAAATGACCCAATGAAAGGAGATCATTTTCATTCAACTTTGATGCTTTATGTACACATTGACTGGGCATATTCACAGTTAGGGTACCACTTTTTGAACTCAAGATTTTAAGGATTTCATTTTTGCTATCTACCAATAAATTTTTAAAATGGAATCAATTTAAGTGCGAAAATTTGGATGATTCAAATTATGATAATTCATGTCATGTAATTATGCATCAATACTTTGGTAAAAAATTAAAAATGCAAAAAAAATGACTACATGACTTTCCATAAACAACTTGACTTGTTTTTTCACATGATTATTTTCTACATGTGACTTACACTTGTGGCCACTAATTTTAAGTCTACTATAAACAAAACAATCAACCAAATGACAAAAACAAAATAAAATCATTATAACCTTTTTATAATGAATTATGTAACTTTCAAAATTCTTGTGCCATATATGATTTAGTCAAATGAATTTAATGAACATGGTTGAACATAGATGTAAACATTGTTTATCCATGAACAAAATTGAAAAAAATTGCACTATTTTATGAATTAAAAAAATTTATTTAAAATGAAAATTATAATTAGAACAAAGACTTAAATTATTTAAATTTTCTTACAAAAACATTTACATTGTATTCAATCTATTCTTCAAATTTTTAATTAGTTTAACATGCCATTATTCTAATTATATGATATGCACACGACAATTCACTTTATTATAAGACAATAAATATTATAAAAATTCAAAATAATCCTGTGCATTTTTTTCATTAAACAATCCTTTTGGGTATCCTAACTGTGAATGTGTTCAACCATTTATCTTGTTGCTTATATAAAATAAAATAAAACAATGAATGCTAAAATGTAAGGAGATGTTGCAAGAAATTAATGTTAATCTCAAAAACAACCTCCTTGTCTTTGGATTAACATTGATTTTGGTAGCATACATTCTAGGCCAACACCATGTGTTCACCAAACAATCAATGTCAATTTCCAATTATCAATGTCGATTTCTTTAATTTCTGTTGTGATAAGCACTGGTTTGACACCCATTAATGTGCTTTAAATATGTTTTCCCTCTCATGTTAGAGGAGTGCATACTGGTTTTGCACATAAATCTCCCTCTCCCACTTGATGAACAACTACTAGAGGTGTTAACTGGCTGGCTAAAAACAAAATCCATATACAGAAGGAAATTGAACAAAAAAATGTAAGAAAACCAAGCAAAGGTTTTGTGAGTTCTGCCAAAAACCAAAATGACAAGAGATTTTCTAGTGTCTATGGGGTTTAGGGTTTAGGGGTTAACATTACAGAGTGGAATTTTGTCATCCACAGAAGAAGGGCACTTTGAAAATCAGGAGTCAAGGTGTCGCATTTGAAAATGCGTGCCCTCTTTTTTTTCCCCATGTTTTCTTGTGATACCCGGGTCTGGGTATCACAAAAGAAAATGAGAAAAATAATGGAAAATTTTAAATTCACACCTTTTTTGGTTAAATTCACACCCTGGTCGTGCTTGTCTTGTTCTTAGAGCCTGCAGGTCTGCTGCGTTTCTTGACCACGATGCGAAGAAAGGGTGTGAATTTAACCAAAAAAGGTGTGAATTCAAAATTTTCCAAAATAAAATCTCATAGTCTGAATAACGCCTCATAGTGTTTAGGGTATTCCTGAAATAAGTGGGCCCTTCAGCTCAGCTCTGCCTCAGGCAGGTGCTTATTTCTCTGGCATCATCACTCTACACAAACATGGGCAAGAATCATGGGTCATGGTCAGATGACTTGTGAGTGCCACTCACAACAAAGTGTCAGACCATCATCTCCATCACAAAGAAAAGTGCATAGTACACACTGAGACTTCATCAGATCCCAACGGTTGCTGTAAATAAATAAATAATAAACCCACCCAAATCAAAATCTGGGGCAAAGCATTGGCAAAATCCATGTCCTGAGTTTCTCTAGTATTTCTGAAAAATGAACAGTAGTAGCTCATGATGTTGGCTCGCACTGGCGAGACACAGCTAATCAAGAAACCGTAGTGCATTCATTGCAAAAGGGGTTCACACAGACTAGGTAGAAGCAAAGTTATCACCATCAGCTATTGAAAAGCTTGCAAAGTTAGTGATCAACATCAAGCTATTTAAGAGCTTGCAAAGTTAGTGATCAACATCAAGCTATTTAAGAGCTTGCAAAATTAATGATCACCATCAAGCTATTGAAACGCTTCCAAAATTAGTGAGCACCATCAAGCTATTGAAAAGCTTGCGAAGTTAGTGATCAACATCAAGCTATTTAAGAGCTTGCAAAATTAGTGATCACCATCAAGCTATTTAAGAGCTTGCAAAATTAGTGACCACCATCAAGCTATTGAAACGCTTCCAAAATTAGTGATCACCATCAAGCTATCGAAAAGCTTGTCACAACTAGGAGGGTAACATCCAACACAATGCAAGAAGGAATTGAAGAAGGAACTAGGGTGGTGGAATGTCAACGAGTTGCAGCTGCACATTCCATTCAGTGCAAGAGGGTTCACCGAATTGGTAGAATAAAAGTTAGTGATCACCATCAAGATATTGAAGAGCTTGCAAAGTTAGTGATCACCATCAAGCTGTTGAAGAGCTTGCAAAGTTAGTGATCACCATCAAGCTGTTGAAGAACTTGCAAAGTTAGTGGTCACCATCAAGCTATTGAAAAGCTTGCAAAATTATCGATCACGATCAAGCAATCGAAAAGCTTGGCACAATGAGGAATGTAGCATCCATCATTTACAAAAAAGGAATGAAGGACGGGAGCAAGGAGGCTACAAAACAGTCTGATCCAAATTTGAGACCCAACTGTCGGTGGTGGAATGTGATCAATACGTTTACGCAGCGGATTCCACTCAGTGCAAAAGGGGTTCACAAAATTGGTAAAAAGAAAGTTAGTGATCGCCAGCAAGCCAGTGATAAAGCTCGACGCAATGAAGAGGGTAACATCCAACAGACACCAAGAAGGAATTGACACTACAAAAACACCTTGGTCCAAATATGAGAACAAATGTTGGTGGTGGTGGAATGTAAAGAAGTTGCAGCAGCACATTCCACTTCGGATTCAATTTCATTTACTTTTGACCTAGAAATTCAATACTAGAAGAAGCAAATGCAGTTGTATTGCTCTGTGGATCATGGGCATTGGCAAGGGTTGATAGAGGGAGTCAGAAGAAGCAACAAGGAAGTGGTGAGAATCATCATCGATCTTGTTTATTTGTCTGATTGCAGACGGGAGTGCAAGTGCTGGCTATGGTCTATCAGTGCCGGCTATGGCGTCGTCGCCCCAAACCTTGCTGATTTGCAAGAATAACAAGCGTGCAATGCAAGGAGTAAGGAGAAGCGCAGCAAGAGCATTACTCATCAGAAGAAGCAATGCAAGATGCTTTGAGAACAGAAATGCATGGAGGCGGGGAGGGGAAGAGGCAGGCCAGACGATCCCTCTAGGGTTTTAGAGTAGAAATCCTGGACTTGTTCGTGCGGCCGGGCCCCGTGTCTTCCATGCATCTTGAAGGCCACGGTTTATTCCAGGTGCTAGGTGTAATGCGAAGGAGGTGAGAGAAGGAAGGTGTTTGACACTGGGCAAGCGGGTTACGCAAGACGCGCTCGGGTACTAAGCTCGCGTGCGAACTAACACCCGGTTCATCAACGCTGCTAACACATCTTCTCGCATCTACGAAGTTGTCGCTGGCCGATGTTCCCAAGTTCCAAACGAGAAGTGAATCTGCCTCTAATTTATAACCGATTCGCTGGTTCTAAAGGTCTACGTTCCGCTACTGATGATACCCGGGGGCGGGGTGACGACGCCAGTGCTGCTGAGGACCGCATGTGCACGTACGACAGAAGCGATAATAATGTCGTTCACTTTGGTGTCTATGTCAGGCGCCAGAGCGATTAAGGAGCTGCACGGCGTTAATGAATGCTATCAGCACAAAGGCTGCAAACCTGCGCTCAATTTCAACTCTTTTATACTCTTAACGGGCACGCGCTGCAGCTAGCTGGGTACATTTCGTGGATCATCCGGTCACGACACTAATGGTAGCGCGAAACGAGGACAAACTGCAGTAGCTGGGTAGCACTTCCGAGGGTGCTGCTGCCTCGGGGCCTTTGTAATGGAACGCTGCTTATCCTATCTGCTGTCAGATCGTGTGGATCTTCTCATGAGGACCAATTTCTCGCACTTGCAGCAGCCTAAGCTGCTGTTGCTTGCATATAAGACACGCAAATCTGTTGCGTGCTTGCTGCTGTGTAGGAGTAGTAGTCGTCGTCGTGACTGGAGCGAGGAATACCGTAGTGGCAGCAGCTCGTGCTGCAGCAGTCATCATGACGGATATGTTGAGAAGAAACTATAACTGCGGAGCTGCGAAGGTGGTGCAGTTTTCACTCCTAATACTGCTGCTCTTTACACCACCGTGCTGCTTCACACTTGCTTCTGTCACTACCAGTAAGAAGGTAATGTGCATGGTCACGAGCTTCTCCAAACTGTCGAAACAGAATCGTTCGCATGCGACGAGTGGGCAGTACTCGTAGTACTAGTAATGTGTATATCATTGAATGCGGCAGAGATTATGTGGAGAGATTCGAGGTCGCATTTTGCAGCTTCTTCGCGTGCATTTGCAGTGGTCATCTTTTTTCTTGTGTGGGTGTTGTATTATAATCAATATCGACCATCTCATGCGGACAACATTCACCGTGTTGTTGTTTTTGTTGGTGCTGCAGGGCTATGTTGTGTATCTTGGAGATGCAGATCCAGCTCTACATTCGGACAGCGTCAAGGCCAACCACCACAACATTTTGTCCTCTGCTGTTGGCAGGTGCAGTATACAAGTCCCTGACTTGTAGCTAGTCATAATTATACACACATCTCGAGCAGCACCTGCATTCCTTGCAACAAATAAAACCTTAGCACTTCGTCCTCCAGGAAGCACTGCATTGCTTCCATTGGAAATCAAAGCTTCAACACATGGCTGTACTATTCTCCGTTGTCACAATTCTTTCGAATGTTCTTAAGACCAGAGAGCTTGTTGAGCTGAGATGTGTTACATTGTGGCTGCTTCTTCAGTTTGGGTGCTGCAGAGAATGCAATGTTGTACAGCTACAGAAATGTCTTCAACGGGTTCTCAGCTCATCTTTCTGCTGAAGAATTCTCGCTTCTGTCCGGTAAGCTTCATCATCATCCGGGACCAGCTGTGAGAGTTGAAATCCTTCTCTTGAATTTGATTAATCTGCAACACACATATATACCATGGATTCTTAATCACCATTTCCATTGCAGCTGATGAATTTTCCCTAGCAAACAAAGGTTCCAACATGAGGCTTGTATTCACCAATCTTGCATACAGATATGCCAGAGGTTATATCAATTTTTGAGAGCAGAGTGAGCAGATTGCATACCACACACTCTTGGGAGTTTCTTGGTCTGGAGACCAGAGATGGCAGCCTCCCCAAAGACTCATTGTGGAGAAAAGCTAAGTTTGGAGCTGATGTAATTATTGGAAGCTTTGATTCAGGTGCATTCTTCTGTCTTTTATTCTTCTTCTTCTTCTTCTTCAGAAACTATCTGAACCGCTTCTTGTTACACCACTGCCACCTTGTGCATCTGTGCAAGAGACTTAGAGGTAGCTATCATTCGAGTTATGAAATTAATATGATCTGTTGCAAACTGTAGGAGTTTGGCCTGAATCTCGGAGCTATGATGATATTGGACTGGGTCCAGTTCCAGCAAGATGGAAAGGCGCATGTGTGAAGGGTGAAGCATTTGGGCCTGAAAACTGCAACAAGTACAAGTCCTAACAAATCTAAAGTTCATGCGAATCAATTATTCCCAAGCATTAATATTGTTTTGCAGCAACTGGTACTCAATACACAAGATATACTTTCCATCATGAAAGTGTGCATTCAGAGTCTGATTACACATCATTCTGTGAGTTGCATGAAAATAAGCAAGCAGGTGTTGTCTCCATTATTTGGGAAGAGATGTTTCTGTAATCCGTGCTTATAAAGATCTGCCTTTTTGTCATGTGATCTGCTATGCAGAAAGTTAATTGGTGGAAAATTCTTCGTGAAAGGTTACGCAGCAGCAGTAGGAGGGATTGCTGCTGTTACAGAAGCAGGTGATTTTCTTTCAGTTCGAGATAGTGATGGCCATGGGACACACACATCATCAACAGCAGCAGGAAATTTTGTTGCAGGTTCATCCTTCATCTCTTTCCTAGCATCAAATGCAAGATTCTCTCTGTTGCTCAGGCTAAAATGTCTCAGTATGTTCACAAATGTGTTGGAGGCTTTTAAACTGCTCCCTCTCCATTTCTTCCATTTCTTCACAGAATTTTCTCCCTGTGCTGCAGTACTTAGTAGCTTGTACTGTCTGCATTAATCATGATCCACATCAGTTTGATTTGTCTTTTGTGTTGCCAATATAACAGATGTGAATTTGTACGGGCAAGCAAATGGGACTGCAAAAGGAGGTGCTCCGCATGCAAGAATTGCAGCATACAAAGTCTGCTGGCCAGATCTTGGTGGCACAGGTGGATGTGTTGACACAGACATCCTTGCAGCAATGGACGAAGCAATTGGTGATGGTGTGGACATCTTCACATTATCACTTGGCTCAGACCCTCCTCTTCCCCCACTCTTTGAAGATGCAATAGCCATTGGGGCCTTACATGCTTTCCAGAAAGGAATCACCACTTTCTGTTCAGCGGGAAATGCAGGGCCTGCTCCAGGGACTGTAAGCAATACAGCACCTTGGATTGTTACTGTTGGTGCTAGCAGCATTGATCGCAGTTTCTCTTCAGATGCAATCCTTGGAAACCACCAAGTATACCATGTAAGTTGCAATTTGATGTTTTGGGATACTGAGGACCATGTTCTATCTCTAGAGCTGCTCATGAAAGAGTGAAATCATCAAGATTCATAGCTCAACTTCTCATTGCTTCAGACCAGAATGCTGATCCTTTTGAGGATAGTTTTGTATGAGCAGGGGTCGAGTGCAACAAACAAGGAACTCAAACAAAAGCTCTTTCCTTTAGTCTCTGCTGGTGATGTTGGACTACCAGGACCTGCTGGAAACGACAGGTACAGATCTATCAGAACTTCCATTGTTTCATCACTCTTCCAAAACAACTTGACAAGCCCTTTGATCATTTGCAACACTTCTTAGTTGCAGATCACCTGATCATTTTAATGTATAAATTTTCTATTATGATATCCAAGTTGGTGTCTCTTTCTTGGCCTGTTTTCTTATATGGAAAGGATTACATGATGTAGAATGGGTTTTTGAAACATTTTGCAGCCTTTTGTGCTTTAATGGCACACTTGACCCAACAAAAGTGGCTGGAAAGATAGTTGCATGCTTGCGTGGAATCTCTGCGCGTGTTGAAAAGGGAGCAGTGGTTTTGGAAGCTGGTGGAATTGGCATGATATTGGGGAATCCCCCTGTGAGTGGAAATGACATTGTAGCAGATCCACATGTGCTTCCAGCCACTATGGTTGATGCAAATGATGCTATTGAAATCTTCTCATACATTGCTGATACCAGGTTCAAATGCTCTCCTTACCTTCAAATTTTTCTGCAAAATCACCTTCACAGAAAAGACACTTGTGAAGTTCGCTTGGTAATGGATGGTCTATCTCAGCTCTATCAGTTAGGCACTTTGGCTTGTATTGTAGAGATAGAAATATCACTTTGCACCATCCCCATCACAAATCAAGTCATCAACCATGGCTCATATTTTGAGAATATTGAATCTTCATATGGCAGTATGAGAAACTTGACTAATTGTTTGATCAATTATGTGCACTGCAATGGTGGTTGGGCTATAGTTCACCAATGGCACAAATCACTCCAGCAGTCACCATTCTTGGCATAAAACCAGCACCGATAATGGCATCTTTCTCATCACAAGGCCCATCCACCCTTCCAACAGATGTGTTGAAGGTACTCCTGTCTCAAACATGGTAGATACCTTTACATTTGAACTGTTGGTTTTTTCTTCTGAGTGATAGCACTTTCATGCATATTCACATCATGTCTCAAGCACAAGGAATTGCGACTGCAAATTGTGGGTGTGTTGTGGATGCAGCCAGATATAACTGCACCTGGGCTGAACATACTGGCTGCTTGGACACCAGCATCATCAGCAACTGGTCTTCCATTTGACAATCGGATTGTGCAATACAATCTTGAATCAGGGACATCCATGTCATGTCCTCATGCTGCAGGTGTTGGAACACTTTTGAGAGCCAAGTACCCAAATTGGAGTCCTGCTGCTATAAGATCAGCAATCATGACCACTGGTAATCAGTAGTTGCTTCTTTTGTTTCCATTTGGGATGGTTGTTGTTGGGTTAATTTCCAGTGCCAGCCCGGTTTTCCTTTCTGGGAGGAAGGGCATGGTGATCATCATCCTTTGTAAAATCCAAACTAGTAGTTTCAAAGGTCAGCTTGGTCCCTTGTTTACAGCTCAGCATCATGTTTTCTATCAATGACTTCTTTTGTTTAACATTTTTGTTCATGTTTTGCATGGATTCTGTAAAGGAGTGTCTTTGGTTTAACATTTTTGTTTTTTGTTTTGGTTTTCAGCAACACAACATGACAACTCAGGACAACTTATTCGTGATGCATCTGCAGTTACAGCAACCCCTTTCAACTATGGTGCAGGACAAATAAACCCAAATGCTGCTGCACATCCAGGTCTCATATATGATGCTAGCATCTATGACTTCAAGCTCTTCCTCTGTGGTCTTGGGTACAACACCTCCTCAATCCTTGTGTTGACTGGTGAAACATTTGAGTGCCCAGAGACAATCCCTGCAGCTGTGGACTTAAACTACCCATCCATTGCCCTCAGTGCCTTGAAGGGCAAGACAGTAGTGACAAGAGCAGTCACGAACGTGGGATCCGCAAAGAGTGTGTACAGAGTGGCCATTAATGCGCCGGCAGGTATTCGGGTCTCTATTGCACCCCCTAAGCTTAAGTTCAAGCAGAAGGGTGAAACATTGTCATTCCAAGTCACATTCACAGCAACCAATGTGACAGGTGAGTATGCATTTGGCTCATACACATGGACAGATGGACATCATAATGTGAGAAGCCCTTTTGCAGTTAAGGCTGTTTGAAGCATCTGATGAGCCAAAATTTGGGATTAGAAATTCATAGGTATTCACTGTCTCAGCTCCTTGTAGGAGAGAGACTTTGTCGGAGAGGACATTAGCTAGGCCACAACTTTTCTCAACCAGAGCATTGTAGTGACAAAGAAAACAATGAATCACACTTTTTGAGATGAAATTTCTTGTACACCAAAGCAAAATCTAGTTAGAATTGAAGTTTGAATGTACCTACCTCATCTTCAAATGTTTTGCAAACAATCTTCAAAACTACCTGAGCAACTAAATCTAGCACACAAATAGTCTTGAAGCTATCTACTACATGAATCTATGCTAGTAGAATCCAAGCTGATGTCAGAAATAGCAGTGTTGTCATTGTCAACTCCAAGTGTTGCTGGTGCCAAATGCCCTTGAATATCTGCTTGACTGGCAATTGTAATTTCTGGTCTTGGGGTCCTAAGATCGTGACAGCCACCCTCATTAGATTCCATTGAAGTCCACAGCTTGAGTCTCTAGAGACTATGTGAACCCTCCTCCCTCATCAGACTCCATCAAAGTCCACAGCGTGAGTCTCTGGAGACTATGTGAACCGACCTCCCTCCTCATCTCCTCATCAGATTCCATCAAAGTCCACAGCTTGAGTCTCTGGAGACTATGTGAATGCTCCTCCCCCTTGTTGTCCTTATCTAGAACTTTAATACCTGTATGTTGACACCAGATATATCCATCAGAAACACATGCAAAACAGAGGGGTTGAGTTCAAATGCAGTCATTTAGAAATGAGGGCAGCTAGAAATAGTGCAGATTACCTTGTGCAAAAAAATTGATGAATCAGGATATTACAATTACTGCTACTGGACATGCAAGGAGAAGGGCTTATGAGAATTTAGATTAAGCAGGCCTAAATTTACCCAGTGTAGTTGACTTTTCTTTGGGAAAAGAATGACCTGTTTAATTTGAGGTTCGTGTTGTGAAGAAGGTTGCAAACATAAGGCAGCAGCTGAGATTATTGTTTGCATTTGACAAACATTGTATGTCCTTCCCAACCATGGATCCACCAGCTTATCCAGGTTCCTCTCATGCAACAGTGGCCTCCCCTGTTAAAGAGGCCAGAAGATGATGTCATTACTTGACAAAAGAACATGCTGATTAATAACACTCTTCACTTAATCAAGTACTACTGTACCTGTGTTTTCAGTAACCATAGACACACTATGCTAGAAATCACCTGCAACAGAATGAATTAACTACATAGCAAGAAATCCAAAACTTGAACCAGAATAATTATCATAAGCTTTGGCACACATATTATGTTGGATTTGTTTCTGTGATGAAACGGCATCACATACCCAAATGTTTAGCTGGTCTTTGCCTTCAAGCCTTTCTGGCTCAATGGCTCTACAGCCAGTAATGAGCTCAAGAAGAACCACTCCAAATGTGTACACATCTGCCTTATCATTCACTCTCGCATACATGATCTACTATGGATCCATGTAGCTTTGTACAATCAAAGAAAGAACATAAATTCAGTCATCTTCCAAATTTTCTTCATCTTCTGTAAAAGAGATTTACAATGCAATCTGTAACTAGACATGTCAATAACACTGGTTTGCAACTTTTCATATTTTGCTTGACTTGGGCCACTAAAAAAATTGAATGTCAGGAATTGAAGGAGCAAAAGGATAATTACCCAAATGCACCAGTCACACAAATAGGGCTTATGTACATTGGACTTTTGGGAGCCCATTTTGCAAGCCCAAAATTCAACAGCTGCAATCAACAGAACAACATTTAGTGCTTCTTTCAACCATAATACTGTAACAATCAACACAGTAGTGTCAACAGACCATTAGATACCATGACTGAGAAGAACAGTTAAAACTGCCCAGGGTTTATTCTTCTGATGATGAGCAATTCTTGAGGAAGAATACATAAAGATCATGTAAGTTGTGCTCCTTGAAAGGCCAATATTGTTCTTGGTTATCAAATGTTGGAAAAACCTGAGATCAGAAGTCGTGGGATAGAAGTATGTTGGAGGGCTTGACATTGAGATGAACTACTTCCTGAGGACTTCCATTGTGAGGATACTCCAATGCTTTGCATAAACCTACTGCTACCTTGTATCGTACTTCCCATCCCAATCTCCTCTCCTGCACATGAGTGCAAAAGAAATCATCTGTCAGAAGGTATCAATATCAATTGTCTGGTTATAGCATACACTTAAACTATCTGAACAACTAGTCAAGCTCTTCAAAAATTCCTCAAGGAGATTGGAAGGATTTTTATGTCTGGTTCTTGTACCATGAAGGTGATCATTCAAATTTCCTTGAGGCAAGAGATTTTAGACAAGGATCAAGTGTGTGGGTTCAACACAATAGCCAATAAGTGACACAATATTGGCATGCGATAGACAAGTGCTGATCTTGATTTCAGTTAACAGCTCCTCTTCAGCTGGCCATACTTCTTGTTTCAGGCACTTAATAGCCACAAGTCTTCCATCTTGCAGCTCACCCCTGTACACTACACTCCAATCTACTCTCCTCATCAAATTTGCTGCATTCCCAACCAGAAAGAACCACATAATAACACATTCTGTAGTGCTCTGCCTTGTGTGTAAAGCTGAGACAATTTTTTGCTTGTCTAACTATCCCACTATTTGAAACAAGGGCTATTCAACATGAAATCAATAATTCAATGAGGGCCTAATCGTATTCTTATCGATGGCCATTTAACTTAGTAGGTGAAAAACTGGTGGTGGCAGCCTTAAGCTACTTAAATAAGAATCTGGAATAAGGTCGATCGACAGAAAGGTTTTGCACTTGCTGCAGCACTGACAGAATTGTAGATGTCAAACTTTCTGTTGGTGCAAACCAAGCTCACAATGCTTTCCTTCTGATTACTCACATCCAAAACACAAGAAGCTAATATTGTGAGGTTTATTTCATGATACATGAAGTTGTTGATTTACAAGCGCACAGATTGTTGTCATCCTCAATAATACATGTACTATGAGCTCTGTCCACTGCATACTCAGGCTGTGAGTTTTAAATCCCTCATCTCTTTTCAAATTCAAATGCTGAAGTTCCTCCACATAGCATAAGGTACTACTATTGAAGCTGCACAAATTCATCTCCTCCACTAACTCACCACCATAGTAAGAAACAACATCTTTCAAGGACCCAAAAAGCCTTGGCTGCACCAAGGCTCCTTGGTGTTCAGGATAGTCCAGTGGTACATCTTCTTGACTGCAAGGGTGCTTCAAAAACATAGCCCTGTAATCCAACAACAGTCGGCAAATTATGGGAAACTGGGGATGCTCTGTAGCATCAGTAGCCCAACATGTCTCAATGAGTGCAGAAAGGTAACCAGGACAATAGTCCGCATCTGGTAACTGAGGCCTCATTCTGTCATGAATGCTCTGAAGAACATTTCTTAGCGGTACATTTTCAAATGGGATTTCCCCAGTGAGAATCTCAAAGAAAATCATTGCAAAACTTTACACATCTGCTGATTTTTGGTACTTCTCTCTGTTTTCATTGTCCTCAAATACCTCAGGTGCCCTCCACTAGGTTGCACCCACCATTGGTGTGGTGTATTGGGAATCATGCAGTTTCAACTTTGACAGGCCAAAGTCCGTGAGTTTCACTTGCAGAGATGATGAGGAAAGGTGTCCATCCAGATCCTCCACAACATTTATAAGAACATTATTCACCTTCAGATCACGGTGCATCACCCCATTCTCATGCAGGTAACTCATGGCCTCTGCTACCCGTAGCGTTATGTCCATAGCTACCAGCAGTGGAAGAGGAGGTTCTTGCCCAACATTCTTCTTCTTTTCATCTAACTCCGTAGGTCCTTTGCTCGTGAACTCCCGAACAATGACAGGCTGACTTTCCTTGACTGCATATTACCCTATGAATTGAACAACATTTGGGTGTCGCAACTTTGAAAACAGACTTGCTTCTTGCTCTGCTGCCTCCTTGTTTATGCAATTGGTTTGGAAAACCTTAGCAGCTGCCATCACTCCAAGGAATTTGCACTTGAACACAGTTCCAACCGATCCAACTCCAAGAGGATGTTTATAATAAATTTCCACATCAAGTGGAACGTCTATGATGTATGGATGTTCCTGATTGGAAATCTCTGCCTGCAGTTTTACTGAAAGGTGTTCTGCAAGCTTTCCAAATTTTGGGGCGAAAAATATACCTCTTTTGTAGTCTTTCATGCTAAGAACTAAACTATCAACGTCTATTCTAGCCGCTTCTGCGACGCCTGAATCCAGGGAAAACAAGGCGGGGCCATCTATGAAGTTTGTCTTTATGTGCATCAACACCTCGACACATCGAAGAAATTCTGTCAGGTGCAGGACGACCTTTTTCTGGACGGATGCGGAATCGGAGGAGGTGATCACCGACATCCACCAATTCCTCTGGGTCCATTGCGTCACCAACATCTGGCCACACAGCATGATCCACCTCAATCCCACCAGAGCTGTTTTGTAAGGAATGTCTACTGAATCACCCTCACTAAATACATACCTGTCAAAGTACTCGAAGTAGGCCAAGTATTTGTTTGCAAGGAGTCTGCATAAAGATTTGTTAAACTTGACCTTTGCAAAATGCAAACTTATAGTCCTCGCTATATCTTGACATTCCTTGTACAGATCCCTCGGAGACGGCACATTGGAACAGACTGTGAAATGAACCCTGCCAAGGGAACGACGACCTCAATTGGATTAAGTGAACAACAGAGAGCACAGACAAGGAAATTTCTTCACTTCAATTCCCAATCTTTGTCAACAAAAATCCAATAGAAGACGAACACATCTACCTTCTACAGAAACCATTCCCACTAGATCAGATGAAGACATGCCACTGCCTGTGATAAGGGGTACTTGTGAGTCATGACTGACAGCTATTGTGAAACTCCCAAGCCCCCAAAAATTCTCAAGTGCCTCCTCTTTAGCGAACATACTCGTGGATCAGACACACACATAAAGTGAAGCACTGGGAGCTTGGATCGCTCCAAATTGGAGTTTAATCTGAGCACTCGAAAACATTTCCAATACGCCCTATGTTTGAGACTGCTGCGAACGAAAGTATCCGCGTGAGTTCGTAGCTGAACATTGTCCGGTTGCGCTTCTTCGTTTTCCAGTCGTCTACCTACTGTTCGTGAAGAAAAAAGCAAGAATATCAATGTTTGGGCACTTTTTACGTTCAACAGATTTCTTGACTAGTGCACCAGGGTGAGCCAGCACCCACTTTAGTACCTTCACCTTTTCGAGTGAGGTCTCTTGGTGGTCATATTAAGCCCAGAAAATGTTCGATTTCAACTCAGAGACTCTGATTTAGTCTAAGCATGGGATATTTGTAACATTTATAAATAATTTAAATGGATTTTGCAATCTTGACCATGGTACCAACGTGGGTGCTCATTCAGCCAAGGCTGGTGTTGCATACAGCATCACCTCAAATCTTGTGTTGACTGGTAAAACATTCCTGTGGCCAGAGAGAGTCCCCATATCTGCAGATTTAAACCTCGCATCTATTGCCCTCATTGCCTTGAAGGGAGAGACTGTAGTGACAAGAACAATCACCATTGTGGGATATACATAGAGCTTGTACAAAGTGGTGATACATGCACTCAGTAAGGTCTCCATTGTGCTGCTCAAGCTTACATTCAAGCAGGACATCCCC
>Ga0209208_10006948_pt1 | contig 15526 bp, 12 predicted proteins | sample S1TSphfallax_3_FD_187694 | JGI IMG/M metagenome (GOLD analysis project Ga0209208, IMG submission 187694) | Host-associated microbial communities from peat moss isolated from Minnesota, USA - S1T2_Fd - Sphagnum fallax MG (SPAdes) (version 2) | ecosystem: Host-associated > Plants > Peat moss >...
GAAATCAAACCTCCTAGTTATCCTTTGCTCCCTGATTTCCTGCAACAATTCTCTAGGAATATCATCGTCGCTAGATGAAGACATGTCCTATGGCTCAGCATCAGCATGCATCAACCTTCCGAACGCTAGAACCCGCTACAGTCACTTGATCGCAACTGCTCTGATACCAAAAAGAAGGGAACGGCCAGAGAACACCCACAGGTATTCGTCTGACCTCCTTAGACTCTATAACATACACTCCAAGCCACGAACTCTCTGTTGTTTCCCTGACTTGTTACAACTCAAGGATTACTGTGCAGAACAACACGATGCAACTTCCGATCACACAAATAGTTCGTCCGAACCTCATGTCTCACAACACAAAAACTACTCGGCCTGTGGCCTCAGATTGAACATCTACAATGCACCTGCACAGCCAGACATCACGGACAGACACCATTCGACTTCACAAATCAACTTCTTATCTTTTATTTCACAGAAAACACTCCGACAGCACAAGCTTCCAGACCCTTGCCATCCTCTAATCTGTTCCACTACTCTTAGATCAGAAGCTAAAACATGTCAGTTGCTAATCACAGCGGAAGAGAAAACTAGCAATCCGACTCCAAAAATGTTCACTCAGCTCCTGCCTGTCTATACCCTTTTTCCATCTTTTCCTCCTTTCCTCAGTCCGTTCTGCCCAACTTGCGTCAGCTCCCCCCCTTATCAACCGTTGCTGGCTTCCTCCTTAAGCTTCTTCTTCCTTGCATTCTTCACCCAGATCACTTCCCTCCATCCCTCATCAATGAGGCGCCGCATATCCTCATCGATCTGCCGCCATCTTTCTCCAAGTTCTTGCCAGAACACAAACACCCAAGCATCCCATGCAAACAAAATTTCCCTTTGCACTAATGGGACCGAGATTCGCCGTCACTGATCAACTTAGGCGGTTGAACAGCTCTTGAGTTCACAGGGCCAGAGAGTCTTGTGCACGGTCACCCATTGTCCGGCTGCATGTTATTGACCTCTCCATTTATTTTGTGTAATAGATTGTTGAGCTACAATAACAGCCTCTTTAGCTTCCTCTTGATTCTCTTTTCTCTAATCTATCAATCTATTATTCTATTATCTTTCGTTATCTCTATCTAACATAGGCTCCAAATAGAAATTCATGTTTCTTTTCTATAACCATTTCTAGTGCTATTCTCAATTTTATTAATTCCCATATAATTTTGGAATCATGATTACAGACCAATTTTTTTTTGATTTGGTTAGTTTAAATATGTATTCCTTATTCCCTTTTGTCTTCATGACATATTCAGAACTTGTAGACTAGGTGTTTAAAGCATATCACTTGGCATCCATTTTCTATTAATGCATTAATGTTGGGTCTAGTAAATTATCTTCTATTAAGGAATTAAATTGAATGATGCATTGCAAAAACTTTCTTTCTAAAGATTAATGTGATTATGCATACAATTACTAGTAATCATCTTCTATATTTTGTCAATTCTATAACATCAATAATTATTGATCTATGTTATATACACCAGACCTCAATACCACCATGTATTTTCTTAATAATCAATTCTTGTACATATGTTTTTTGGTAATCTTTTAATTTTTAAAAAAAAATTACCCCACTCATCTAATTATGGTGCATTCTTTGGTGTATGTAAATAAATTTGAAAATTCCACCCATGACTACAGTTTATTCTAATCTTTGTTTAGCTGCTTCTATATTTATAATTTATTTCTTTCATTCATCTTATTTTTCAACAAGAATCATAATCTACCATTTTTCATAATGTCCTTCATACATAATATTATAATAATTTAGAAATATCACTGATTTTGCCATATCTTGTTCATAATAAGTAAATAAATTTGCAAAAACTAATACTTGTTTAGCCCCCAAAATAGTCATTTTATTCACTCTACTATGTTTTCTTCCAATTCTATAAGCACCCATTAAATTTGTGTGTCCACAAGATAATAACCTATAAAGAACATGTATGAAGCAAAATCCCAAATCAATTTCATCAATTTCCACTTTTCCTTCTTCAATTTCCATTAAATTAATTGTTGTGTGGAAAGATCTTACATGAATTTGAAGAAATTATTACCTAAATTCTCCAAATTTTCCAACAATGAATTGAATTATCCCTAGCATGGTTGCCAAATGTTATTGATATAATTTTGCAAGTGTTAATTTTGTTTTTCCATGAATACTACTTTTATATCATTATTGGGTCCTTGTGCTACTCGATTAGAATGAGTACCATGTAAACATACTAACTAGGACAACATTAAATCCATTTTAAGTTTAGAAATATTCAATTAAACCCACATACAATGCTAAAGCACCAAGAATGGAAGAAATAACATCTTTTATATTTCCAAAAAACCATGAAGTTCTAGAATGTTTTTCTCCCTTCCTTCCTCTCATAACTCCTATGCTTAATTCCTCTCCTAAAATATCAACATAAACATACATACAATCAACATTCAAACCCCCTTGCAAGTTAGTTGAAATGTATTTTATACTATCCACAAAACAATTATAATTGTCTAGCAAATCGACTTGCCACAAATCACTACACTGTATTGTTATATGCCATATTGATTTGCCTATAGAATCATACTGATTTGCCTATACTATCATATTGATTTGCCTAATCTATTACATTGTTTTGCCTATTCTATCATTTTGACTTGTCCATGTCCATCCATTTGCCTATATGATTACTGTTCTATCTCTATTTCCTAACATCAATGGACATTAAATATCTAAAGTTACACTAAACTTGTATAGTTATCATCCACATCAGAATTTGAACTTTCAATGGACATCAAATTTCTACATTTACATTATACTTGTCATCCATATTAGAATTTGGACTCATATAATTGCACATCATCATAATCTAGAGTTTTAATGGACATTAAACTCTAGACTTCCATTGCACTTCAACATAGTTGCACTGAGAAATGAAGAATCTAAACTTTCAATGGAAATCCAATTGATGGACAATTTGCACAAGACTTGTAAAACTAGGCACCACATTATAATCTAAACTTTTAATGGACATTAAATCTCTATACTTACACTAAACTTGTGTAGCTGTCATCCACATCAAAATTTGAATTCCCAATGGACATCAAATTTTTAGATTTACACTAGACTTGTATAGTTGCCATCCACATCATAATTGGGATTTATATGTTACATCTCATTATAATTTGGACTTGTAATGGACATCAAGCTCTAGACTTCCACTAAATTTTGGAATGAAACATAAATTTAAGATTTAGGGCCTTAGGCTTCAAGCAAAAACTCACTTGAAGCATAAGCCTCTTCCTTAAATTTTTGTAGCAATGACAAGCGCATTGGTCATGATTAGGCTCTCAAGCAAGTTAGTGCATCTTCATTCAAAAGTTGAACACTAATGGATTACAACCAAGCAAGATGGAATGCTTCCTTATCATTAGCAACCTTGCAACATCGGTGAGAATTTGCACAATATGCCATGCAAGACACATGATATGTGTGGCCATAACTAGTAACTAGGCGACTAAGAAAAATTGCATTTGTTGAAACCACATTACCTTGCAACTAATTTTAAAAAAAAATCATATACAACTATTTTGCAACTATCTATTGGGTATTACAACTAGCTAGTGTGCAACTATCCCCTTAGAAATACAATGTATTATTAAATAAATTACCACGTCAGAAAATTAGTTAGTTGTATTATAGTTGCAAGTGAGTTGAAAATGGGTCTTTTATACAATAATTTATACACATCATAGATACATATATGTAATCAACCATGTTTGATTTTTTTAGGAGTTGCATGTGGCAATTACTTTAGAATTATTAAATGTGCCACTAAAGCAACAATTATGTTGCAATTAAATTCAATGTACATCATGCCATGTGTCCATTTCCACCACCCATTATTGGATACATTTGTCATTAGGTTTTGATTATAATTCCCATTGATACAATTAGCCCAACCACTAGTGCACCACTACTAAAATGTTGTTATTCGACTATGTTATGATTATAATACAACTACTTATAACTTAATAAAAATATATGTCCATTAGTTATTTATATCTTCATCATATGTGTTTCATTTTGAGTGATTTAAAATGTTATTCGAGTGCTACCTCAAGATTTAAAAATCATCTTTGAAATGTAAAGGAAAAGGAATAACGAAAAAATAACAAAAATAGAAATAAACTTTCCAACTTACAAAACCTTTTTTTTTCTTTTTTTTTCCCTTTTTGGGCCCCTCCTACTTTCAAACTTCATAACTTTTTTAATTTCTTATTCATTTAAAATGATTTAAAGTGTTATAGGAGCACCACTTGAAGTTTTACAAATCATCTTTGAACTTTAATAACAATAGAGCAACATACAAGGATTTTTTTGGTGTTTGGGAACTAGCCTTTGTAACATTCAATGGTTTTTTTTTGAGTTTTTGACCCCCTCTTATTTGGGGGGCCATAATTTTCTCAATTCTATTCCATTTTTGACAATTCTTAGTGCCCCAAAAGTGCCAATAAGAGGGGTTCAAGTTTTGTTTAGACACCATAAACAACGGAACCTTCCCTTTGGATTTGGCTTGCTTTGAGCGCTTAAGTGTTATAGTTGCAACTCAATTACAACTTAATTTGCAACTAAGGAACAATTTAAAAAATTAACCCATATGCTTTGGTTTCGAATCTATATAAAGAAGGCTTGTTTTATCATATTCTCACATTAAAATACAAGTGCCATTTTGGGATGAATTCAAAAAAGCTTAACCTAAAGGAAAAACATAAAATTAAAAAATCAAATTTCATGTCTATTCTTTTATTTTTCTACCTAGATCTATGACCTAGGTAGGTTGGTAGGTCCTATTTTTCTACCTACTTATGTAGGTAGGTAGGTAGGTCTTAAGTAAATATGTAGGTATGTAGGTTTTAAGACTTACCAACCTACCTACCTATGGTTATGTACGACCTACCTAGCTACTAAAATAAATATTTATATTTATTTAGTTATTCCAAAATATAATTAATATGTCATGTGACAATTTTTTTATTGTGCCACATGTCACAATTTTGGACCATCATTAACAATCATAATGAACGATGGAGATGAGTATTTCAAGAATAATATATTTTAATGTCAAAACAATTTCATAGTGCCACGTGTCAAATTTTAATAGATGGATGACAATTAATGACATCAACATGACATCATGGGTGCAATTATATTGGAGTTGCATAGTAGTTGAAAATGAACTCTTTTAATAGAATTGTAGTTGAATTGCAATGAATTGCACCATATATACAATGGGTTGGAACTTCTTCGTTAGCATTCATAATGTATAAATACAATGAGTTCCAAGTGTCTTCTGCAACTCAAAAATTGAGTTGCAAGGCTAATAACAAAACACCTTTTTTTCATAATGAACAAAAATATCATTGCTAGGAAACCACTATGCATAAACAAAACATTCATTAACAACAAACTAATCATTTCTCTTCTCCTATTTATACACGAATTAATTCAAATTTTAAATAGCTTGAATAGACCATTTAAACAATCATGAGCTAATATATACACCAACAACCCCAAAAAAATTCAAAAATTTGCATGTTTTTAATTATGTTCATTAAACTACCTTTTCTATCAACCACCAATTTTGTAAACTATCAATTGATTAACCACTTGTTCAACCTATTGCCTAACATGTTATAATGTTACTTATCAAATTTTGTAATTGGTTAGGTTTTGTCATAGGTTAGGTTAAGTCACATGTTACAAAAATCTAGGTAACATTATCCCCCCTTAAAATTACATTTCTTCAATAGGTTAGTTTTAGATTTCTTCAATTGGTACGGTGTTAGTCATCTTCACAAATTCAATATTGTTCATGGGTTGAATACCTATTTTTTATGCAACCTTCAATTGAACATGAATATCTTCAAAGGTTGTTATAGGTGTAGCAAATACCTCTTATGTGTGAGGTGTGTTGGAGACTAAAGTAATACCTAGACCTACACTTATATGAGGTGGGGTCAAAGGTATTGTAGTAGTTAAAAACTCTAAGGTTCCTACTCTAGTACTAACCACTAGGGTTGGTGTAACAATAGGTTCAAGAATAACTTTAACATGCACAATTAAGGTTATCATATGTAAAGGTATGATTTAAAAACTTGTTCCTCTAATTTGATTAATTGGTTTAGTGGTAACAATAGGTTGTTCCCTTTGAGCAAGTCTAAAGGTAGATGATGCACATTTTGTTTTGGTATTGGTTCCAATTTCCACATACCCAATAGAGGGTGGTTCATATTTGAAATTTGAAAAGGTGATTTGATAAGCTTGCAACTTTAGTTAGTAATCATGTTCATTAGCTTTAACCAACTCCACATTCAATTGGATTTGCTCTTCCACTATCTACCACCACTTTTTCCACTTGGGATTTTTATCCCCCAAAGTTTGATTCTATACTTTGAGCAAAGTGTTGTCCAATAACAATTCCTCAAATTCCTTCAAACTATTGTGTGCAAATAAGTTCAAATGGGTTCAAATGAGCCAAATTAATGTTAAAACATAATTTTTTTGGTAATTCTTGTTACATTCATCTATGTGGTGCCACTTTAATGACATGTGAATTGTGAAAAGTTGTGCTTATCAAATAGTATGGATATTGAAAAAAATTAAATTATTCAAAAAAAATATCCAATATCAAAGTTTGGTTTGAACAAATTAATAATTTCATTAAATAACACTACTTTCACAAAGGGCCTTTTAGTTTTCATAATACAATTTCTTTGATTTTCATTTTTTTATAATAACAGGGTATCATTAAACACATCTTAAAAAAATTCATATTTTCATAAATCAATTCTACATTAATCAAAATTTAAAGGTTTTAAAAAGTTCATGAGTCCTTTAAGACATGTAAATGTGATGCAATGTTTATGTTGTTTAAAAAAAAAAAAATTATAATAAAAGAAATTAAACTTGAAAATGTTAACATGTTTTGGTATGATTTGAAATTGTGACAATTTTTCAAAAAAAAACACAAAATCAAACAAAAATTGTACACTTTCAAAAATTCGTATTCATTTAAAATTGATTGTAAAAAAAATTGACATATTGGGGCAACTATAAATAAAAAAATTAAAATTTTTCAAAACATTTAATTTCAAAATTCCTTTTTATGAAAACATGTATTTTTGGCAAAATGACCCCAAAAAGGATAATAATCCTAAATGCGAAGTAAACACATTGGTTTGTAAAATGTCATTTGGACCCTATTATGCATTTTGGTAGGTGGAACTTGAATTGGTTTGCTCAATTGTACCTTTGTCATCTCCAATTTGCCTTTCCAATATTGGATTTGAACATTTAAAGCTCGGGTTTGCTTTTCCAATTCAATGTTTGTAACAAATGGTTGATATTTTTTCTCTTGACAAGTTTTCTCCAAACCTATTATTGTTTTCTCCTATTGCATGCTAGATTGTTCCATCTTGTTGTAATTTAAAGTCATCCTTTCATGCTCATTCAAAAAATGCTTTAAATCATTGTGAATATTCTTATTAAGCTTATTAAATTCATTGTATTATTATTGTATACATTTTGTTTTCCTCACAACTTGCTTTGCTTGATTCATCTTCATGGATAGGTTCTAGTTGTCAAATTAAACCTTAATAAATTACCCTTTAATTGTAGCCAATTCCTTTTCATGTTTTTTCAAAGTTTGTTGCACAATGGTCAATTCTACGCTATGGGTTTGCAATTGGTTACTAGTCTCATGCAAATTATGTTTGGTCCTTTCACATTCAACACTTAGGTTGGTGAGTCCTTCCAAAATTCCTAACCATGTAGTAGCATTGTGGGTAGCTTGTTAAAAAAAAATGCTAATCTCCTTCAAATTTTATATAGAATATTTAGAAATAGGGGTAGATTGTATTGTAAGAAATTGTGGGTTTTCTAAGCTAACAAGTTCAACTACAAGTTGAACAAGTTGGAATACCTTTATAGTTAAAACCATAGGTTTGTTAACCCATGTTGTTGGTACTACATGTTCAATAAGTTCATCAACTTGAATGTTTTTAATTACCTATTCAATGTTGACCTCATGTTTGTTTTCAGTATTGACCTAAGTTGCTTCTAGTTGTGGTTCTTCATCATTTCCATGACCAATTTCATTTGAATGTATCTACTCTTCATCATTTTCTAAGTCAACAATTTGAATTTAAAATAAGTTCTGGCCTTCTTTTTTGGTGGTGAAGTAACAAGTTCAGGATTTAATTAATCTCTTGGTGTTGGTGGTTCTATGTATGTTTTTAACCTATGAAATTGGCATACAAGTAGAGGTGATGCATTTGTAGACCTTACAGATCTTCTTTTTCTCGGGAACTATTTTTTTGTGATAGGTTTAGGCAAAATTGCACATTCTTAACAACTTGTTGAATTTGACATGTTGGTGATACAAGTTCATCCTAGGTTGTTATACTTGATGAAGGTGTTGTAGACAAAGGAAACCATTTCTTCAATAGTACATCCAAAATAGGTCCTAAATAATAAGTCATAGACTTGCTATTTCCAAGTGCCAGACTTGCTGCAACTTTTTTTGGGTGGTCTATCCATTGGGTTAACTGATCTATTAACATGTGGGTTAGAATTAAGCACTAGTTAATTGGTTGAGCTCTATTAGCCAAATCAAAGGTGATGGTTATATGGTTGTTGAAATATGCCAACTATTCCCTTTGATAGATAATTTGCAAAATAGCTACAAACCTAGGGTGAAACTCTTCCCTCATTCGAATTACACTCCGCTATTCATTATCTACAAAAACATTTGGACTTGTAATTCGTTTCATAGCAAATTTCACTTCTTGGATAGTAACATTGGCAACATTTACAATTCCTTCACAATAAATACCAAGTTGTTCATGTATAAGTACTTAGTCGATAACAATTTTCTTCCCATGAACTTGGGCTCTATTTCAACCATTGTATGTGTCTTCCCAAGTTTGCAAATTTTCTTTCAAAAGGTCCTTTCGTGGTGTGATCCATTGCATGTTGAATAACCCCTTCAAATTGGCTCTCTTTGCCCATTTGTATTCTTTAAAGTCCATCTTCATCTGTTGCAATATTTTTTGAATTTCTTTGCCTTAAATGTTGGACATTTCTTGATAGGTCTCTTTGGTACAGCTAGCTTTTCCACAACTGTTTTCCCTTTCCTTTTCCTCATGGATTTGGAACAAAACCTCGGGTGCTAGGGCACAATGTTGTAAACTTGTTCTTCTTGAAAAAACTCTTGAAGAAAACTTCTCCAAGGTTGCTAGTTATAGGTTTCTCCAACTCTTCCTCCACCTCCACATTTTTGTGTTTAGGCTTTTGTTGTGGTTGCTCCTCCGCAATAGGTTGAATAGGTACTTCAAGTTCTTTAGAATTTGAAATGATGAAGACTAGTGTTGGTGTAGAAGTAGTTACAATTCATCTAAGAAAATTCAAAACAACCTCTAGTTTTCCTCCTAACTTTCCACTTTTCTCTTGTTGCTCAAAAGTACAATTTTCTTCTTTTGTTGGCACTCTTGAAGCTAAAGATTTTATATAAATTGCTCCTGTGAACCCAACTTGTCCAGCTCTTTCCTTTTCTATTTGCTCTATCCTATATAACACTCTAGTTTTTCTTCTCATGTTCTCTCTCTCTCGCTTTTCTTCTTAGCTTGTCCTAAGTGGTTTCACTCATGGAATCGAGTGTAGCTCCGAGATAAAGTGAAACAAAAACAAAAGGATGAGATGGTTCTTTATACAATTTCGATGGTTAATAAGAACTTTGTGGTTGTAAAAAGACACAACGTTTAGGGTTATAGGCTTCTAGTGAATAGACGCCTACAATGGGTATGTAGTTTTGATAATTAGTAATAGGTACATTGTTCTTAATAATAGACACGCCTTTTTGATAATTGCTAATGGGTACATTATTTTCAATGATATGTACATCATTGGTATCATTAATAACGGTTTAGAAAATACGTGTTCAGAAATGTCTTTCTCAACAAGTAACAGTTCAGGGGTTCCATTTCCAACAAGTACTTTAGCAGTCATATCACTGGGTTTAACAACAGGACGTTGTAAGGTATTGTGATCTAAAAATCTGTATGGTTTCAGCTTGTTCATATTGACTAGGACTGGGTTAGGATCGAAGTTATCAATAGTGACAAGTAAGACCGTATTGTTAGGTAGATGATATTGTATCCTATATGTTCCAAACCATCACTCTTTGAAATTTAGGTGCATGTGCTGAAACAACCCTTGGAAACCATAACATTTAGTCCCCAAATTGGAACTTGGTTCCAATGTACTGGTTCTATGCCCATAATGACCTGTGCACATTTTCTCCAGAGTATGTATACCTTGACACATTTCTGAGGGGTTGTGCACATGTAGAAAGAAAGAGGTCGTCTCAAAGGCCATGGAGTTATGCAATATGTTTGTTCTACAGCAGGCTGCCATGATATGATACAGAAGATGGCTTTTGTGTTGCAGCGGCTGCAGCATGTGGCCCAAATGCTGGAGTGGAAATTTGAAGTGGAGAAGAGGCAAGCCTCTCGCGTTTTAATGCTTTTAGATTTGATTGACACTTTGATGCTCGTCTTGTTGACCCAGTCTGACAAGTTTGGATCAGAAGCTTCATAAGTTGCAGGGTATATACAAGATCTTCAAAGACACATCAAACTTGTGAAAGACTGACATAAATTGATTGGCATTTCATAGGAGTCTGGAGAAACTCTCACATGCAACCCAAATTGGAAGAGTTGCAGAACCGAAGTTGCAGGAAACAGCACAGCACCACCATGCAATAACATCCATCCTGACAGGCTTGGTGGTTGTTGGAAAGAAGCAGGCATCCCCATCCAGCTTCAACCACCATGTTAAACCAGTAGTTGCATCATCTCCAAGAACAGAAAGTCCAAAAGGAGTGCAACTAGCGGTGGTGGTGTTTTGCAGCACAATGCCACTAAAAGAAAAAGCAATACCAACATTGTGTGTTGGCAGGGCCCCAGGGAAACTCTTCAGAGCAAATGTTCACCTCATACTGTTTTGAGAGATCAGTCAAACGTTTTGATTGAATTCTCCAGAGCTGGAGTTCTAACTCACCCTTGTTCAAGGTGCCCTTGACAGTTCATTAGTATGAATATACTTTGTCATACTCTATTTTTAACAGCAGCTGCTCCACATGAAATAATACTTACTCAATTTGTTTTGTGTGCACAAAATTCAGACTTTCTGTTCAGGTTGCATGCAAGATGATGTTGGAATGCACAGACTGTGGTACATTTTTCTTGGCATACAGAGGGGTTTTGAATTGTGTAACCAGAGAACCATATGGTCTCCAGTTGGTGGTGGTGTTCCTGGTTGATTTGTCTTTGCACAGCACACACATTTGAACAGTGTGAAAATGTGCCCTAAGGAGACAATGAGGAAAATAGATGGAAAAATGAACAATTTACCAATCTTCTTGAAAACCTCCAATATACAAAACAAGCAGTTCTACCAAAGTACGAGAAATTTCACTACTTCTATCCCATCACTCTACACACCCTACAACCCACACCTTAATCTCCTTGTGAGATTCAGTTCCGCCCCTGCCCAAAACACATTAATCTCCTTGTGGCATTAGACTACCCCCCACCCTTTGCCACCCACCACCATCCATTTATAGTTTCTAGAACATCAATTCCTCCATCTTTCTCTCTTTTCATGATATGCATGACACTCTGCCGGTCACATTTGATGGGTTTTTCTCTGTAAACCAGTTTTCAAATTGGGGCTCTCCCCAGATGTACACTAAAGTATGGTGTTAGGTTAGTCTCTTTGTAGGGGAAAAAATCTTCACTTCATGCTGGTCTTGTAAGTACAAAAGCTGACTCCAAGGTCCCCATTCACAACTTGGATACAGAATGAAAGTTTGCATCCACTTCTTAATCCACAAACAACCACCTCCAACTTGTGAGAAAGTTGTCATCACTCAAGAAAAAGCCACCTTCACTGGGTGCAGGATTCAGAAAGTCCTTGTATGTATGTGAGCATCAAAACTTCCCCTAAGAAGATTGTCGTACAGTGCATGCAACTGCTTGTGCCCAATGCCGCAACCTTGTCTTTACTTGTGATGGATTATCACCTGCATTTCACCAATATCACGCCAAAAAAAATAAAAAAATACTCAGCTCTTTGATGTTTGTTTGTTTAACACTTTGGCTACTAGGGATCTGATGGCACCCAAGAATCAATCCCACATGAAAGATCCTGACAAATCTTCTGTATAAGTGAGAGCTCTGCAATGGAATGCTCCATGGATTGTTGCTAGGATCTCACAAGATATGCTGACAAAGCTTGTGAAACTCTGGATTGAACAGGATGGAGTGTAACTACCAGGATCTCACAATTAGAACTGCGAGTACAAGAGATATTGAGGAAAAGCTTGACAGAATGCAAAAGAACTGGATTACTAGGGATGATGGCACCAAAGAATTGCACATAACAGATCTCAACAAATCTTATGTAGAAGTGATAGACTCTGGAATCGAATACTTGAGGGATTGTTACCAGGATCTCACAAGATATGTTGAAGAAAAGCTTGAAGAAATGATGGGAAGAATTTATTACCAGGACTGGAAATGCGCCAAGAATCCATAGGAGGAGGGGAGCTTTGCAAGCTGCTGCCATTGCTGGAATGACGATCAAAGGAGCTAGAGCTGCTGCTGTTGCTGCTGCTGTTGCTGCTTTGAGAAGTGGAAATGGTGGTGGGTGAAGAAGAAGAAGAAGAAGAAGAAGAAGTCCTGCCCACCACATCATTGTATCGCTTGGTGATGGCATAACAAAGCTCCAGAGCTGGTAGGGTGTTGCAAAGCTCCATATCCTTCTCGTCGTTGCTGAATCCAAATCCCAGGTCAATGCAACCCCTGAGCTCCTCCATGTCTTCGTCTGTCAGGCTCCTGTTCCTGGAGCTTGTCGTCCTGTGTAGCGCTGCTGCTGCTGCTGGCCAGGAGGAGGAGGAGGAGGAGTAGGCTCTTCTGTCGCCGCAATCAGATACGCTCCTCCCTACTGCTACGCAGCCGCTGGTTCTGGCCACTCTTCTTCTGTTGTTCTCTTCGCGATTCACGGTCATTGTCTCCGCCTCCGTCAGGAGCCTGTCCCTGCGCCTCTTCCCCGCCTCCTCGTCCGTTGCTTCTTCTGTTGCGTTCTCCTGATGCTCCTCCTCCTCGTTGTCCTTTTCTCCTAGCGTACAAAGATCGGACAGCTCCCTCTCCTCTGCGACATCCTCCTTGTTGCTGGAAGCTCCAGGCCCCACCCTTCCTGAGCCTGCGAAGCTCTCTCGGATCATGATCTCCAATCCCCGGAGCAGCATCGGCGAGTTCGTTCCCGTCTCTCTCATATCTTTACTGGAGCTAGACTTCTCTTCCGTCTGACTCCGTCTGTTTCTCTCCTCTCCTCTCTCCTCTTCTCCCCAAATTTTTCTCCCCGCAAGACTTCCTCGTCTTCTTAACGCGGTCTTCCTGGGGCTCGAGATTACTAGCTATGGCATTCCGACAATTTCTTTACAAATTTAGCTTATTAGGATCCGCTATAAAGCTCATAGTAAGCTCGCTGGACGTCGCAACACGGCAGCACACACAACACGAGAAGAAGAAGAAGAAGGGAAGACACAGCTCTTCACCAAATCACCAAAGTTTCTCAAAACCGCTGCACCAAGGGACAAAAGCATCCAGCTGCTTCAGGATTGAGGTTTTTTCGACGTCCAGTAAAGGAGGGTGCAGGAGAATAATCAGCGAAATTCAAGACTATGACAGAAGGAAAGGAAGAAGTATCCACACACAATTCTGACGACGACAAGGCTATATCCAATACGAGAAAACACCTAGAGCTGAGAAAACTGCAAAATGGGTACTGAGAAAAGAAGTTGCTAAGGAAGAAAATTTGGAGGTAGACACAGGGAGAAGCTCCAAAACCAATCCGTCATCTACAAAAGGACCACAGAAGAGAATTATAAGAGGAAGAAGAAGCGATGGCAGAGCGAGGAGTCGAGAACGAGAGGAGGAAGGAGACGACGATGACGAAGGACGCGCTGCGCTGCGCTGTCTGTCTGTCTCTCTCTGCGCGCTTTGCCGCCGTGCTCAGACACCCGGATTCATACCCGGTATCAGGCGCTCTTGTATCCGCCGGTCCAATGGTAGTGGAATTTTGTGAGCCTTTTTAAGCCGCCCAACCAGTAGTGAATGTATTTTTTGGCCACTTGTCGACAAAAACAAATTGGAAGAGATTGGAAATTTTCGCTTTTTTTTAGTGTAAATTCAAAAAAAGTGCAATTAAAAAAAAAATCGCCAAACTTTCAAAACTAAAAACAACTAAAATAAATAACAATTCTCCCATTTTTTGCAATTTCTTTCCTTCCATAATAAAAAAAGGGAGAAATTAGAATGTGGCTTATGAGCTTTGGTGCTTGAATCGTTAACCATGTTTTGAGCCAAGGGTGAGGGCATTATCAAAATAAGGGTGCAAGAGGTGAAAGTTGAGCACAAGCCTAATTTCGGTAATGCTTTCACCCACAAGCTTCTCACAATGCCAAAAATTGAGGCAACCTTTAGAGAGCAAAGCTTTAATGCTTTTCACAAAATTTTGAAAAAGAAAGAACAAAATATTAGTGAAACTTAAACTAGGAAAACAAAATTCTCGAAAATTTCCCCCTTTTTTGGAAAAAAACAAAAAAAAAAGAAAACACTAGTGACCACCACCCTGGTAAAATTATGGAAAATAAATGTTGTATGGTATTAAAAATGGCACCATATAACTAGAGGTTTACTAGGGAGGCTCCTTAAAATTATATAACCATGGTTCTCCAAAAAAATCAAAGAACTAGGTTGTGGCATATACCCTCAGTTGTAGGATAAATTTAAGAAAATATCAAAGAAGGGATTCTAATTACTCCAGTTCTCAAAAAATCTCAAAAAATCTCAAAAGAGATCAAAATATCTCTCTCTGAAAACTGCCAGTTCAAGTTATTTCATGAAAACCGCCAATTCTTTTAGGAATGTGTTTGGCAAAATCAAAGAAACCCAAGGTTCTTTTGATTCTGAGATTTTTTTCAATTTTAAAAAAAAAACCCCCACAAAGCTTCCTTGATCTCTAAATTTTATTTCATGAAAATTGCCAATTTTTTAAGGAATGTGTTTGGCAAAATCAAAGAAACCCAGGGTTCTTTGATTCTGAATTTTTTTTCAATTAACAAAAAAAACCCCCACAAAGCTTCCTTGATCTCTAAATTTTATTTCATGAAAATTGCCAATTTTTTAAGGAATGTGTCTGGCAAAATCAAAGAAACCCAAGGTTCTTTGATTACGAGAATTTTTAAATTTTCAAAAAAGAAAAACCCCACAAAGCTTTCTTGATCTCTAAATTTTTATTTCATGAAAACCGTCCATTCTTTTAGGAATATGTTTGGCGAAATCAAAGAAACCCAAGGTTCTT
>Ga0209208_10006950_pt1 | contig 15524 bp, 15 predicted proteins | sample S1TSphfallax_3_FD_187694 | JGI IMG/M metagenome (GOLD analysis project Ga0209208, IMG submission 187694) | Host-associated microbial communities from peat moss isolated from Minnesota, USA - S1T2_Fd - Sphagnum fallax MG (SPAdes) (version 2) | ecosystem: Host-associated > Plants > Peat moss >...
AGAACCTTGGCTTTTAGGTTTTGTGGTGCTTCAATGGGATTTGCCTATTAATATTTATTTCATGTATCTTAGCTTGATTAAAAAAAAAATTCAATAATGTTTAAATGCATATATATATATATATATCAATATGTATTATTTATAACTTTTTTAAAGATGTAAAATCTATAGGCTTTTCTTGCCTCCCCACCCAACTTCCCAAGCTTTTAATGAGCATTCCTATTTATTTATTCACACAAAACTCTTTTAATAGACACCTCAAACCTAATGATCCTATTAACTAGCATGGTTTTTCTTTTTCTTTTTTTTTCAGGTTTTGCAATATCAAAAATTTGGCAAAAATTTTTCCCAAAATTAGCAAAATTAATCAAATTTACAGTGTTAAAAAATATTTCCAAAATTTTCCCATTTTCTTTTGTTGAAAAAAAAAAATTCATTGTTTACATGACCTCAATTGAGGTTTATTGAGTAATTTAGGCTATTCTTCTTGACAACTTTGATTTCTCAAGTTCCCAAACGACTTTAGCCACTCCACAACATTCCGCAACTTCTTGAGCGAGGAACAATTCATCTCCAAGAACATTCCGGATTTTCGGAAGTAGGTGGACTTGACATTATGTTTTACGTACATAATCTGTTTGTTAGGTGGTGGGGAGGTGGGGGAGGGGTGGGTGGTTCTAATCCCACCCATATTCATCATTCTGAATGGATTTTGCATGATGTGTATAAACACAACTTTCTACGTTGGAATCTGCACTCGGATGCAGAAAAACCGAATTATTATTATTATTTTATGATGTGTAATTGTAGCGCAAAAGCCTATTCTCCCCTACTTTGCATCTAATAATGTAATTTACAAATGTACGTTGAAAATTCCCCCACTTTCTTCCTCCTTTCTACACACACACAAGGCATTTTAAGCATCCCGGCACAAGAGAAGAATAATTTTGGAGGTTTTGAACCGAAAACCAACCAATTGTTGTTGTCGGTTTACCCTTTGTTCAAGCTAAATGGCCTTCTTTTCCATAGTCGGAGACTATGTATATAACCAATTGTAATGAGTTTAAACATTGGTCGGTTTGTGTAAATTATTGTTCGTCTACGGAACTAGAAACCCTTGATGTTGTTCCACGACTTTGGATGACCCAATTGCCCAATGTAACTGGTTTAGTTAGTTTAGGTCAACTAACTTGAGTTACGTGTAATCAATCAATCGTGTGCATCCGGCCGACAACTTTTATTCAGCAAAAGCCTTCCTTTGAAATTCTCGTAGGCTTGAAAATTTTATATATAGGCTATTATTTTGTTGAAGTCGTCACACGAACAAGAAAAAAAGATGAGTATAGGGGGGGGCATTGAAATGAAAGTTTGACGGACATATTATTGCATTTTTTTAAAAAAAGTTGCGAGATAAAAGTCTGCGAAAGAGCTATTTTTTGGGGCATGTTCGAGTGTTCCAATTTTTTAAACCAAATTTGCGATGGGTCAATCAAAGTGGCTCCTTGCAATAATTAATAAATTAATTAAATAAAAAGTCTACCAAAGAGGTGTGTACCTGTCATCTTCTAAAGGTCTAATAAAAATTAACAGGTTAGGTCATTTACAACTCTTGTTCCCCGAGTTCCCGAGTTCCCTGAGGTTATTATTGACTAGCCTCTGTGTTTTTTTTTTTGGCTGACTATATGTAGCCGAAAAGATATATTAAAAATTGAAAGTGCTAAAATCAAAAGTTCATATTTGAGATTTTCAATAGCCGGAATTCGACTGAGATTTAAGAAAATTCGCCAGATTTCTTTAAATGGTTTAAATTACGTAGTCAAAAAACTTGAAGGGGTTTTTTTTTTTTTTTTTTTTTTTTTTTTTTTTTTTCAGTTTCATATTTAGCTTGTAGCCAAATCTGGCTAAATCTTTCTATGGATGATCGCCACTTGAGCTATATCACAAAATTGACACCCAAAATTTTCAAAACAAAACAAAACAAAATTATTCAAACTTCACTCATTCGCGCGAATCGCCACTTCGCGTTCCCCGAGTTTGTTCCCTGAAGTTATTATTGATTGTCACCTCGGCCGGTCCGGTCGCGCGGCCCCGCCGACACAAGAGACACGAGGTAGTGCGCGCACCCAGCCGCCGTACCGCTTTACAGCCCGGCTTCCTGGGACGCAAAGCCGCAAGAGGTCGACGCTCGCGCGCGCACTACGGAATGCTCCTTCTCCCCTTGCGTTGCGCCGCAGGCACGCACGCACAAACAGACGACAACCTCCGGATCCTTTGTTGTTGCACCCGGCGAGAGAGAGAGAGAGAGAGAGAGAGAGAGGATTTTGAGAGAGTAGCAGTGGGCGGCAGACTAGGAAGCTTTTGCAGCAGCGGCGATGGATCCGGCGATCACGCTCTCGAACTGTATACAGCTTATACACAAGTGCGTAGTGGTGGGGGACAGAGCGCGGACAGCTAGGAGTAGCTGCCAGCGTCTGGTGTCGCGTCTCAAGCCGCTCAAGCCGCTTCTCGAAGAGATCCGGGAATCGAAGCTGCTGCCGTTCTCGGGTGCCATCGCTGGATTTGCCTCGCTGGAAAACGGCCTGACAAAAGCGAAGGAGCTTCTGGAGCTTTGTGGAGGCAATGGCAGTCACTTGTACATGGTAACGTGAACAAGATTATACTACCTTTTGTTGCACCTCTCCCTTCTTCTTGTACCATGTGGTTTTTGCCTCGGTGGCTGCTGCTGTATTGGCGGGAAGATCGGGGTTCGGGATTTGCTTGGTACGTTTCGGACAGAGTCTCAGGCTGCTGGTTTTTTCTTTCTTTCTTTCTTTGTGTTGCTTACATTCTGGGAGATTGAGTGTGGCAGGTTTTACGGAACAAAGAAATGGCGAGCGAGTTCCAGGATGTATCTCTGGATGTAGATCGTGCTCTCAACAGCTTCGTTGCATCCAGGCTTTCCGACAATATTCGCTCACAGGTCTGGTTGCCATTTCTTCCCCAGTTGCACAGCATCTCCTCCATCATCCCTCCTTCTTTCCCATCTCTGTGCTGCACATGTGTGGTACTTCTCAAACAACAATTCAACAGCAGGATTGTGGTTAGGGTGCATGGCTTATAGGTCACCTTGAAAATGCTTAAGGGCTTTGAAGCCATCAGAGACGCAGATCTGGATTGACTACAGCAGCAAGAGAATCCCACTCTCAGGCAGACACATTGATCTTCTAGTCTTCACCACAGCAAGAATTTGTGTCCCACTCCAGCAAGAATCCCAATCTCAGGCTGACACATTGATCTTTTAGTCATCTGTTGTACGTTTCTTGGATGACTTAGGGTTTGAAAAGACTGAATAATACAACACTTTGCATGGTCCCTAAGTATTTTACGTTGCAAAATCATAAGGGTTAGGTCTTCAACATTAATGCTTTCCTCTCACACTGATATACAGTTGGAGCTCATCACTAGGGAGCTGAAGAGGACAAAGTACCATGTCGATGCTTCGGATGAATGCTTGGCAGAGGAGATTGAAGTGATTCTGAGAGAGCAAACACAGGGTTTGAAAATTGCTCCAGAGGTGCTGCAGAAGGTGGCTGACAAGCTTGATCTCGGGTCGAGTGAGGCTGTTGCACAGGAAATTTCGGTACCTTCTAGTCCAAACCTTGATTTTTTTAAGGAGTTCTCTTGTTGAATGGCCTGCTGCTGCCAAAGTTGGGAGATTCTGGATGTGATTTGTCTTGTTTCTGTTAAGTGGTGAATTCTCTCTGTTCATACTGTCAACAAGAGCCTTATGATGCAACAGGTGCTGGAAAAGGAGAGGAAACATGCACAGTCAGAAGACAGTAGCCTCAATGTAGAGCTACTTGATCAATTACTGACACTGGCAGAACAGATGAAGGAGGTTCTCAAGGACCGGCTGCCAAGCGGCCTCAATATCCCTACTGATTTTAGGTGCCCTTTATCCCTGGAGCTAATGTCAGACCCAGTCATTGTAGCATCTGGCCAGACTTATGAACGGGCCTATATCCAGAAGTGGATTGACCAAGGGAATACTAGGTGTCCGAAAACCTTCCAAACACTCTCACACAAGAACCTGATTCCAAACTATACAGTCAAGGCTCTCATTGCCAACTGGTGTGAAGCTAATCGCATGCCCCTGCCAGTGCCTGTGAGGCTGGAGTCAGTGGTGAGTACCCAGCAACAGCCTCTTACCTCTCCAGGAATTAGCAGAGCTGAACCAGATTTCAATGATGAAAGTACCACCCATGATGTAGACTTGAGCTCAGGACTAGCAGACAGAGCCAAGGGGCAACCAAGGGTGCTGCGTAGCAACTTCAGAAAGTCAAGTGGATCTGGTGAACTTGAGACAGTGACAAGTAGCACTTTAGGTGAAAACCAGGGTGAACCTTCACAGGCTGCTACAACTGCAGGTGCTGGTTCTTCTGGGGAGCTTGAAGGCAACATGCACCAGACACCTCTGAGGTCTGACAGGGATCTGGCACATTCAGATTCTGGGCCACATCAGCAGACTGCATCAGGCTCTAGTGTAACATCAAGTATAGATGATGGGAATGGAGCAACAACTGCAGATGCAGGAGCTTTGCTGGTTGACGTCACCCACACTGCAAATGGGGAACACCGTAAATCTGGAAACCTCTCGGGTGAGCTAGACAGGAGTGTTTCAAGAAGTCCCCGAGTAGGATTCAGTGAGGAACCTGGGTCTCCAGCACTGCCTTTAGAAAAAACGATCTTCAGAAGACGTGGGGAAGAAAGGGATGCTAGTCTTCCTCGCATTGTTCCTGACACATCAGGGACTGAAGGAAATGCTCAACAGCTTGTGAATGGCTTAGTGGAGGACCTTCAATCATCAGCAGTGGATGTACAGAGGGCAGCTACTGCAGAATTGAGGCTGCTTGCCAAGTACAACATGGAGAACAGGATCACGATTGCAAACTCAGGTGCTATTAAGCCACTTGTTGCACTCTTGAGGTCCTCAGATCAGAAGACACAAGAAAATGCAGTGACAGCATTGCTGAATCTGTCAATTAATGACAACAACAAGGCTGAAATTGCAGCAGCAGGTGCTATTGAGCCCCTTGTGGATGTGCTTCGGATTGGAAACTCAGAGGCAATGGAAAATGCAGCTGCCACCCTATTCAGCCTGTCAGTTATGGATGATAACAAGGTAATAATTGGTGCATCAGGGGCGATTCCACCCCTTGTGCATCTGCTGATAAATGGAACTCCACGTGGGAAGAAAGATGCTGCAACAGCACTATTTAACCTCTCTATATTCCATGAGAACAAGGGGCGTATCGTGCAGGCAGGTGCCATCAAACCCCTGGTAGAACTCATGGCAGAACCTGCAGCAGGCATGGTGGATAAGGCTGTTGCTGTGTTGGCCAACTTGGCAACCATTCTGGATGGAAGACAGGCAATTGGTGATGAACATGGGATCCCAGCACTTGTGGAAGTTGTGGAAGCAGGGTCACAGAGAGGAAAGGAGAATGCAGCTGCGGCTCTTCTCCAACTGTGCCTGAACAGCAACAGACATCGGGCTCAGGTCTTGCAAGAAGGTGCCATTCCACCATTGGTTGCACTGTCTCAGTCAGGCACTGCCCGGGCAAAAGAAAAGGTCCTACAAACTAACATTTTTTGTCACTACCTTGATGCTCAGTGTTCCTCAATATTTGCTAGCTAGCTAAGCTGTTATATGGCCTGATGTCCTCTCTGAGCCTGTATGAGCATTTCAAGTTGTCACTAGCAGAATCATTGATGTTTTTTGATGTTTCCTTCATTTTCTCAAGAAAGGTAATTCCTGCAGGCTTCAGCTTTACTCAGGCATTTCAGAGAGCAGCGGCATGGAGGGTTGGGCGGCCGTTCAAACCCTGATAGACACTTGGCAGGCCACTATTAGGCTGGAAACTGAAGTCACATAGTTGAAGGTATCATAGCACATGAGTTTTGTTTGTGGGGGTTGCCTGTGCTTCCTTGTTCCTGTGTATTCACTTTTGTTATGTCTGAGCACTTGGGTGAGAGAACAATATTGAACAGGGAAAGAAATGCAAATGAATTCATGACTTGACAGCCAATATGGTTGGCTTCTGTAGTGTATATTTCAGAGATTCTTACAACAACACTTTTGCAATAGTTATATGATTCCAGTCACCGCTGAGTGTTTCTGAGGAAGCTTAGCACCACAGATCAAGCATCTGCTGACCTCATATCTCATTTTTCCATTCAGAGTTGCCCTCTTTTCACTACCTCCTGAGGTCCCAGGTGTGGTAGGCTTGAAAAATTTGTGATCAGCATATTTTTAAATTATCAGCAAAATATTTTTGAGAAGTTGCTGAGCTCACATTAGGCAGGGACCTATGTACTTGTACTCGGTAAACTAGCTAGGCATCGGATAGGTTAGAGGACACCGAACAGATTTGACTTCACTTGAAGCAATCTGGTTGCTTCTCTTTTGGTCATCTTGGAATATACAAAACAGTTGGATTGTTGATAGTGACTGCATTCAACTGGCTTATATGTTGTTGATACTGTCAACCTTCTGCTGTCAGATCTCAAAGACATAAGCTAGCTATTGTAGCTTGTTGGTTATTGCTGTGTGAGGGTGGTCAGGTGTTTTGGCAGTGTGTTCCAACATTGGAACTTTTTGATGAATTGATCCCTCTCTTGGTATCCCCTATCCTTGCAGGTCCTGATCTCTTTTGTCGTTTCAAGAACCCACAGGCAGGATGCTCAGTGGATATATCCATTTCCCTGGTACTGTACAGGTAGTAACACAGCATGTTCCAATCACAGATTGCATGAACTCGGACATGAGCATGCATCAGTGTTTAACATGGACATTTTTAACATGTTCAATGAGCCCAAATATTGCAGGTATATTACCTTAGTTCATATGTCTCATGTGAATTCTGTTACTTCCAGATTCTGTCAAATTTGACATAGTTCAATGCCAGTATAGGTTCTCAAGACATTGTAATTCAACAGACTTCTTTGTAGCAAGTGGCAAGCTAACTTAATCTTGTGTAAAGAACCATTGCTCAATAGAGTTTCTATTTTCACACAGGAATTTGTTTCTGTATGAGGAATGTTCAAAGTTTAGAATGGTTATTTCAAGGGTTTCTTAGTTGCGAGTGGGGGAGATTCACAAAAACTATGATAAGTTCATGCTCATAAAGTTCTCAATGTCCTGCTTTCTCTTTGTATTCCCACCTTTAGAGTTCTTTGATGTTTGGTTTTTTATTTTTGTTAGTTCGGCTTTCTTCTTGGTTTCTTTGGTCATCTCCTTCTTGGTAATGTTTTGTTGATCTAGCCACCGTGACAGCCAGTTCTTTTCATTAGTGCTGGTCTCATGAGAGAAACTCCATAATGAATTTCTGATTAATGAATGGCACAATTTCACCCATTTGCTGGGAGGAGGATGTTGTGTTGCTGCTGAATATCAGTGCCAATGCATTTGCCTCCCACCATCATTACAGTAGTTTCCTCAAGTCCTCTTTGGCTCTGTCCAGAGGTACAGAAACGTGACATCATTGTAAACTGTACAAATGGACTAGTTCTTGATACTTCAAAAGATATTCCATGTTCTTCTTCTCCAATGTGTTCAAGTTGATGGTGCACAGTTTTTCAAGCTTTGGAGGTGTAGGGCAATGTCAGCCACTCTAGAACATTGTTGCATTTGCTACAATTGTCAACTGACTAAAAATAATCTACAACTAAACCTGCTTGCTTTGACAAAAACCAGGCATCTCTGGGAAGTGCAAAACTTTCACTCTGCAAGCTGCTTGTGGAAATCTTGCTACAATCTCTCTTAACAATCTTCATACACCAGTGAAAATCCTGTACATGATCATCAAGCATCAATGGGAGGAAATCTTCTCCCACTCTCTGAACCAGAAGTCCTGTTATAAGAACATAGGAAAAGACTAGGATGTTTTGCTCCATGCTCCCTACCCTCATGCTTGGCCACACAATGACAGTGGACAACAAACAAAAGTTGCTCTCATGCTTAGCTGATGGGTGGGCAATTGTTAGATCTCCTTTGAGTTCAGTAGTAGTGACAAGAGTTGTATACAATGACTGTGGGGGCTCAATTGTCAGAATTGGAGAGATTGAAGGGCAACCTTTGCTGCAAGAGATGCCCGACTCTGCTCAGCATATTTGGTGACATTAACTAACCTTACTTCTGTGTCCATAGTTTCCATGGCCTTCAACCTTTCTTGCAACAGCTTGTGGAGCTCCCCTGGACTTGCACCTATAGACACCACAAATGCTGAGGTTATATATAAGAATACCATTAGTTAATATCAGGTTGCAGAAGGCCATTGTCCAAGCCTGCTGTTACTAGAGGGAGAATGCAGGCAAAGGATGATCTGAGGAATGAGAAAGAAATAGAGGGACACCTGTCAAAGCCAGCATAACGCAGTGCCTCATGTACTACCTTCTTTCGGAGGTGGACACAAGCCTAGTTTTTTCTATGTTGACTTGAACCCAGATCTTCTATCATGCATGGGCAGAACTGAAGCAAACAACCATTGGGCTGCTCCATGGGCAAAGGGTAAAAGATTGTGCAACTTATGTCATGCTCATACTAGCACAAGTCGCTGTAATTTCAACCATGTTGGATTTGGAGCTTAAATTTAGCTGTCTCAAAGAGCATGCAATGAAAATCAAGAATACAGTTCCTTCAGCTTCTGACTTTGAACATTCTTTGTTCATCAAAGGCCCTCACATATCATGTTAGTCCCCCCCTTAAAAAGTGACAGGCTACTACAATGAATTGCCAATTACACTGTTGGGACCAAGAATAAAGCCTGAAAAAGAGGAGGAATATTGCCAGTACCAGAGAATACCTGAAACTGGTTGCAGGGCAGCATAGGAGAAGCGCTCTTCACGGCCAGGTACAAAGGCTTGGATCTGCTGGTCAGGCTCCCCCTTCTCTGCCCACTGCAAAGCACCTTCTAGTGGTGTTTGTAACAATTCAGTTCTTGCTGTCTGTCCAGACAATAGACCACATCCCTTCAAAATTCAGAGACATTTCATGTCTCCCTGGTGAATAGTATGCTACAACCATTCTCAAATTGACCACTGATGCTGAAGCTACCAAAAGCATGATTTAATCTCCACCAGGAGCCTCTTATGCAGGTGCTAAACAGTTCATGAACCACATATCAAAAAATCATAAAGAAATATCTCATGGTGTCTTGAGGAAACATATCTACACATCCAACTCTTTCTCAAACCAAATAGAGCCTCAATTGAAGTGTCCAAGGAAAAATATTTACAGAAAGTCACAGATAGGTTTCCAAGATATGGTGGTGAGGATTAGAGTAGTTGAGAGAAAATATTTAGCTGAGCACTACTTACAGAACCTGGTAAAAGCAAACATCCCACAAGTTCAGTAACCTCCTTTACCTTGATTTTTATCTGTAATTGTTGCACTTCTGATAAAGTCTTTCTTAGTGCTTCAACAGAGACTGACAGGGACTCTCTATCTTCAGGATAGTCGTCTGTTACTGGCACCACTGTGCTCTTTATGAATGGCTCGACCTGTCATTGTCCAGGCTTCACATAAATCAGCAATGTGAGAAAAAGGAGCATTGCAAGGAGACAATTTATTCTCTGTGTCTAGATGTATGTTTCCTGCACTGGCTTGGAGAGGATCAACTCCAGCTGAAAGGATCAGAGAACCACTTTTGTAGAGCAAAAAAAGTCCCTCCCATATTTTGTGTTGGAAGCATTGCTAGAGAATTTATCTTCCAAAACCAACCATAATAAAAGACATCCTTCAGTAAAAAAATGCCTTGGCAGAGCAGTTAACAACACCTGAGTCAAGCTGACCATCTTGAGGCGGCCAATCCCACGAATTGTAACTAAAGCTCCAATGTCCAAACGCCTAACCTGCCAAGGTCAGAGCAAAACAACAACACAACAAAAAGCCAGTCAATCTGATACCACACAGACCTTTCTTCTTTCTCATTCCAGTACCTGGTCTTTTTTTTGTCAATGTCAGTACTCTCAGCAGATTGATGCCCCAGACGAATGAATCTCCTCAAGAGAATGACATGTAAGATTGTGAGCTAAGTGTACCAGGTGTTAACAGTGGTTGCACATTTACAACAGGCAGCCACTATGAGAACAGTAAGTAAAACTAACCCTGGTTCAGATTCCTGGCTGCTTACACTTTCAATGTGAGCCAAGCAGCCATAATTTGCCACAAATGATGCAACTCCAGGATTATCACCTTGCACAGGCTGAACAACAATGTGTGCCAACAGATTGTTGCCTGCTGCAATGACCTGCCACCCACCCAGAGCAACTTCTTAACATCTGATGGTCACCTACAACTTTAATGATGCAGCATCTAGCTTATTGCCTGTAGGCAATCATAGGCTCCTGGATTCCACTCTCACAGAAAAACCTTCTACCAAACAGGAGATTGACAGTGCTGATCCAGACAGCACAGAAGTTGGATGCAAACAGATGGTGGCTTTCCCAGGTGAAGTATTAGGTTGCTGAAGTTCTTGTTGTACACATGTTACATGAAGGATGTCAGAAAGGACAACAGAGACTCCTGACACATTGAACCTGATATCTATATCAACCCTGACGGAATCACTGTCTCCTTTGGCAGGTGAACGTCTTCTGATGGTCACAACTGCGTGACTTGGTTTCACAAATTACCCTCCAAGAACTCAGAAACCTCACAGTTACCAGATTTCTTATAATATCTTAAGCCAGATCAACCAAAATAACTGACTGTGGATGAGACCTAGCATGTGTCTACAAGGGTTTCAATCTGCCACTTATATCGCAGACAAATTCAGTGTAGTAGTGTGTTCATGACCATGCAATAGCTCTGGGCCAACATAGTCTGCCTCCATTTTTCCCACCAGGTTCCAACTTCTTAATGCAGGGATGTTCTCCAGAACAGCCCACAAAGAGCGGCAAAACCTCTAGTGCTACACAGTCATGCACCTTCCCAAAAGTGGATACAAACAGGGCATTGGATGTTGTTCATCAAACTCAGCTACAATGGGGTCTTTCACTGGAAGGAGTCTTTCAGAAGCATGGGAAGCTAGGGGCCTAGAATAATGATGGAGAATTTTAAGCAACAAACATGTTCTGCACCTGCATCACCTGGAAAATGTCCACCTCTGAAGCTGGGCCACAGGCCTGTAGGGTGAAGAGACTCAGTCATGATTATAAGTGGACATGGTGTCATTCTTCTGAGTTCCTGATGGTGGTGCAGCTTCAAACAAGTGCAATCTTATTTGCACACCTGACATGTTGGAGTAACTCTCAGGCCTAACTTCTTATCTTGATTGTTAGGATTTGTGCTTTTATCAAAAAAATGGCAATGATACAGAGAGTAGAAAGTGAATGTTGACATTACCTCATCCAGGAGTGCAAGAAACCTTGCCTCATATAAATGTAATGTCTTGGTTGAAGATGGCACAAAAACCTGTGCATTCACAAAAGTACTCTACTGAGGCAATTCTGTGAGCCGAGGCACTTCTGTAAGCAATTGCAAAATCACTTGAGACATGATAATCCATGAGAAGTGTCCACGCCATCTGCAGTAGTAGCCTATTTTGAGTGCTCTAGAAGTAGATCAAATGCAGCAGTGGGTGGGGATGTGTAGGGGCACCTCAGCTGGGGAGAAGGGTAGACACGGCAGCTCTATTATAGTGGCTCCTGTGCAGCACCACCATCACCATAACAGCAAGGAACAAACAAAGATGTGAAAGGCCCCATGCAGATGTAATTAAGTACTGTGCATTCTGAGCAGTTCTTCTTGGCAGAAATCACTGCACAAAATTGCTGGGACCACAGCAATACTGAACTTGGATATGAACCTGATCAAACCCTGATGGAGCAGCAGATGAATGAATCCTTAAAAATCCTAGGAACCAAGACATATGAGACCTATTTAGCCTAATTGTTTTGATCCGTGGAAACCTTTGGCTCCTGTGTCTGGTCCGGCCCATGCGCATTGCAAGCAGGAGTATTTCCTTCCGAACACAAACTGGTGACGATTGTGGCAGTGATGTTCCAAACCGATGACAAAGAAGATTGAAGAAACCATAGTAAAGCCCTCCGAACACAAATTCCTTAAAGAAAAAATCAACAATTGTAAGGAAACTCTGCGCTACTACCATTGGGGGGTGGGGTTTGATGCTTACCATTGGAAACTGAAGCCTCAGTGGGCGCACTGGAACAACAGCAAGGAGCAAGGAAGGAGCAGTATCGCCGCCGCCTAATACTAGTACTACTAAACTGCTGCCTATCGCTTGTCAAAGCTCCTCTCTCCTCCTCTTGCTGCCTTCTGTTGTCGCTACCCCAATTCAAGCCCAACAACTTGTGAGATTGTTGCAGCTGACGACAAGACAACGGCAGGAACTCTCCACGACAAGCGCGTGCGCACAGGAGAGGATGCGACAGAGAGCTACCAGAAGACAGGAGACAACGTGCGTTTGAGGAGGATCCCAGAATCGCCATTCTCGTACACCGATTGTGTTTGAAGGTATGCACTCTGCGACCCCTCTCTCTGTCTTTTGTCTCTCTTCTGTGTGTCTGCGACTCTCTTCTTGTGTTGCTTTGTTTGTCCCTGACCTCCAAGATTCAACCAAGTGGGAGGTACTGGGCAAAAGATAATTTGAGATAAAGGAACTCATGGAGAACAGATAGATTAGGTACCTACCTACCTACCTATCTACCTACCTACCAGATTTTTTTTATTTTTTTTTTGTCAACCATGCACAAGAGGAAAGAGCCAAATTTGGCTATAGGTCACATAAATCAAGAAACATTTTTCTAGAATCCTACTATGTTTTTGACAACCTCCAAGGCGTAATGCTAACTATACCCCTAACAAGCTTTTGCCTCGCACACATGAAGGTGTATGCTTTTGTTGTTGCTAAGATTATCGTGTGCGAAGGATGGCATATGTTGGTGAAGAGAGCAAACCGTGAAATTTTGAAATTGTCGTTTGACTTTGATGGTGCACAACTCTACCACCCTTAAAAGCCTTGTTTGCATGCCCAAAGTCTTACATGTGATTGATGGAAACATTAGACACTATCTTCCAATATATGAAATTCATCCATAAGGTTCATCCATAATTTTTAATTACATCTTAGTTAACTTTCAATTAAATTTCAGTTAAGTTCTAGTTAATTTTCAATTAAGTCGAATTAATTTTTAGTTATGTCCTAATTAAATTTCAATTAATTCCAAATTAATTTTTAGTTAATTCTTAATTTAGTCACAATTAAACTTTAGTTAAACCTTAATTAACTTTTTATTAAGTTTTATTTAAGTCTAATTAACTTTTAGTTGACTCGTAATTAAATGCAAGTTAATTTATAGTCGACTCCCAATTAAAAAGGTTTTTAAAAACTTCTTTACTTAATGCACAGATAAAGGCCTATTTGAAAGTTTTTTTGAGCTAGGTTCCTAAAGGGGTATAAATAGGAGTAAGATCGTTCATTTTTTTTAGTTTCGCTCATTTCTTTTAGTTTGTTGAACACCAGTCTTAGGGGCGACCTTGCACCATAACCTTGTCATGTTTTTTTCATGTTCATGTTTGAATATGTTAGCATAATAAAAATTAGTTTTCATGTTGGTTTTGCACATCTCATGTTCTTGTTCTTTGTTTTTGTGCTCTTGTTTTTTAATTACATTATTTTATTTTATTTTATTTGGAAATTATACTTAGACCTTTTTCTTTTAGCCTTTGTTTTTATGGATATTCATGTCTTTGACACTACCCTTGCGTGCCTTGCATTATCTTTTTGGCATTTTCATGCTTACTATTTTTTCCAATCTATATCCAACACATTAATAAAAATAAATAATTTTTTTAAAATAAGCATTTTAATTAAAATAATAAATGACATTCTTTAGTCTTTCCTTATTTTCAACATATATATAAACTTTTCATTTCATAATTATACCCCAAAAAATATTTAATTGTATATTTTTCATTTTATATTCTAATTTCATCCATCGTCATAGCCAAAAGTTTCTTGTAACAAATTGTCACCAAAAAAAAAAGGGAAATTCTTTCACCATTGTATAAATCCCGACTGTTGAACATATAGATATTAGTGCGTATTACTAAGGTTTTATAGAGATGGACAAATCTACTTCAAGCATTACTTCTTCATCAAAACACTTACAAACAATTACATTTTATCATCTTATTTCTATGGACCACAAAAGATCAGTTTAGCTCTTGATTTCCTCTTTAAGAATCAACAAGTTGTTTCACAGGAGTGGTAGCTCATACCCAACAACAAAACCCCACAAAAACCATTTCAACAACTTCACATGATTCCTCTAAGAAATTTGACAAGGATTCAAGGCAGGATCAGACAAGGTAATATATAGTATTTTCCAATATCCCTTTCCCAAAAACCTCGAAACTCTCACAACTACAACAAATACTCTTTCCTTAGTATGGAATAGATTGCCCACTCATCATCTCAAGATCCCCAAAGTTGTCACACATGAGCTGCCACACAAGCACTCTAGAAATCCTTGACACAATCATCCTCTCCCTTATGTTGGTCCCTATAGAAAAACATACCAGACCTCTAGACCTTTTCCTAACTTTTAGCACAATGAAATTTCAAATGTCAAGGTTCTTCCGATCTAACAATCCTAATGAAGTCTTATTCTTAACAAATTATCATTCCAAAAATCCAAATCCTACACACACACAAATCTTTAGAACGTCTAACCACCTAACTTTTTCTTCATCCCCTTAAAGACCTCACACCCCTCCTCAGCCTGCTTCTGACCTCTTCTTATATACTCTTCTTAACCTCATCCCTTTGCTCCCCAACAATCTTCCTACCAATCTCCTTGCAAAAACGTGATTCATGAAACTCATGAAAAGTTTTCATTGAGTTACTAAGATTGCGCTCCATCTCAAAAACTAACTCACCAAACTCCTTTCATCATAACCTGCAAAACAACAAAACACACCAAAAACAGAAACACATCAAAAGCAAATTTTTCGACATCGTTGAAGCATTGTGTTGCCAACAATTCAACCACCAAGTTGAATTAGGGTTTGTAACCTTCATCCACAAAAAAATCTGAAATTATTTTTAGGTTACAAAACAACTTAAGCTTCCCCAAAACAAATTTTCCTACAATTTTACACTATGGAATTTTCAAGAGTAAGCTTCAATATAAATATAACCCAAGAAAATGAAGAGTTTACTTTATGTCCCAAATGCTTATGGCCACAAATGCCACTCCTTCTTAAACCATTGTTTCCCAAAATTCAGAAGTTACAAACCCATTTAAGAAGAAAAATTGGAAAGATGAATGTGTTATTCAACTTTTGGACTTTTACGAAGAAAGGCGGTTAATAATGGGAAAATAGAGTTTTTGGGAACAAAATTGGGTGAAAATTGTTGACAAACTTAATGAAGTTTGGTCTATAATTCCAAAGCATATTTCCAAATAATGTCATGACAAAGTTGACAAGATGTGAAGGACTTACAATAAGATGTAAC
>Ga0209208_10006951_pt1 | contig 15523 bp, 12 predicted proteins | sample S1TSphfallax_3_FD_187694 | JGI IMG/M metagenome (GOLD analysis project Ga0209208, IMG submission 187694) | Host-associated microbial communities from peat moss isolated from Minnesota, USA - S1T2_Fd - Sphagnum fallax MG (SPAdes) (version 2) | ecosystem: Host-associated > Plants > Peat moss >...
TTGTGTGCATGTGTGTCTATCTACATTGGAAGTTGTCATCGCTCTAAAGCTTGGCTCCTTGGTAATTTTTTCCACTATGCTAGATCCAAGTTTTTCCTTGGCAACTATTATATTGTCAAGCCATCATTTTTGTCGTAACCCTAACCTTGGGCTCACGACCAAAACAAGGGCTTGCAAAGGTGTGGGCAAAGAAGGAAGCCTGGGAGTCACATCTCATATTCTTAAGAGTGTAAGAGAGTGTGAGGGAATGAACCTCCACACTCCCAAATGAGCTCTCACTTTGGGAACTAGAATCCCGATGGACTCCCAACTCTTTAGACAACAATTATAAGGGTCAGAACTTATTAGATTAGAGATTTCATTATATCACTAGAAATTTCTTGGAACGTAAATGTCTAAAATGGGTTCACATGACCCATTTGGGTACTTTAAACACAAGTTATGGCCAAAAAAAGGGCCAAGAGTAAATTTGGCAATTTTACTCCCGACCACTAAAGGTCGGGAATTGCCCTAACTTCCTTGCGTGCAGGTGGTGTGCTATATATCGTTGGAAAGATGTCGACAAGTGCTACAACTTTTTTTCAAACTTCACTTCAATTGGAGGTCAGCACACAAAGTTATGGGCCCCCAAAATCACAAGAATCCCAATTTTGGGAATTTTGAGACTCCCACTTGGGAGTCTCGGGACAAAATAACATTTGGGTGCTGGTCTCGTGGCCAGGCATAGAGTATACTAAAAGGGGGAAGGTGGTGGCTTTGAATCTTGTGAATCCATGTTTGCCCGTGATTCATTCGTGCACCAAAAGTGTTCTATGACACACTCCCAACTCCTTGAAAGATTCAAATGTGAGTCCAAGTAGAAAGCAACGGAAGAAGGAGGAGTCGGGGCACACTCCCTAGCTCACAACACTTTGAGGAGTAGAGGGGCGTGTTGGAGCTTCAGGATGGGACTAGGAAGAGTTAACAAGCTTCACTCACTCACACGAGCCTGCACAAAACCCACACAAGGTGGTTAATGCATAGTTGGAGCACTTTTGGTGCTAGGACGAATCACGGGCAACACATACACACAAGACTCATCACGGCCCAAACTTGGGGGAAGGCACCACCTTCCCCCTTATAGTATACTTTGCACCTCTCCACGGGGCCCACATCCAAATGACTTGGGAATCCCGAAATCGCCAAGGTTGGGACTCTTGCGACTTTGGGGCGCCATAACTTTGCGTGAAAACCTCTGATTGAAATGAAATTTAAAGCAAAGTTGTAGCCCTTGTTGAGAGCTTTCCAACGGTATGTCGCACGCCATCTGCACGCACGGAAATTGGGTCGATTCCTAACTTTTAGTGGTCGAAAGTGAAATTGCCAATTTGACTCCCGACCCTTCTTTTGGCCATAACTTGTGTTTTAGATGTTCAAATGAGTAATACGAGCCCATTTTAGACATCTACGTTCTAAGAGCTTTTCAATGATATAAAGAACGTCATAATTCATTGAGTTTTGACCCCTGAAATTGCTCTCTAAAGTTTCAGGAGTCCATTAGGACTCAATTTCCCAAGGTGGGAGTTACCTTGGGAGTGTGAAGGTTCACTCCCTCACACTTTCCTACACTCCCGGGAGTATTTGATGTGACTCCCGGGCTTTCTCTTGACCCACACCCTTACAACCCCTTTGCCTCGGTCGTGAACCCAAAGCTAGGGTTGCGACACTCTAACTTTACATTAACCAACTTGTTGTTTGATTTATGCAAGTCCGCGTGAATAATTGACCCACTTGTCGCTCATCCTAGTCTCATCCCAGAACTCCAGCACACTCCCCTACCCCCGAAGTGTTGCGAGCTAGGGAGTGTGCCCCAACTCCTTTTTCCATTGTCTTCACCTTTCGACTCGCAGTTGAGTCCATCAAAGAGCTTGGGGGTGTGTCATCTTTCATAGACTCTTCTTTGTAATTTTGAACAAATAGTCTCATTCTATCTATCTTATGTCGTGAAAAGGTGTTGGTTGGCGATGTCTTCTTCTAAAGATATTTGCTCAAAAACAAAATAAGTTTTTTTCTATGAGTTCTTCATCTTCTTCCACTATTTTTTCCTTTTGTTGTGCATGTTTGTCATTAGTGCGAATATTAGCCTTTCTCTTGCTTCAACATCTAGAATTGCTTAAACTTCTATCTTTCTCACATTTCTCTATTCAAGAATGTATTGTTGTTCTTTGTAGTAGTTAGTGTTTTGCTTAATGAGTTGATTGTTTCAGTCATAGTTTCCCAAGTGTTTTAAATAAAGTTCATGCTTCCTTTGAAACATTTCTCTAACCTTGATTGCATCCTCTACCTCTTATTTTCTTCTAAAAAAGAGTGAATCACATTGTAGATTGTTCTCTGAAAATTGTGCAATGTAATAAACAGCTTCATGTACATGTCAGCTTCACCTACTCTTTCTTTGTGAGAGAAAGCTTAGTGTTCACAATTTTGTAATGTAATTTCTATAACTACTAGGGATATGGGATCTTGTATTCTCCATAAACATGGTTGAAAAATACTTGATGTTCCAAAGAAATCCATTTCCTTCTTCTTCTTTTCATCTAACAATGTTTGTTCGTTCAGTTGGTGCTACATTTTTTATAATGGAATTCATGTGCCACCTCCAAATCTACATTAACCTTCTGTGTTGTTCAAGAAGTTCATATATTGTATTTTTTTCCATTTGTTATGCTGTTGTACCTCATCATCCCAAGCAAAAGAGTTTTTAGAATCCTTGTCGGAAGGAAAGAAGAATAGATGTTGGTCTATGGCTCTTTCTAGATGTTCATTTTAAACTCCAATCATGAACCAAGATGTCTAAAGTGAAGAGTTGATGATGCTAGTGACCATGTGGAGTTTGTCTAAAAGAGAATAGCAACATGCTACTCTAGGCATAGAGCCAAAGGGTGAAGGATCCATTAGTAGGGACCATGGTTCATGTTTTATGGTTTGCTAGATACCTTACCATTGCATTGGGAGCACTACTACCAACATAATTTCTCATCCCAAAAGTTTGGTCAATCTTGCATTCTAGGCATCATTATCTATTGGATGTGCCAATCATGTTGCCTAAGGTATTTTCTTTGAACATCAATCTCTCTCTTGTCCCAAAGTAGCTCTGGATTTGAAGAGGTTAAATTTTTATGTTAAGTGAGTTGATTTTGGCAAACTAAGAAAATCACCTATGGAAATTTGTTTGTGATTGATGGAATGAGAAGTTGGAAATAGAAGACTAATAAGAATGATGCTAGAATATGTCCTCCTGACAAATGTTTGAAAAAATGCAACTCATGGTTGAATGTTGTAAATTTAATTTAATTTTATGGCAATTTAAAACTTTGATAGGTTTATTATCAGACAAACTTTTGAAGGAGGATTTTGCAATGTTGTAGGTGGAGGAGATTTTGATTTAATGCATGTTCAATTTAATTAACATCTAACTTTTCATGCACCATGTGAAGACATGTTGAGTATATTGCTCTCATGAGTAAATGTTGTTATTTTTGTATCTATAGAAGGGTGACTTTGAAGTGCAAACGAGAACTAGTAAACTCCCATATGAAGCATTTACAAAACAATGTCTAATATACACACATATGTGGTTCCTTCATCAAAATTGCTTTCAAAAAATAAGTTTAGGATGTATTACATTCAATTTTTCAACCTATACCTAAAGATCGTGGAATCAACTACTTATAGAAGTTTCATTCTCACCACAAGGCTTTGGTGGTGCAGATCATCAAAGCTACAAAGTCAAATTCACACCTAGCAAACAATAAGTGCCTTTAGACATTCAACCTATCAAACCCATCCATGCAGATGGCACCATCATGCTAGAATTTGACTCCATCTTTGAATCTCTCTTTTTTTCCCCTCTGCCATTACTACCCACCTCAAACCCTTACCTTTCATTGTTGTTGAGTGGAAGGTTGTAACTTGGCTAGGACATGTCTAGCAAGTTGCATTTTTCTCCTTCTTTGTTCTCTAGCTATTCTTTGTTGTCGAGATGTCACTCCTAAGCCAATTCCTCTATACCCCAAAGGATGGGCCTTAAACCTTGCCTTGAAGTTGTTGTGGAATTGTTCACTAGCAACCCTAATTGTTGCAACAAACCATGCATTATTGAACCTAGTTCTATCTTCTTTCTCAACATTCCTCCAAGCTACCCTCCCCAATGGGGTAAATGTATGTTCAACTTGCTTTGATTTCTTCCCTTCTCTTTCTTTTGCTTTTTGCTCCTTAATTTTATTAACAAATTTTTATCTAGTGCCTTTTGTCTCAACATTGCCAAGTATTGGTTTAATGTGACCACATGTGAACTGGAAAAGTCCACTAATGGCTTTTTGCCATGTCTTTTCCTTGTTGGCAATCTTGGTAGGGATAGTAGGCCACTCAATTATGCAACTCCTTGGGTCTAACTTGGAATAGTTAGGTCATTTAATTCAAGGTTGGAATCTTCCAAGTTCACCACTAACTCATCTTGTTGATTGTTTGTTGGGGTGGGAGGACTAACTAGCATTTCCACATAAAAACAAACAGAGGGTTCAGAAGGGCTTGTTGATGCAATAGGAGCAAGTTCAAGAATTGCTTGAAAAGCACCTACAATGTTCAACAAATGAATGGCAGCTTTAGCCTAATCTATACTATTGTTGGAGTTTTCTATTGCACTTGATTGGTATGCATTTTTTGCTCTTTCCTCTTCTATTGTAATGAACACCTTATTGGGACCAAACTTTCCAACCATAGCTATAGAATTCAATGGCCAAATCCCACAAACCTTGAACCCTAATTTTATTGTTTTTTTTTCTCAAGGATTACAACAAGGCCTTGTCCACCCATTTAACAAGTATGACATTGTCAGGTTCAAAATAGTTTCTTCTTTCCATTGTTGAATCCTTCTTTTTTTAAAAACATTTTTTAAAGACTTAAAGCAAGTGACATCCATATAACACATGTGATGTATGTGAAAGTAAGGTCACCATGTCCAATCCAAGTTTTGCTACTTGTTTAAGTGCCTAAATAATAATGTGTGACCCATGCCCATTGAGGTTCAAAAGATGTATGTTTTCTTGAGAAACCCCCCCTAGAATAGATCTGTAGAAAAAAAAAAGCCACTGCTTGAAAAAGTAAACTATCATCCAAGTTTTTTTCTACATTGCCATGCATGTTCCTAGTTTACATAATTTTATGTAATCTTTTCACATCTTTGAACCCTTGAAAATGTAGAAGGTAAAAAGGGCTACACCTATTGCATTAACAACATAATTTATAGTCAACCATTCCTATGAATTAATTATGGTGTTATAAACATTTCATGAACCTTGCCTGGCCAAAACCTTAACACCAAATTATCACCCTACTTGAACATCAATTTCATTTGAATTCTAGATGTGATCTGATTGATATTTGTGTTGTGTACAAGTTTTTAAAATTACAATAAAAAGTATGGTATGCTTGATTTGCCCTAGAAACCTCTTACCCTTTAATAAGATGTATGCTAGTTTTTGGATGATTTTTTTCTGAATTAAAACCACCAAGTGTCTCCTATAACACCATTCCAAATTGGGGTTGGTCTGTTCTGGGTGATTTCTACAACCTTCAATTTTAATTGTTGAAGGTTGATACATAATCCAACCTTTTGCATGAACCCAAGTAATCAATGCTTCATCCTCTTATTATGTTAACACACCTTGGGGGCCCACTTTCCTGCATTTCGTTCTCCCATTCAAGTGATCTAAAAATGAGGTCAATTGTCATAACCCTACTTTGAGAGAGTGTGAGGATGAGACTCACACTCCCAAAATGTGGACTTGGGAGTCCTTTAGGACCCCCGAAACTTTAGAGTTCGATTGCAGGGGTCAAAACATCTTGCATTAGGGTGTTCTTTATATCATTGGAAAACTATCAAAGTGTAGATGTCGAAAATGGGCTCGTATGAGCTATTTGGACATCTATAGCACAAGTTATGGCGGAAAAAAAAGGCCGAGAGTTAAATTGGCAATTTGATTCCCAACCACTAAAAGTCGAGAATCGACCTGACCCTGATGCGTGCAATTGGAGTGTGACACACCGTTGGAAAGCTCTCAACAAAAGCTACAACTTTGCTTAAGACTTTGTCCCAATCAGAGCTCTGAGCAAAGAATTATAGTCCCGCAAAGTTGCGGAAGTCTAAGTCGTGGCAGTTTCAGGACTCCTCCTTGCACTAAAGGTGCTCCAGAAATTGTACTAAAATCAACTTGTTAGTTGGTTTGATGCATGTTCGAATAAGTAACTAAAGCTTGTCACTCTCCCTAGTCTCATCCTGGAGTTTTAGCACGCCCTTCTACCCCTTTTAGTGTTGAGAGCTAAAAGCATCCCCTGAGTTCCTCACCATTCCGCTGTTTGAATAACTCAAACCCATCTTGGGTCTAACTAGGAACTTGGGAGCGTGTCATCAATGGTATGTTCCAATACTTTGTAACCTTCTTTCAAGATGTGTCTCCCCTTTCCACAACATCCATGGCATCTTCTAGTTGATGGTCTATCCATTTGGCATGCTTTGAAGTATCAACTTGTTTATACTTACTTTTGCCTTAGCCTTGTATTGTTGTTGTGGCAAGATGGCATTGTTGTTGCATTATGTTAGTGGTTGGTATTACTTACTAACCTTGCTGTGTTGTTGGGGTGGCAAGAAGATGTTGATTTTCTTAGTCTTCACAATTGGTACTTGAAACTTCATTATGTCGCTTCCTTGGCACATTAAGATGTGATGGAGTGCAGTTTGTCAGTGGTGCACCCCTAGTACATTGTTGTAGGGACTCCCATTGCATTGGCAGACTTATTTTAGTCTTGCTTCTCTTGGTCCCAATTTCCAAACACTTGTTGGCGTCCACTCAAGTCCTACAAAAGGTACAAACCTATGTTTCTTGTATGAAGACCAAGATTCAAAAAAATATGTTAGATGTAAATAGTGTTCAATGACATAACTTTCCACCTCTTCACAAGAAATAACTAGTTCATAAAATGCAACAAAGTTTTTCCAATTTAATGTCACATCGATTGTGGATGTGCAGGCAATGAAAATATATCTCAAGGTGCATCATGTAGGAAGAGTAGGAAATTTGCAACCAATGGCACTTTTAGAATGAAATGAATCTTTTAAAAGTGATGATTCTTGAACCCAACAATAATAGATGTAGTTTGAATACTTGTTTGTGTATTCCTGCAGTAACTTTGGTATGCCATTCAATTTTGTCTTTTTTTGCACTACTTCATCCTCTTCAACCTATTCTAGTTTGATTGTTAATGCTAGAAGAACATCTTCTACCTCCTTTTCTCTCTTCACTTCTACCTCCTTGATTTTATATGCAACCAACTTACCATGTAATCCCTTATTGATCCCACTCTATAATCTTTCTAAAAAACTTTCAAACTTACACTTCCTACTTCCTCTAACATACTTAGTTTAAAACTATAACCTTTGCTCTAAGAGTGCCATATGAAATATGCTCTTGCCTTGTTGCTTGCTTGTTTTTGGTGGGAATCCATAATATGAATTGTGAAGGGAAAGTCTTTAATTGACTTAATTGATTTTTAGTGGTGCAAAGATATCCAATGTTTGAGTTGTATTAATTGAATTGTTTCTTGCGTGGGGTCTCTTTGTTGTTCTTTGTTCACCCAAGGATTAATTCCTAAACACTTCTGAATTTTTTTGTGCATAAAACCTCCAATTCACAATCATTTCATTGTTTTCGAATGTTACCTTGGACGCCTATTACTGAACACAAAATTGCACATAAGTAAGCAGTTATGTGTGATCCAAATGCTCACATTTTAAAGGTGGCATTCCTACCACTTATTCCTGAACAGTAAATTATCCAAAGGCCTTAAAAAAAAATTTAATTTCAGAACAGAAATTTTTTGGAACACTTGGTCATGGGTGTCCATTTGAACAGAAACCAACAGAAACCACCCTTAAAACACACTAAATAGGTGTTCAATCAAAAGCACCCAATCAGTGATGGCCTGGTTTACCCTATCCATTGTTTTATTTGCTGGACAAATTTTGTCATTTTTCTGACAAAAAATTTGAGAAAGTCTTTGAATTTTTTTTCCTATTGTAAACTGGTCTAATTTTGCTTTAAATTAGGGATAAATTTTGATAAATTTTCTACACAAAAAATTGAAATTTGTTTTTAAACAAACAAAAAATCCATGCTTTTACATCCATGAATACCTCCTTTACATGCCATGCCACCTTCTACCTGTGCCACCAGAATCAAAATAATGGCTAACAAATTCTGCACAATTTGCAAAATGGCAAAGGAGAAATAGAGATGAAATCTATGCTAAAAGGACCACCCTCACAGCACAGGCCCAATTAGAATCTACACCTTCTGGTGGTCAGATCTCAACCCACTGGAGCACTTTCAAATGCTTTCATGACTTGATGCTACAGAAGCAGCGCTAATTGCAAACCAGAAAGAAAAATATTTCCAGTTTCAAATCTCCAATTGATTGACCAGCAATGGTCATTTTGGAACTCTGAATATCTTGAGCGATACCATCCCAGTATTTTCTTTATTTCTAAGGCACACACGAGGGTACCAGCCTTTTGCAACACCACCCTTGTTGGCCTTCAGAGAGCCAAAATGTTTTTTTTCCCCGCGCTTTATATGGAGGCTCTACACCACACTAACTCAGCAAAAGAGTAATTTGTAACCCAAAACTTCTGTGATCCAATTTGATCAAACCTGGTGTACATCTCCTTTCTGGGGTCCAGACAGATCACTAGTTTCTTCATAACCTTAGGGAAGCATTTGTGCTTGCATCTCCACAAATGGGAAGTGCGTCTCCTAAATGGCATCCATGACATTTTTCATGCCACTGTTTCTTAACCTCCACCTGCTGCCAACTGAACTCCTGTCCATCGCCATACCTTGACTGTCCCACGACTATCTCCAGAAAATACTAGACCACCTGGTCCAACTTGCAGAGCTCTTACTTCCTCCCTTGAAAAAAGCTGCCCTCTTTCTGAAAACCTGGAAGCAGAAATTTGAAAATGGGTCATTGCGAAGTTGAGTATAACTGACTGCAATTGAATGAAGGACAAGACAGACAGACTCTTCTCTATGCTCAATACTTGGGAAGCTTGCCCCACCTGCCCCCCAAAAAAAGAGTTTTGAGGACCAGTTTAAGGATTGTGTGCTGAAATTCATACGTGGGAAGGTCATAGAGGCGAACAATGTTGTCATTGTATGAAACAAGCAGAACTGGTTTCCCCGCTCCATCATTGCATCCACACATTTTTAGTGCACCCTGTGATAGTAAAAGATTGAGCCATGAGTTTCATCAGCAACCAGGGAAGAAATAAATGTTGCTCTTGGCCTCTACCTTCTTCCAAGGCATTCACTGAGAATAAAAAGAGTGAAAAAACTGTTCCATGGGTCCCAACCCTGGAAGTGCTATGCCACTGTAGCTTACATTGCGAGGTTCAGCTTGACCTTCATCTTCAGGATGTGTGAAAGTTGTCTCTAATTGACCAGCTGCATTTGCTGCCCACACCTGTAATTTGAGCAGAATTTCCATGTCAAATCAAAGACAGAAGAACAGCCAGCACAATGGATAAACTTCTGATTTCACCAACATTTTTTAATGCAGAGAAGGAATTGAGTTATGTGTCTCTTGGACTTACTCTGATGGTACCATCAAGAGAGCAAGACAGGAGGAATTGTTCCCAGCACAGGAGGTCCATCACAACATCTGAGTGTCCCTCTAGAGTTTGAATGCACAGGCCATGTACAACATCCCATATCTGCCATTCACAGACAAACCAATTTTAATGACGAAGTCTGGGGAATATGCAAATTTTCAAAGAACTTTGAGAAGAAGATGAGCCCCTTCTCCTGGAGGACTCTTTGGGAATACTTCATGGAGATTGCCAATGCCAGCAACCTTGTAAAATGAGAAGAACACTGTTAACGACAGGCATTGACTCTCAAAGAATGAGGGTGTGAGTGCTGATGCAACAAACCCGGATTGATTTGTCCATGGAACCTGAATAGAGGCGATTCCCAATAAATAGAAGTGTAATAACAGGGCCACTGTGGCCTGACAATGATGCTGCTGGTTCAAATGAGTTGTTGATGGCATTGAACTTCCACTCCAATATAGTTCCATCCTGAATGGAACAAGCAGTAAAGATAAGACATTGATTTAATTCATTTTTGAATGGTCTGCAAGATGATATGTTTGAGTCTTGTAGAATTTAGATGCACATAATATCCAAGTTATACATCAAAGAATGCCCAAAGATCTGCAGAGATGACTACAAAATATACCTGAGTGCCTGCAAAAAGCAGACCATCTTCACTAACAGCCAGGGCATGTACTTGTCCCTTTGGCCCACTCAAACTCTGTTGTGCAGATGTCTGCATGTTCCATGTCTGCAACCCTGGCACCCAAATGAGACACAAAGAACATACAGTGTACACAAATTCCTAGTATACATTCTCTGGGAATCCTCGAATGTGTAAAATAAAAGTGAGGATAATTTCAATGGTCTGTTATGCAAAAAAAATTTGTAAAATCTCCACTAAGGAAGAGTCAATAAAATTTAAAGAATGAGAATATACCTGAACCTCATTGGGCAGACCTATGAAAAGCCATCCCGGTGCACTTAGCAAAGCACCCACATCCCCTCCCATTTGTACCACATTTGCACACTGAAACCACCAAAGAGACAACATGGGAGTCAATTAAATCATGACGTGTCACTCTCTTTCTCCTTCTAGTTCTAAATAGAGAGGAGAATTGTAACAAAGCATTGCATTGCATCACAATGACAACACACAGCAACAAATCGCATAGAAAGGTGCCAAAGGTCAATGTGTCTAGAACTGCATAAGAGATGGGGTCAAGTTTTGACCCTGAAATCCACAAAAAAACATGCCCTTTGGGACTGCCCACTGGAGTGAATTTCCAGACTAGAGTAGGGTCTAAATCATTGAGAAAATTCAAAACTCCATCTTTCAAACCTACAAGTTTGATCTGGGAAGTATGAGAGCTCCTGGAAAGCACTACAAAACAGAACTGCTGCTTCATTGCTTCAACAACCACAGCAGTACTGTTGGGTACTCAAAAGGATGAGTGGATCTGGAAATACCTTCAATGCACAAAGACAGTTCGCATACCAAAACACACATTCATACAGCTAACAAGACAAGGAATGACTTGCCTGGCCTGTTGTGCAGTCCCATACACGAACTGATTCATCTTGGCTACCTGTGTAAAGCTGGGAAGCTCCTTGTGGCATCTCTATTGCCCTAATTGCCTGTAACGGTGCAATCAAAATGCATTCAATGACTATCCACACTCATAACCAAACAACATCAATAGCCATCAGAAAGGGCCAAAGCATCAGTATCCTGCTTAGGGTTGCAACATACCGCCTGCCAAATGCAATCTAGGGAATACACCTATCTCTTGCCTGGAGAAAAAATGCTACCTTTTCGTGGCCGATTAGCTGGGTCATCATCTCAACATCCAGAGCAGTTGTATGTGCATGCAAATATATGCAATCATCACCCCGGTTACAGTTTCCCTTCAGCCAAAAATTGCAGGGCTTTGCCTTTGTGCTGTGCTGAGGCCCTGTGCTTCCATCACTGTGACCCCTATCTCTCTGGCCTGGTCTGCTAATCGCATTTCGTGGCCGCCCCCATCTTGCTGATACATTCCTGGATCTCCCTTGACTACTCCCAGTTGAGAATCCTCCTCCACCGCTGCCACCACCAACAGATCCCCAGCCCCCTCTATTTTCACTCCGATTATCAATCACATTGATTGTCCTCCTCCCATTCCCCAGAGAAGCTCCTCTTCCAGTTGTGCCTGCATTTCCAGGATGCAGCCACTGGCACTCATCTCCCTTCAAACACCTCCCTTCTTGCCAATACCTACAAATCTGCTGATTATGGCTCCTGCTTCCTGTGTTCCCTGACCTTTGATAATTTCTTTTGCTGCCAACCCTTGCTGGTCCATCATCCACCTCCATTCCTGCCATCATCTTGAGACAAAAAAACAGTCTGCCCCAAACTCTTTTATATTTTGTGGATGGGGCTCCCTCCACTCCTTCCCCCACCCTTCTTCTCCTTCTCCTTCTCCTTCTTCTTGAAAGAAAACGGCGGCAGGTTGATAGTAGGTCTAGAAATAAACGTGCCTGGAGCAAATGGTATCAACACAGTTGCATTTGCTTATAAGAGAAAACCACCAAAGAAGGAAATGAGAAACTCCATCACCATCCTTCAAACAAAGTCAAGCCAATTTTTCTTTCACTGCAACTTCCCACAAACCCTAGTTTTTTTCTTTTCTTTTCCGTTCTGATCAGGTATTGCCTTTCCTCCTTGCCAACTCTGCTAGGGTTTGGAGATCTAGGGAACAAGGTTTGGATCACTCTTTGTTGCCAAAGAGAATGAAATAGAACCCTCCAAACACAAAAACCCACTTTCTTTCTTTTGTAGACAAAGGGACGGAAGAAGCTTTGGCACAAAAACCAACAACAACAACAAAAAACAAAAAACACACTACCTACTCCTGATCAAAGCTTTCCAAAACAAAAACCCAAATAGGGTATGAAATTTTCAGCAGCCAAAACAAAGAAAAGAACTTCCACCAAAAAGGAAAAAAGTGACCAACAACAACAGCCGCGACCTTACCTCTGAAATGGCCAGTTGCTGCTGGTTCGAAGTTGTTGGGACTTATGGTGATATACCACTATGACCCAAGAGGGTTGCTTGGTTGGTTTCCCAAAAAAACAAAACCCTCACAAGAAAATGGCAAAAGAGAGAGGGAGTTGATGATATACCACTATGACCCAAGTGGATTGCTTGGTTGGTTTCCCAAAAAACAAAACCCTCACATGAAAAGGGCAAAAGAGAGGGAGTTCTTAAGAGGAGATTTATGATTATGATGATGACGCTGATGACTTCCTTGATGATGGAGTGACTTGTGTAGGGTAAGTACCCAGGATCCGGTTTGGGCAGGCACTAACTTTGGGAATGCTTGCCTTGCTCCAAGGGCACTACCACGCATAAAGGACCAGCAGAATATTATTATTTTTGAAGTGAAATGTGGCTGGGCATTTCGCTTTTCAAAGCACCCCACCTTTGGCTGAGGAGAAATTCAGCTAGTTGAGGTGGCCTCCAAATACAATAGAATTTTTTTTGCCAATGCTTTAAGAGTAAATGAATGAATGAATAAATCAATGGATGTCAAAACAATAACAAAGACTTAACTTAGGGAACATCCACTCGCACCTAGTACGCCATGTGGGCTTTCAAAGAGCATGTACACCAATGTTTCTTTTACTAGCTAATTTTCACCAATTCCCTAAGTAAAATTGACCCTCCCATCTCTAAGCTTGAACAAAACATGAAAAAAATAGGACATATTGCCCAAATCTGGTTGAACAAACCATGAATATGCAAAATTAGATTATCATATATAGACAACTGTCACCATCTTTCACCCTTCCTTTTAAATGGATGTGGCACATGTCTCCTCCCTAGGATTAGGGTTTGCCAAAAACCCTAATCTCCATCATGAGTTTTTGCCAAATCTTTTCCCAACTCAAGAAAGGAAGAGCCTTCATTTTCAATGAGATGCCATTTGGTTTCAATGGCTTTCCATGTGTACTTTAGCAAGCCGTCACCATCATCATTGTGCCTTGAAAAGGGGTTTAAGTTTAAGCTTGTGCAATGTTCATTGTTATAACCTACTTCAAGTAAAAAACACATGCATTGAGGAGGGGGGGTTTGGAGAAGATTGCAAATGAATCTAGAATCTAGATTCATAGTAGACCATTTAGTTGCCAACGTTCAACTTTCAAGTTCAACAAATCACAAATTAGAGTCAACTTTCAATGCTTGAACAACTAGCACATTAATGTTTTGCATTTGTAGTTGAACTTCAAGCACTTTAATGCTTGCACAATACAATATGTAGTGCACACATTGCAACATTTGTCTTGGTAAGTTGGTCATTTTGACTTCAATGATGGATTTCCAAATCCCAATCCTAGATATGCTAATGTGTACATTACATTTAGCTTTGAAGTTTGATGTTTGCAATGTTTCTACAATTTCAACTTTAAAGTCTTGTCAAATCTCCTCCACTCATTATTCAAGCCTCATTGATCAACATTGCAATGTATTTTGATCTTGAAAGTAAGATTGTAGGTCCACAAGTTTGCATAAAAAATGCATGGGACTTTACATTTGATAAGCATTTCACCTGTTGCATTTTTGCTTAATAAGCATCATGAATTGTTATTGTTTTTTTGTTTAGTTGATTTGTTGTGAGCCTTGAAGTTTTGGGATTATATCCATCATGGCTCTAATCATTTTCCCAAAACAATTTCAAAGACAAGTTTTTTGTCCAATCATGTCCCTCCTATTATAGCCTTTGATATTATTTTTAACCAAAGCATTATGAATGATGGTGATTGTGTGTTTTCTAATCTAACTCAAGTTGTAGTAGACCTAGGGATTAGTAAGGGGAAAAAATGTATGAAATTAGATCGACAATACTAAAACATGTGGGTTACAAATTTGCCTTGGAAAAGTATTGTTGTTGGTTTTGATGGGAAGGTGTACTAAATGAAATGTAAGGTGTGTAGTCTAATTGAAGGTCATGATAAGCTTTTACTGACAAAGTTGGATCCATTGTGGAAGCGTGATGGTCAAACAAAACCTATTATTCATATTGCAAATGTGGCAACAAGGGTACATTATCACTATGGGACCTTAAAAGTGAAATAACTTCATTGTATTTTATTGATTTCACCCTGGTGAAATTTATTTCACTATAATATCACTATGTAGACATCATGTTTCATTACTAGTTAATATAATTCACTCATAATTTACTATAGTAAACAGGTTTATTTTTATATTTTTTAAAATATTTTATCTATGCTACTTTATGATATACCCTATATTATTTTAAGCTACTTTAGTTATTCTAATTTATATTTTATGTTATTATAAACTATTATAAATTATTTTACCCTAAACTATTATACGTTATTTTACTTTAAGGTATCTTAACTAGTTTATTATAAGCTTTTAAGTTATTTTAAATTAAATTATTCAACTAACTTTAGGCTATACCTTAAGTTATTTTATTTTAAATTAATATATGTTATTTCAAGTTACACTTTAAGTTATTTAAGGTCATTATAAATTATTTTATCATAAGTATAATAACTTAAAATAATCTAAAATATAATATAATGACCCAAGGTAAAAATAATTTAAAATAAAAAATAATAACTTATGATATTTTAACATAGAATATCCAACAATAATTTATAATAAAATAATCACCAATAGTTGTAATATAACATATAATAACTAGTAATAACTTATAATACAATAACCATTAATAACCATTAATAAAATAACCATCAATAATCACCAATAGCCATTAATATAATAGCCACTAATAGCCACTAATATAACAATATTAATAATCGTTA
>Ga0209208_10006952_pt1 | contig 15522 bp, 13 predicted proteins | sample S1TSphfallax_3_FD_187694 | JGI IMG/M metagenome (GOLD analysis project Ga0209208, IMG submission 187694) | Host-associated microbial communities from peat moss isolated from Minnesota, USA - S1T2_Fd - Sphagnum fallax MG (SPAdes) (version 2) | ecosystem: Host-associated > Plants > Peat moss >...
AGGTCACCGCGGGCGACCGCCTGGCTGAGCAGGGCCAGGAAGCGGTCGCGGCCAGGTGGATTCATGCGGGCAGGATGGCGGGGTGGGCGGGGATAAGCAGGCTCAATCGGGATCAACGCAGGGAGATCGGGCTGAGATAAAGGTCCTGCGGCGTGCGCCGCCACCAATTTCCCGTGCGCGCCCGGTCCGCGGGGTCCGTGAAGCGGTAGAGATAACGCACCACCCGGATAAAATGGGGCGGTCGATGCGGAAACGGATTGCGGGCGAAGAGCGCGAGCACGGCGGGATCGCCGCGCAATAAATTTGCTCCCAGGGTTTCGACCCAGGGGTTCTGCGATGGGGGCGCCAAGGCCGCAAACCACAGCTGCCAATCCAGCCGGGGTTGGCCCGGCGCGACGAAATCCGGGCGGCGTCCGAGATCGCCCGGCTGATGCGGCAGCTCATATTCCTGCCAATCCCGGCCGTCGTCGCTGCCTTCGATCACCAGTTGCGGCCGTTCCGTGGTCATCACGGCGAAAAGCCCGTAATTATTCAGGCTGCGGAACGGCGCCACGCTTTCCGCCATGAAGCCCACGGCCGAAGAGCGCGCCACGGCCGGGACAAAGTCGGCCAGCGCTTCCAGCGCGGTGCAGAAGATGGCGCAGTAAACGAAGATTCGCGTCAGACGGGCTTGGAGGCCCAGGGCTTCCTGCGCGGGCGGGAAGGCGGTTTCCACCGGCCCCCGGCGCCCCCACCAGCGATCGTCGAGACAGGCTAGGCTGAGCGCCGCCGTGAGCAGGTTGAAGAATGTGTAATTCCCGGTGAGCGCGATCAGCGCCTGGAGGCCGACGAACACCAGGGCGGCCGTATGCCGCCAGGTCCGCGAGGCGAACAGGGCCCAGGGCACGAGGATCTCGATGCCCAACAGCAGCGCGCAGGACAGTCGCTGCCAGCCCAGCGGCAGATGGGCGGCATACCAGGCGACGGGGGTGGGCAGCGGTTGCGTCTCATAGTGGAAGGTCAGGGCGGTCAGGTGCCGCCAGGTCGGATCGCCGCTCGTGAGCTTGACGAGTCCCGATAGCAGCATGAGCCGAAACAGCAGCCACCAGATCAGCCAGCGGGCCAGCGGGGGCGGATCGGACGCGTCGAGTCGCGCCCGCCACCGCCAGGGCGCGAGGAAGACGGCGATGAGCGTCGCCTCGAGCAGCAGGGCGTCCCACTGGAAATCATAGAAGATCTGGCCGGCGCAGCAGAGAGAAAGATAGAGCGCCCACAGAAGGATGAGGCAGAGGGCCGGAGCGATTCCGCAGAACAGCAACGCCGAGAGCGCGACCCCGGCGCCGCACGCGACCGGCAGAAACGTCCCGGCGCCAAAGATCCAGCACAGCGACGGCGCTTCCCAGTAGGCGGCGGCCCCCAGTTGAGCATGGGCCAGCGGGAAGAACCGCACCGCCGGCAGAATGCCCTCGGGACCGACCAGGCCGGCGGACTGCGTCCAGAAGGAGGCGAACGCGATCGCGTGGACGACGGCAAGCGCGCGCAGGAACAGGCCCGTGCCGCGGGCATACGTCGCGCGCGCCGCGGCCTCGCCCGCATCGGTTCGTTCCATGCGTCCTGTCTTATGCCCCGGCGCGCGGGTGAGTAAAGTCTCCTCGCCCGGCGGCGCCGGTTTCCCCGTTTGCCGTTGCCTCCCGGGCGCCGCTGGGCTTTGGCTGGTCGCTCCCATGGCAATACCCTCCGATTATCTCTCCTCCCTGTTCTCTCTCGCCGGCAAGGTGGCGGTCGTCATCGGCGGGACCGGCGAACTCTGCGGCGCCATGGCCGAAGCCCTGGCCGGCGCGGGGGCCGAAGTGGTGCTGGTGGGACGGAACGAGGAGAAGGCGATCCAGCGCCTGCAGCGGATCTCCGCGGCGGGCGGCCGGGGCTATTTCAGCGCCGCGGAGGCGAGCGACCGGGGTCAGCTGGAGCAATTGCTGACGACCGTGCTGGCGCGCTCGGGCCGGGTTGACATCGTCGTGAACGGCGCCGGCGTGAATTCCGCCAAGCCCTTCCTCGAGATCGAGGAGGAGGAATTCGATCGCATCCTCCGGATCAACCTCAAGGGGGTGTTTCTCGGCTGCCAGGTCTTCGGCCGTTACCTGATCGAGCGCGGCCAGGGCGGCTCCATCCTCAACCTCGGTTCAATGTCCGGCCTCATCCCGCTCTCGCGCGTGTTCACGTATTCCGCGAGCAAGGCGGCGGTCCATAATCTTTCGAAAAATCTCGCCCGCGAATGGGCGCCCCAGCGGATCCGGGTCAACACGCTGGTGCCCGGTTTCTTCCCGGCGGAGCAGAACCGCAAGATCCTGTCGCCGGAACGCACCACGGCGATCCTCGGGCACACGCCGATGCGGCGGTTCGGCGAAGCCCGCGAGCTCGCGGGCGCCACGCTCCTCCTCGCCGCGGAAGGCGCCGGCGGATTCATTACAGGCGCCGAGATCGTGGTCGACGGCGGCTATCATGCGATGACGATCTGACGCGACCGGTGGACCGGGGATCGCGCGGATCCAGCCGCTGGCCCGGGCCCGGTGGGGGGATATTCGGGGTAATATAAGCTGCTTGCTATAGTGGACGCCCGCTTTAGCTTATGGAAGTATGGTAACTCAACAGATCAAGAAACTCGAAGCGACAAAGGCTAAAGTGATCGCCCTGGAACGGGCCATCGCTTCCAAATTGAATCAGGAGCTGGCGGCGCTGCCGGGTAAATACGGTTTCGATTCCGTCCCCGCGTTCGCCAAGGCGATCAAGGCGGCGCTCGGCGCCTCGGCCCGCGGCGGCCGCAAGGCCAAGGCCGGCAAGGCGGCGGGGGGCAAGCGCCGGCGTCGCGCCGTCATCACGGACGCCACGCGGGCGGAGGTGAAGAAGCACGTCGAGGCCGGCAAGACGGGCGCGCAGATCGCCGCGGCGCTGGGGATTTCGCTGCCGAGCGTGCAGAATATCAAGAAGGCGCTGGGTCTGGTCAAAGCCCGCAAGTGATTCCGCGTGCCTGAGCATTATATTCAGGCCAACACCAACGGGCGGCTCCATCCCGCGACTGAGCCGTCGCTCTCCCCGCTGAACCGCGGGTATCTCTACGGCGACGCGATCTACGAGGTCTGGCGGACCTACGGCGGCGTGATCTTCGGCTGGAGCGAGCATTGGCACCGGCTCTGCGCCTCCGCCGCGTCGCTCCATTTCACGTGGCCCTTCACGCCCGAGTCGATCCTCGCCGAAATCCGCCGGACGACGGCGGCCTATCGCGCCGCGACGGGCGACGGCGGCGAGCTCTACATCCGCCTGCAGATCACGCGGGGCGGCGGCCCGATCGGGCTCGACGTCGCGCTGGCGGACCGTCCGGACTTTGTGCTGCTCGTCCAGCCCTGCCCGCGCCTCGATCCGGCGGTGGAGCGGCGGGGGATGCGCCTTTCGGTCGCCACCGGTCTCCGCCGCAATCCCGTGCAGAGCCTGAACCCGGCCTGGAAGACCGGAAACTACCTGAACAATCTGCTCTGCCTGCGGGAGGCCAAGCTGCGCGGCGCCGACGAGGTCGTGATCCTGAATCTCGCCGGCGAGGTGACGGAGGCCGCGGTCTGCAACCTGGCGTTCGTCTGCGACGGAGCGCTCGTGACGCCACCGCTCTCGGCCGGCATCCTGGGCGGCATCACCCGGGCTTTGGTCCTGGGCGGCGTGGCCGCCGCCGCCGGTGTGCCGGCGCGCGAGGAGACCGTGCGGCCCGAGCACTGGCCGCGCTTCCAGGAGTGCCTGCTGCTCTCGACCACTAAAGATATCGCCCCGGTCGCGGCCATCGACGAGGCCCGGTTCACGGTCGGCGATGGCACCGTGGGAGCCCGGCTCAAGACCGCCTTTGCCGAAGCCGCCTGGCGGCACGCGGCTGCGCATCCCGAACTCGCCGTTTGAGCCGCGGTGCCGTTCCGCCCATGCCGACGCCGCTGCGCTGTCTTGGCCTCGACTACGGCACCCGGCGCATCGGTCTGGCCTACGGCGACGAACTCGGGGTCGCCACGCCCCTGCCGGCCCTGGTCGCTGCGGACCCGGCGCAGCGCTGGGCCGCCCTCGCCGCGGTCGTCCGCGAGCGCCGCATCACCGAGCTCGTCCTCGGCCATCCCCTGAATTTGGATGGCACCGAGGGACCGATGGCCCGCGAGGTCGCGGCGCTCGCCGCCCGGCTCCGCTCCGAGTTCGGCCTGCCGGTGCACCTAGCCGACGAACGCCTGACCAGTTATGAGGCCGAATCGACCGTGCCTCCGTCCCGCCGCCGCGCGCTGCGGGCTTCCGGCCTCGTCGACTCCCGCGCGGCGGCCCTCCTGCTCGCGGATTACCTGCAGGAGCGGTTCCGCTTCCCGCCATCGTCCGCCGAGCCCGAGGCATGAGCCGGTGGAAATGCGTCTGCGCCTATGACGGCGGCGCCTTCGCCGGCTGGCAGAGCCAGCCGGGCGGCCGCAGCGTGCAGGACGTGATCGAGGCTCGCCTCCGGGAAGTGCTCGGCGCGCCGGTGCGCGTCCACGGCAGCGGTCGCACCGACGCGGGCGTCCACGCCGCCGGCCAGGTCTTCCATTTCGACGCCGCCTGGACTCACGGCGCGACCCGCCTCGCGGCGGCGCTCGCCGCCGGTCTTCCGGCGACGATTCAAATCGTGGGCCTGCGTCCGGCCGCCCCCACCTTCCACGCCCGCTTTTCCGCCGTCGGCAAGGTTTACCGCTACCGGGTGCATCTCGGCGACGCCGACCCCTTCACGCGCCCCTTCGTCTGGATGCGGTTTCATCCGCTCGATCTCGCCGCCATGGCCGCCGCCGCCGCGGTGCTGCAGGGACGGCATGACTTCCGGGCCTTCTCCGCCGGTCCGGCCGAGGAGGGCGGCGGCACCGTGCGCGACTTGCGCCGCCTCGATGTCGTCCGGCGCGGCCGCAGCGTGACGTTCACGGCCGAGGCGGACGGATTCCTGTACAAGATGGTGCGGCGACTCGTGGGCGCCCTGGTGGCGGTCGGCGAGGGCAGGCTGGATGCCGCCCGGATCGCCTCCCTCCTCCTCAGCGGCGAGCGGATCGCGGCGGTCCAAACGGCCCCGCCCCAGGGCCTTTGCCTCCTGCGCGTCCGCTATCGCCGCCGGGGGATCGCCCCGCCCGCCGCGGGCCGGTCCGCCCCCGCGAATTCGGTTGCTTAGGCGTGGGCCCCCGGGCACGTTCGGCGGGACCTTGCTCATGCATTTTGACAAGCCGACCTACTCGGTACGCAGGACGAAGAAGAAGGATATTCCGCAGGGCCTGTACACCAAGGATCCGGTCACCGGCGAGATTCTCTTCAACAAGGAGATCGAGGACAACCAGATGGTTGTCCCGAAGAGCGGCCACCACTTTCCGATCGGCGCCCGCGCCCGCCTCGCCCAGCTGCTCGACCCGGAAACCTTCGTCGAAACCCACGCCGACATCCGCTCGAGCGATCCGCTCCAGTTCGTCGATTCGCAGGCGTATCCGGACCGCATCAAACGCTACGAGCGGGAGAGCGGCCTGACCGAGGCGGTGGTCTGCGGGGCCGGCGCGATTTACGGCATTCCCGTGGCCGTCGCGGTGATGGATTTCCGCTTCTGCGGCGGAGCCATGGGGGCGGCTTCCGGCGAAAAGATCACCCGCACCATCGAATTCGCCCTCGCCCGCAAGATCCCGTGCCTGATCTTCAGCGCCTCCGGCGGCGCGCGCATGCAGGAGGGGATCTACTCGCTCATGCAGATGGCCAAGACCAGCGCCGCCCTCGGCCGCCTGGCCGCCGCCGGTCTGCCCTACATCTCCATTCTGACCCATCCGACCATGGGGGGCGTCACCGCCAGCTTTGCGGTGCTGGGCGACGTCATCCTCGCCGAGCCGGGAGCCCTCATCGGTTTCGCGGGTTCCCGCGTGATCAAGGATACGACGAAGCAGACGCTCCCCCCTGGATTTCAGACCTCGGAGTTTCTGCTCAAGCACGGTTTGGTGGACCAGATCGTCAGCCGGCTCGAGCTGCGGGACCGGCTGCGCGACCTGCTGAGCGCGCTCTATCTCCGCAAGGAGCCCGCCGCCGTTCCCGCGGGCAAGTGACCCCCCCGCTTCCCGTGTCGGGCGACCCCGTGCCGGCGGCCTATGGCGCCGTCCAGGACTATCTGTTCAGCCTGAAGGCGGGCGGCGTAAAATTCGGCATCGACCGCATGCGCCTCTTCGCGGCCGCGCTCGGCCACCCCGAACGCGCCGTGCCCTGCATTCACGTCGCCGGCACCAACGGCAAGGGCTCGGTCTCGGCGATGCTGGAAGCCATTCTGCGCACCGCCGGCCGCCGCACGGGACTTTACACCTCGCCCCATCTGGTCCGCCTCGGCGAGCGCGTGCAGGTCGACCGCCACCTCCTGACGGAGGCCGAGATCTGCGCCTACGTCGACGAGTTGCGTCCCGCCGCCGAGCGCCTCGCGGCGGCCGGCGGCCCCGAGGATCATCCGAGCTTCTTCGAGTTCATGACCGGCATGGCCTTCCTCCAGTTCGCCCGCCGCGCCTGCGACGTCAGTCTCATCGAGGTCGGCATGGGCGGCCGGCTCGACGCGACCAACGTGGTGGACCCGCTGGTCAGCGTCATCACCTCGATCGGGCTGGACCATTGCGAATTCCTCGGGGACACGGAGGCCCTCATCGCCGGTGAAAAGGCCGGCATCGTCAAGCCGGGCCGCCCCGTCGTGATCGGTCGCATGTCGCCCGAAGCCGAGGCCGTCATCCGCTCCGTCGCCGCCGCGCGCGGCGCCCCCGTGGTGGGCGTGGCGGAGACCTACGGGGCCGACCTGGCGGCGTATCCGACCACCAACCTCGAGGGCGATTATCAGCGCTGGAATGCGGCGACCGCGACGCTGGCCGCACGCCTGCTGCCCGCCGCGTGGAACGTGGATGATCCCACCATCGCCGCGGGCCTCCAGCACGTCGACTGGCCCGGCCGTTGGCAGCGGGTCGAACTCGGCGGCCGCCTCGTCGTCCTCGACGCCTCCCACAATCCCGAGGGCGCCCAAGTCCTCGAAACGAACCTGGTCCGGCTGATCGCGGAGACCGGCCGACCTCCGGTCGCCGTCACCGGCGCGCTCGGTGGCGTGCGCGCCCGGGCGCTGCTGGAGGTGCTGTGCCGCCACGTGCGCGAACTCCATCTCGCCGTTCCGCGTCAGGCCCGCGCCTGCACCTACGAGGAACTCGAAGCCTTCATTCCCGCGGCCTTCACCGGCCGGGTCGTGCGGGACACCGTCGCAGGCATCTTTCCCGGCCCCGGCGTCTGCACGGTGGGTGGTCCGGACGATACGGTCCTCGTCACGGGCTCGATTTACCTCCTCGGCGAGGTCCTCGCCCGCCTGGAGCCGCAGCGCGGGCCGGCCGAAGGCCGCCTCCAGGACTTTTGAAAAGCCGATCCGTTTCTCCCGGCTTGCGCGATCGTCCCTCCGCCCATCCCCGTTGGCCGCATCCCCCTGTGATCGGCCCGGCCGATTCGGGAAGTTCGCCGCTTCCGACTCAACCCAGCCGAATCAGCTCCGCCGTGGCCGGCACGTCCTTGATGATCTGCGACGGTTCGGGACCCACGCCCAAGTAGCGCAGGTTCGGCAGAGCGGCCGGCGGCGGGGTCGATGCGCCGGCGTAGGCGACGTCGAGCAGCGTTCGCACCATCCCACCGACATAGCGCCGGGCGTTGGCCGGCAGGTCGGCGAAATGGCGCACGGCGGAGACGTCCTCGCTCCAGCCGGCGAACCGCTCGAACACGGGCCGCAGGGTCTTGCGCACCGCCTCGTTGCGCGGCACGTGCCGGTGGCGCCGGCCATCCGGCCCCTCATAGGCGACGCAGATCTGCAGGTCGCCGCGCCAGTCGCCCGACCAGGTCAGCGCGTCGAGCTTGTTGATCATGAGATCCTGGAAGCCGCCGTAGCGGAGGGCATCGCCCTTCTCCACCGCGTCGTACCATCCGACCATGCGCTGTCGCCCCGTGCTCGTGCCGAACTCGATCTGCTTCAGTTTTGCGCACAGCGGATGCGCGTCGTCCATCAAGGTGATGAAGGTATGGGTGCCCACCTTGGTGTCGTAGGCCTTGGCCACGCCGAACGTGTGGATCGGCTGCACGGGCACGCCGGCGCTCTCGAAGAATTCGGGGGTGTAGGTGTGCGAGGCCGTCACGTTGGGCGTGAAGCCGTGGCGCTTGTCCAGCCAGTAGGCCTGCCCGAACTCGCCGATCACCGTCCGGCCTCGCCGGAGTTCGCCGAGGATCGTCTCCCGGACTTCGCCGATGTTGCGCGCGAGCGCCGTGCCGGCCTGCCAGTACGTCTCCGTCAGCAGGGGCAGGTTGAGCGTGAACGGCGCCGCGCCGCGAAAACGCGTGAAATCGAATTCGGACGCCGGGAAGACACCCAGTTCGATCGCCTCGGCGTTCGCCCGGGTCTCGGCCGCCGTCAGACGGTCGAAATAACCGTGCCACTGGTCCTCGCTCGCCTGGCACACATGGCGGATCGTCCGGAGCGCGCGATCGGCGCGCTGGGCCAGCTTGCGGGCGAAATAATTCGGCCCCGCCAGAAAATCGCTGAACGGCATCTGCCACTGCCCGACCTCCTCGACGTAGGCCGGGGTGATCCCTCGGCCGGTGGAGCCCCGCGGCTCCTCCTGGAGCACGTGGACCCGGTAGTCCTCCCAGGCCAGGTCGAGCAGGCGGTGGGTGAGATCCGACACGAGCGTGCGTTCGTCGATCAGCAGACGGGAAAGGATCGGGTATCCCTTGGCTTCAAGCGGGCGCGTCTCCCACCAGATCTTGCGGGGGTCGGCGACCACGCCTGAACCGATGCAAAGATGAGTCACGGTCGAACCGACCACCCCGGCCGGCAGCAGGTTCAATTTGATGCCGCCGGCGGTGTGACCGGAGTTGGCCCCGCCGTTGACCTTGAGGACGACGGAGACCGGGGCGGCGGTGCCGCGCAGTTCCTCGACGACTTCGGGGATGAGACGACCCTTGCCTTCATCGCCCAGGGAGATTCCGACGTCGGCGATGAGTTGGCTGGTGAACGGAGGTAGCGACATGGTTGATGAGGCAACCGAAGCCGAGACCCCTGTTGCAGGAGATTCAAAACGGAGGTTGCGGGGGCAGGGCAAGCTTCAAGTCCGCGGTCGGCGCGGCAGCGCCGGGCGGAGCCAAGGTAAACTCACCCCCGGTTTCCCCGGTCGCTAGCTGATTCGCGTCGAAACCTCGACCACGTCGTGCGGGGCGGCCTCTTTTTGACCGGCGGGGCTCACGCGGGCGTAGCGGGCCTTCGCCCGCAGATCCGTGAGCGTCGCAGCGCCGAGGTAGCCCATGCCGCTCTGGACGCCGCCCATCAGGGCGACGAGGACCTCGTCCACCGAGCCGCTCACTTCCTTCAGCGCTTCGATGCCTTCGGCGGCGACTTTGCGGTTGGCGTCGGGCTGGTCGTGGCCGTAACGGGCGGCGCTGCCCGCCTTCATCGCCGCCATGGAGCCCATGCCGCGGTACTGCTTATAGACCTTGCCGCCGATCTCCATGATTTCGCCGGGGGCCTCGCGGCAGCCGGCGAGGAGGCCGCCGCAGATCACGGCGTCGGCGAGGGTCAGGGCCTTGACCAGATCGCCGGACTTGGTCAGCCCGCCATCGGCGAGCAGGCGCACGCCGCGGCGCCGCGCGGCGGTGCTGGCGACGTAGAGCGCGGTCAATTGCGGAATGCCGACGCCGGCCACGACCCGCGTCGTGCAGATCGAGCCTGGCCCCTGGCCGATCTTGATCGCCTGCGCTCCGCAATCGGCGAGGTACTCCACGCCGGATGCGCTGGTGACATTCCCGGCGATGAGCGTCAGGTCGGGAAAGGCGCCGCGGATCAGTTTGACCGCTTCCCCCACCCCCGCGGTGTAGCCGTGCGCCGTGGAGATCGCCACCGCGTCGACGCGTTCCTCGACCAAGTGGCCGATGTGGGCGACGATCTTGTCGCGGTCCAGGGAGCCGTCGGGCCGGCGGGCGGGGGACACCGCGGCGCCGACGACGAGGCGAAACTGGCTGTCCCGGGCCGGCTTCCGGCGGGACTTGCCCTCGCTCATGATGCGCTCGACGTCGGACGCGGTGACCAGCCCGCGGAGGCGGTCCGCGCCGTCGACGACCAGCATCTTGTTCAGTCCGAGATGGGCGCTGAAGAAACGGTCGGCCACCTGGATCGGATCGGACGCAACCGCCTCCTCCCGCTCGGTGATGAGTTGGGCGCGCGGGGTCATGACCTCGGCCACCCGCTTGGCCCGGTAGCGCTCCTTGACCACGTGCCCGGAGAGCAGCCCGAACAGCTGACCCTGTTCGTCGACCACGGGGAAGGTCGAGAATTCAAACCGTTTCGCGCTCATCATGGCGAGCACGTCGGCGATCCGCTGATCGGGCGTCACCGTGATCGGATCCTGGATCAGGCCGTGGATGTGGCGTTTGACGCGGGCCACCTCCTTGACCTGATCTTTCGCGGTCAGATTGGCGTGGATGAGGCCGAGGCCGCCGTTGAGCGCCATGGCGATCGCCATGCGCGATTCGGTCACGGTGTCCATGTCGGACGAGAGGACCGGAATCTGGAGACGGAGCGACTCGGAGATCGTCGTGGCCGTGTCGGCGTCCCGGGGCAGGATGTCCGAGTACAACGTCGCGAGGGTGACGTCGTCGAAGGTCAGCGCCGTGGGTAGATTCGCGCGGAAGAATTCGTCCGCCGGCAGGTAAAATTGGGCGTCGATGTCCGAAGCGACAGGCAGGGCAACCGGGCTCATGAGTTGCCGTGAACGAAGTAAGGGAGTAGCAGCAAAGCGCAAATCGAAATTCCGCCGTGCGCCTCCACCTTCAAGTCCGCCGTTATGCGCTCCCGTTTCGGGGAGCGGTGCGCACGGCCCACGGCCGATGGGCGGTGCGCGAAGGGCTGCTCGTGCGGATCGAGCGGCCCGACGGGACCGCGGGCTACGGCGAAGCCGCGCCGGTGCCGGGTTTCGGGAGCGAGACAGTCGAGGCGGATGAAGCGGCCGCCCGCGCGCTCGGCGAGTGGATCGAGGTGAAAGGCGGAGCGGGACCTGCAGCCGGGTCCGCGGATGAAGTTTCGGCGGAGGCGGGCGTATCCGGCACCTCAGGGCGAACCTCCGGGCCGAGTCGGACCAGGTCGCGCGAACGCCCGGCGCCGCCGCAAATCGTCGGCGCGATCGGAGAGGGTCTTTACTGTCTGAGGAACGCTTTGGCGCAGGCGTACGGGGGCGGCGAACCCTTTGCTCCGTTCCACGCGAGCATCGGTGTGGCCGCACTCCTCCCCGCCGGCCGCGACGCTTTGGCGGTGGCGCCGGCCAAGGCGGAAGTGGGGTTTCGCTGCTTCAAGTGGAAGGTGGGAGTGGGGGACATCGCCGATGAGCTTGCGCTGCTCGACGATCTGTGCGCTGCCCTGCCGGAACGCGCCCGACTGCGCCTCGATGCGAACGGCGGTTGGGAACCCCGCCAAGCCGAGCGCTGGCTCGTCCGGTGCGCGGAGCGACCGGTCGAATTTATCGAGCAGCCGATCGCGCCGGCTGCGCGAGGGGCGCAGGACCGCCTGCTCGGCCTGGCCCACGACTATCCGGTTCCGCTTGCGCTCGACGAGTCGATTGCCTCGGACGGGGACGTCGAGCGCTGGCTGGGAGCGGGTTGGCCCGGGGTCTGGGTCGTCAAACCCTCGCTGCTCGCCGATCCGGCGGCGGCGCTCGCGCGGCTCGCGGCGGCCCGCGCCGACGTGGTCTTCTCGTCGGCGCTGGAGACCGGCGTGGGAGCGCGGGCGGCACTCCAGGCGGCCTTCGCGTGGCCCGGCCGCGAGGGCTCCGGGAAGGGAATGGGATCGGTCGCGGTGGCGTCCCCCGCGTTCGGATCAACGGACGGGAAGAGCGCCGTTCCGGCGCACGTCCCGCGCGCCCTGGGCTTCGGGGTGTGGCCGCTCTTTGCGGATGGCCGCTTTGACGGTCCCCCCACCGTGCCGGTGCTGCGCTGGACGGACGTGGCCCGCCTCAACCCGGAGGCCCTGTGGAACGCGCTGAGTTAGCCCGCCGCCTCCAGGCCAGCCTCGGCCCGCCGCCCGGCCCCCACCCCGAGCCAGCGGGCAGTCCCGGCGACGGGCCGCCGATCGTGATCGCCGAGCGCGAGCCCGCGGTGTTCATGGCGGCGTTCGCCCGCGCGGCGGCGGCCCGAAGTCTGGTTTTCCTGACCGACCCGGAATGGCGCACGGCGGAGCGGGCGCAGGCCGACGCGCTCATCGCCGCGGCGCCGCGGGCGGGGCGTGCCGCCGGCGAACGCGGCTGGCTGATGATCCCGAGCGGGGGCACGGGCGGCCGGCTGAAATTCGCGCGGCACGACGCGGACACGATCGCGGCGGCGGTCGACGGATTCTGCCGCCATTTCGCCGTGACCCGGGTCGATGCGGTCGGGGTGCTCCCTTTGTACCATGTAAGTGGATTCATGGCCTGGATGCGCTGCGCGCTGACCGGCGGCGCCTATCGGCCGTGGCGCTGGGCGGATCTCGCCGCGGGGCAGTGGCCGGCGAGCGCCGCGGCGACCGGGGCCGCAGCCGCGCGCGAGGCCGGCCCCCCCCGGGGGGCGCGGGAACGAGGCGTCGAGTTCATTTCGCTCGTGCCGACCCAGCTCCAGCGCCTGCTGGCCGGCGTCGCCGGAACGGCTGGTCCCGCCGTGCTGGCCGATTCCACTGCACCCGCCGAGCGCGGGGCAGCGGTCGCCGGCGCGGCGTGCCCCGTTGGCGCGGGGGCGGCGGAGCGGCCAGCGGCGTCAGCCTCGCCCTTGGGGCCGAGCGCCGCAGATCGGCTCCGGCGTTTCCGCGCGGTCTGCCTCGGCGGTGGACCGCTCTGGCCGAGCCTGCTTGAAACGGCGGCGCGGCTCCGGCTGCCGCTTTCGGTCGGCTATGGCATGACCGAGACCGCGGCGATGGTGGCCGCGCAACGCCCCGAGGAATTCCTGGCGGGAGACCGGACGTGCGGACGCGCGCTGCCGCACGCCCGCATCGATCTCACCGACGACGGTCGAATCCGCATCGCCGGGGCCTCGCTGTTTCGGGGTTATTTCCCCGAGGAGCGCGGACCGTCCGAACTGGTCACCGAAGATCTGGGCGAACGTCAGGCCGACGGTCGGCTGACGGTGCTGGGCCGCCGCGATGCGGTCATCATCACCGGGGGCAAGAAAGTCGATCCATTGGAAGTGGAGGCGGCGCTGCGGGCGACGGAGGAATTTGCGGATCTGGCGGTCATTGGCCTGCCGGATCCGGAGTGGGGCCACGCCGTGACCGTGTGCTATCTCGCCGCCTCCCGGCCGCCCGACCTGGACCGGGCGGCCGCCGCCTTGGCCGGCCTCGCTCCCTACAAACATCCGAAACGCTATTGCGCGGTCTCGCCGTGGCCGCGCAACCCGCAGGGCAAGGTCAACCGGCTGGAACTGGTCCGGCTCGCCGCGTTGCCCTGAGCGCCGTTCAGCCGCCGCGCACCCACGCCGCCAGGGCCGGCGGTAAGGGGGTGCGGGCGCGGGTGGCGCTGGCGATGCACACGTGCTCGGTGCGGATGCGGGCGGCGCTTTTCTCCGGCGGACCGAGGCGGAAGAGTTCGCAGTGCAGCTCATAACTGTGCTCGGAGAGCAGCGTGGGCTGCACGACGACGCGGAGGCGGTCGCCGCAGGCGAGGGGGCGGCGGTAGTCGGCTTCGCTTTTCGCGATCGGCACCACCACGCCGTGGTCGGCGAAGAAGGTCGCGAGGTTCACGCCGGCCGCGGCCAGGGCCTCTTCGTAAGCCTCGTGGACGATCGCGAGATAGTTGGCGAAGAAAACGACGCCGGCGGCATCCGTGTCCGCAAAATGCACCGTGCGGAAATAGGTGAAGGGCATGCCGCTTGATGACGGGGGGCGACCGACAGCGCAAGGCGCCGCAAGCTTACCGAGACGGCGACCGCGGCGAGTTTCGGCTGAGCTTCGTGAAATAGTTGGGTGGCGCCGGCGGGCGCGCGTCCGGCGACGGCCGGCCCGCTCTGGCGTTGAACTCGACCGGCGGAGGGGCGATGGTGGACGCGGATGACCAAGCACGAGATCGCGGAGGTTCTGCTCGAGATCGGCACCCTGCTCGAATTGCAGGGCGAGAATCCGTTCAAGGTGCGCGCTTATCAGGCGGGCGCGCGAGCGATCGACGGGATCGAGCCGGCGGAATGGGACCGCCTGCTGGCGGCCGGCGAACTGGAAAGCGTGAAGGGGATCGGGCAGGCGCTGGCCGCGAAGATCGGGGAATTGCATGCCACGGGGCGATTGGAGTTTCTGGAGCGGCTCAAGGCCGCCGTCGCCCCGGGGCTGGTGGAAATGCTCCAGGTGCCCGGGCTCGGACCGAAGAAGATCAAGGCGTTGCACGAGCGGCTGGGGGTGGCCTCGCTGGCCGAGCTGGAGGCGGCTTGCCGCGCCGGGCGGATCGCCGGGCTTGAGGGCTTCGGCGAGAAGACGCAGGCCAATCTGCTGGCGGGCATCGAGCACCGGGTCGCCTACGGGAGGCGGCATCTGTGGTGGGATGCCTGGGCGGTGGCGGAGCCGCTGCTCGCGGGATTGCGGGCGCTTCCGGAGGTGGCGCGGGCGGAGGCGGCGGGGAGTTTGCGCCGGGGGTTGGAGACGGTGGGGGACCTGGATTTCATCGTTGCGGCCGAACCCGTCGGGCCGGTGGTGGAGTGGTTTGTCGCGCGACCCGGCGTCGAGACCGTGACCGCGAAGGGGGGCACGAAGGCGAGTGTGCGGTTCGCCTCGGGCCTGCAGGCGGATCTGCGGATCGTGCCGGCGGAACAGTTTGCCTTCGCCCTGCATCACTTCACCGGCTCCAAGGATCACAATGTGCAGATGCGGCAGCGGGCGCTCGCCCGCGGATTGAGCCTGAGCGAGTGGGGCCTGGCGCCGGCGGAGGGCGAGGCGACCGTGAAGGTCAAGGTGGGCCTCCCGACCGGGCCGTCGGCGGTGCGGGCCGAGTCCGAGCGCGAATTGTTTGCGGCGTTGGGTCTGGCGGAAATCCCGCCCGAGTTGCGCGAGGGTCTGGGCGAGATCGAGGCGGCCGAGCGCGGCCCGATTCCGCGGCTGGTGGAGTTGGGAGATCTGCGGGGGGCGTTCCACAATCACACGACCGCCTCCGACGGCAGGGCTACGCTCGCCGAGATGGCGGCCGCGGCGGCGGCGCTGGGCTGGGAGTACCTGGGCATTGCCGACCATTCGCGGTCGAGCCGCCAGGCCCGCGGGCTGGAGGCCGACCGGCTGCTGCGCCAGGCGGCGGACATCCGCGCGCTGAACGAGTCGGGGCAGTCGCCGGTGCATCTGTTCAGCGGGGTCGAGTGCGACATTCTGCCGGATGGGCGGTTGGATTTCGACCGGGAGGTCCTGGACGAGCTCGACTGTGTGGTCGCTTCCGTGCACAGCGCCTTCGGTCAGGACGAGGCGACCATGACGCGGCGGATCGTTCGGGCGCTGGAACATCCTTCGAC
>Ga0209208_10006953_pt1 | contig 15522 bp, 10 predicted proteins | sample S1TSphfallax_3_FD_187694 | JGI IMG/M metagenome (GOLD analysis project Ga0209208, IMG submission 187694) | Host-associated microbial communities from peat moss isolated from Minnesota, USA - S1T2_Fd - Sphagnum fallax MG (SPAdes) (version 2) | ecosystem: Host-associated > Plants > Peat moss >...
TTCTTGATAAACCTCTCCCTCATAGTATTTTTCTTCCTCATGTCCTCCTATGGCTACTCTGTCTAGTTCTTCTTTTCATGTGGTTTTGCTCTTTGGACTAGAAACCATTTTTGAAACAAAACCTCTAGGACAATAGTAGGATGGCATACATCCTTTTTTGGTTCTCCTTGGTTGTTCCCTTAATCATGTTCTTCTGACATTTTTCCCATTCAATCAATTCTTTGACGATTGAAAAAACATAATTGCAACCTAATTAATAGATTCTCCATGATTTGCTTTGGAGATCATCATGGCAAATTTATTAGTAAAATATTGCAGCTTATTTTTTTAATAGATAATGGCCAAAATTGCAACAATTTTATTGACATACTTTGATCTCAGTTTTTTAACAACCCACCCTTCATTGGTGTTGTAAGTATATGGGACTCTATCAACTATGTCTATTAGTGCTATTCTAACATCTAAGATTTCTACCTAATCTACCTTTGTTTCTCTTGTATGGAAAATTAAAAAAACCTCTGCTAAGAAATGCATGTCTATAATTCTCTGCTCTTCTACCATCATAACTTTGATTTTGTCATGTTCATAATCCAATTTCTAGTTGTTAAAAAATTCAACCAAAATGTTATGACGAGGAATCTTCCATTCAACCTCAAATAGACCTACCAAACTAGCTTTATTAACGCATATTCTCTCCTCCTCTCTAGAATTTGTCCAAAGCAAAATATTCTTTAGATTGTTATTATAACTATATTTTGTAGGAGTAAAAATGTACCTAACTTCATCATTTTGTTGAGTCTTAACCTTTTTCCTTCACATATTAGTAGCTAGTGCTTGTTGAGTTATTTTCTTACTGTGCTTCTTATTTGGAATGTGGACATTTTCTAAAGTATGTTCTTGTGTAGACACTTGTTATTACAAGGGTGCTTCTTGATGTTGTTGCAAATCCTCCCTTTGTTTTTCCTCTTCAGAGTCAGAAATGGAATCAGACAAACCTATTCACTTGTACCTACCTCTCTTCTAAGCTTTCAAAAATTGTACCTCTTTAAAGTTTCTTTGTAATCTTTGTCATTATTTTTAATTGTTTCAAAAGCTCTTTCAAACTTAGACAATGGAGAATATTTTTGAGAGGAAAAAGAAGAATAAATAAAAGATGGAAATGGCAGACCTCTTTCTAGAAACCTAGATTGCAAAGGCAAAATATTTGTAAAATTATGTTGTTATCTTTATCATTTTTTTTGTTTTCTCAACTTATGTAATCTCTCTTTGGATTGTCTTTGTAACTTCTCAACAAAGTTTTTTTCTACGTTCATTCTAGAGCCAAAAAATGATAGAAACTTGTTTGAAGAAAACAAAAATGAAGAGGCATTCTATTGTTTGCGAAATGCTGAAATGTAATCATCTCATTTTGTGTAATGATGTTTCATTTTTTGCTTTAGGGTTAGTGTTTTAACGATTTATCCCTTTTCTAGTTTTTTGACAATTGTCAACTTCTGTCTAAGTTCATACTGATAACAATATGGGCTACAATTAATGCTTACTAATTTAACAATTTTATAGATATGGCATTGGATTTTTTTGATAACACAAGTTATTTTGATGACCTGTTGTTGTTTACACTACAAATTTCTTCAGTCCTATGTTAAGTCATCATATCAATAAAATTTCGTTCAAATGTTATAAATGTATCTAACCTATAGTCTATTGGTTGTGAGACTATGTAAGTAGTATCATAACTTGTTGAGTCATCAAATTCACCAAGGTTTCTTTTGATGTAAGTATTTGATCAATGTATAATCTTTGATGTTGTTTTTTTTTTTTTTTTTTTTTTTTTTTATTTTTTTTTTTTTTTTTTTTTTTTGAATTTTCATTAGATTTATTTTTTTGTGGTTAGAATTTATAGATTCTAAGGACTTCTTATTCTTTGAACTTTGAATTGATTTTAATGTATGATCCACATACACTATGAGAAATTGTGTATGCTAAAACCACGTCATCCTCCAATTAAAACTCAAAAAACAACATGTATACAACTATTATGCAACTATCCCCTCATAAATACAATGGATTAATAAATAAATTATGATGTTAAAAAATTAATTAGTTGTATTACAGTTGCAAGTGAGTTGAAAATGGGTCTTCTATATGGTAATTTATACACATCATACATATATATGTAGTCAACCATGTTTGAATTTTTTAAAGAATTGCATTGTAATTGCATGTGGCAACTACTTTAGAACTATGATAAATGTGTCATTAAACCAACAAATATATTGCAATTAGTGTGCAATGTACATACATGCAATTATGCCATGTGTCCACATCTCCACCACCCATGGGATACATTGCAACTAGTTTTTTATTATGATTCCCATTGATATAATTAGTATGGCCACTAACGCACCACTACTAAAGTACTATTGTTCAACTATGTTATATTATGACTATAAAATGACTACTTATAACTTAATAAGGATACATATTCATTAGTTATTTATATCTTCATCATATGTGTTTCATTTTGAGTGATTTAAAATGTTAAGGGAACACTACATCAAGTTCTAAAATTCATCTTTGAATTGCAAAGGAAATGAGTAATAAAAAAATAATAAGAAGATAAATAAGCTTTCCAACTTATAATTTAAATTTTTTTTTTTTAACCCCTCTTACTTTCAAATCTCATAACTTTCTTATTTCTTATTCATTTAAAATGATTTAAAGTGCTATAGGAGCGCCACCTAAAATTATATAAATTATTTCTAAAATTTAACAACAACAAAACAACATACAAGGAATTTTGTGGGTGTTTGGGAATTGGCCTTTGTAGCATTGGTGGTTTGTTTTTTGAGTTATTGAACCATTTATTTTAAGGGGCCATAACTTTCTCAATTCTATTTTGATGATTTTTAATGCACTAGATGAACTAATAAGAGGGGTTCAAGTTTTTTCTACACGCCAAAAACAATGGAGCTTCCCTTTTGATTTGGCCCGCCTTGAGTGTTTATATGTTATAATTGCAACTAATGAACAATTAAAAGATTTAGCCCATTTGTCTTTGAATCCCATGTTATAAATTATATAAAGAAGGTTTGTTCTCTTATGTTCTCCCATTAAAATACATGTGCCATTTTGGGATGAGTTGAAAAAAGTTGAACCTAAAGGCAAAACATAAAATATAAAATAATGTTTCATGGTTATTCTTTAATGCATTTAGTCTTGTGCTTTCCTACCTACTTACCTACCTAGGTAAGTAAGTAGGTCCTATTTTTTTACGTAGGTAGATCCTAGGTAAATACATAGGTATAGACCTACCAACCTACCTATCTATGGTTATGTGTGACCTACCTAGCTATTAAAATTAGTATTTTTATTCTGTATTTTATTTTTAAAATACATAATATGTCATGTGGCAAATTTGTATATGCCACATGTCACAATCTCGAACCATCATTAACATTCATAATGGACGATGGAGATCGATGTTTCAATTTTTTTTAATGTCCAAAAATCTTCATAATGCCACGTGTTAGATTTTAATAGATGGATGACAATTAATGATGTCAACATGACATCATGGGTTTGGTTATAATGGAGTTGAATAATAGTTGAAAATGAGTTATTTTGATTGAGTTGCAATGAGTTGCACCATATGTACGGTGAGTTGCAACTTTGCAACTCATGCAATTGTCTGTTAGAACTCATGGCATATAAATATAATGAATCGCAAGTGTTTGTTATAATTCAAAATTTGAGTTTCAAGGCCAATTGCAAAACACCCTTTTTTCATAGTGATATCTATAAGGTTTCAACTTGTTAACATTGACCAAAATTGAATTTGGTTCAAAATTATCAACAAAAACAAAAAGAATTAATGTTATTGGGTAAGCATTATTGTACCTTGAATGCTCCAAACCATCTTTTCTTGAATTTGCCCATATGTGTATTTTCTCCCTTGGGAAACCAAAGAACATAATTTCAAAATTGGAACTTTTTCTTTACGTGTTTCTATTGACTCCACATAAATTTGCTCCATTGGTTTGCTCTAATGTTATTTGGAGCCTCTAATATGTTCTCTTGTAACTTCCTTAATTTTGTAATTATGGCAGTTATTATTCTATTGGGTTCTACATTTTTGTGGTCCCCACTAATAGCCAATAGAACATATTCTATTTGCATTAAAGGATGTAGACCGTAAAGTAACTAGTAAGGTGTGTATCCTATTGCCACCTTGTAAGTTGTCTTGTATGAAAATAAAATTGTGGACGTATGTTCATCCCAATCCGTTCTCTTCTCATTGATTAACTTGGTCAATAATCTACCAATAATTTTGTTAGTAGACTTTGCTTGTCCATTTCCTTGTGGGTAATATGTAGTAGAACTAACATGCTTTAATATAAATTTCTGTTAAATGTATAGTTGTATCATTGATGAAATGTATTTTTTGATCTGGGACTATGGTTGAAAGGCATCCAAATATGGTCAGAATATACACATACAAAAATTTGGTTATGACTACTATAGTATTGGTTATGAATGCCTTTATTTCTACCCACTTGGTTGCATATTCTGTAGCTACTAAAATGTATTTGTTTCATGTTGGTTTAATTGGACCTATAAAGTTTAGACCCCACTTCATAAAAGGTTCTTATGGAAGTGTTATTACCAGTTTGGCTAGACTTTTTATGTTTAATCCTCCAATTCTTTGATAGTTGTCATAACTTCTGCAAAATTCATGAGTATCTTTGAATAAAGTTGGCCACTAATAACCTACATCTAGAATTTTCTTTGCAGTAATATCTACAACAAAATGTCCTCATACCATTCCTTCATGTAGTTCCTTCAGAACAATATGTGCTTTTGAGGTGGTCAACCATTTGTGTATTTTGTCGTCTTGTCCCACTCTGTACATTTTTCCCTTTGTAAAAATAAAAGGTTTTTCCTTTCTAGCTAATTTATGTTTTTGAGCCAAGTTCAAAGTTTTTAGCATATGACCTTTCTCAAAATAGTTCTTTATGTCCTACATCCATATAGGTTCTATAGAAAATAATGATGCATCTACAATCTAATCTGGGACTTGTAATGCTTATAAACTATCTGGTAATTTGGACAAAACATCAATTACCACATGTGTTCTACTAGGTTTGTAGACTACTATGAATTCATACTCCAAAAATAACAATAACCATCTTGTTATCCTTTTATACTCATGTGGTTTGTTGACCAAATATACGAGAGCCACGTCGTCTACATAAAAGACAAATTTGCTTCCCAACAAAAAATGTTTAAACTTATGCAAAACATAAACATTGTTAAGGGTTTTTTTCTCTATTGTAGTATAAATTTTCTCTGTTTTATTTAGAAGTCTAGATGCATATACTATAGGCTAGTCATACTTTCCAATTGGGTTTTGTGTTAACATTGCACCTATTGCCAATAAAGATGCATTTGTATGAACATGGAACTTCAAATGCCAATTTTGAAGTATCAGCATTGGTACTTCCATATATCTATGCTTGATTTGATCCCATGTTTTTTAACACTCAATGGTCTAGATAAAGGGTTATCTCTTCCTAATCAACTTTATAATTGGTGCCATGATAAAAACAACGTTCTTGATGAAACATTTATAAAACTGAACCATACCATTAAAAAATGAATATGTTGTGGATTTATAAGCACCGACATATTAACAATTGCTTGAACCTTCTTAGGGTCTAGTGTTTTTCCTTAGAAACTATGAACCTTAAAATTAGTCTTGAAAATGCCATAAAAGCAAATTTTGTAGGTTAAGACTAATTTTATATTCTTTGCATTTTTTAAAACAATGTTTAAGCTTCATCAAATGACTCTCCACATCATTATAGACCATGAAATCATCTAAAAACATCTTCATGAATTAGTCTAAGTACGTTTTTTTGCTAGGCCATTTATTCGTTCATTTCGCATCACACACTCTACTTTCATCTCATTGATGCGTTTTCATTTTGGTTTGATTCAACCTTTAGCATCTAGTCTTTTCACGTGTGAGTGTGGACATATTTTAGATGCATTTGGCACACATTTAACACGTTGCCCATTTGGAGGTTAATGGACAACCACACATGACACTAGCAAAAACCTCATGTATGCCTTCATTTGAAAGAATGGGCATGTTGTATGGAAAGAGCAATGGTACACCTTTACGTCAAAAGGTTCATTACAAGTTGATCTCTACATGACCCGTGAGGACCAAGTTTTGTTGCTAATGTGGTGGTTACTGACCCAACATGAGAAATAGGGGCTTTGAGTGTCATTAGTTAATCAACATGTGCAGCTACAAAATTTAGCGCCATTGTTAATATCTACAAGTATAGAAGGCTTCATGGGGGCACCACTTTATTCCAATGGCCTTAGAGGTGCACAACACCCTCGGGCATGATATGGATCATTTCATTAGGGAATGTGTTCGTCTTTTTTCCACAATAGATGATTAAGAGGTCATTTATCTTTGTCTTTTTGCATTCAAGTTTTTAGGCAACATGTTAGTATTATTCTTTAGCGTGCTTTAGCCTCAGCTATAAAGAGGAAGATTGCATTGGTGGGTGATGCTTATTTTAGACCTCCCATTACTATTAGATTCCATGATTTGCATGTTGGCAACATTAGAAGGGTTGTGGGTGAGATAACTTCCTACCACAAAAGGGATTAGCTCTCTCCCTTTTTAGGTTCCTACGAGTTGTGCATCTTTTGGCCTTCCCTTTTTGTCTCCTTTGTGATGGTCCTGGCTATTAGTCTTTTCTTGGATTTTTGTTTTGACTATTTGAAAGTTATGCTAACATTTATTTGGAATGTTGGTGGCCCATTTTTGACACCAAATGGCATCACCATCCAAACAAAAGCTCCCCAATTTATTACAAAGGTTGTTTTTGATATATCTTCAAGGGCTATAGAAATTTGATGATATCTTGAATATCCATTTAAAAATGAATAAGCTTCATACCTTGCTATAGTGTTTAATACTTCATTAGAAAATGGTAAAGGACAAGGATTTTTTTTGGTTGCCTTGTTCAACTTCTTGAAATTTACACAAATTCTCAATTTTCCATTCTTATTAGGTATTACCACTATAGGTGATAACCATGTAGCCCCCCTCTACTGGTTGAATGAATCCTACTACTAATAATCTGTCAATATCCTATTAGATAACTACAACATAGTTGGGGTTCAATTTGTACCTTGCTTGATGTGATGGTGGTATTGAGGTGTCTAACTCAATTCTGTGTTGAGCCAACTTTGGAGGTATGCCTTTCAGATCCTTATAAGTCCAAGCAAACACATCTTTGAACTCCTTGAGTAAAATCTAAACTCCTTAGTTTTCTCCTTTGTTAATTATGCATTTACTTTGATGCATTGTGGATTTGCCTCTATACCAATATTAAGCTTAACAAGATGTTGTTTTTCAGTCAAAGTCCAACTTGTTATTTGAAGATTCTATACTTGAATTTTTAATTACCCTACCTACCTAATTAATAAACATAATAATTAATGCCAAAAAAAATTATTTATTTACCTACCAACCCAATGTCCTAGGCCTAGGCTAGGCCATTTAAGCTAAGCCAAGCTCCTTAGGCTAGGTGGCTTAATAGGCTTTGTAACCTAGGTTATCTAACTAGGTCACCCAAGTAGCCAAGGTAGCCTAGGGTTACAAGTGCGGGGACTTGAACTCCTCACCTCCATAGTGAGGAGTCAAGTCTTTAACCATTGCATCACCACCCCATAAGGTGAATTTTTTAACAACATAATTATAATGAACATGATTTTGGACCAACATATTGTAATCAACTTTCATGAATTTTTTTTCAACATATTACACTAAAAGAACTTGAATTTTTTAATGTATTACTTACATAAATAAGTAGGTTAACCTAGGTAGGTAGGGGGTACCTATAAATAAGTGCATGTACTTAGGTAACATGTAGGTTATAGTTTATTAGGCTTCATAGGTACCTACTAGGTCTATGCTTATACTTATTTAGTAAGCTACCTATGCTTTAGATGCTATTTAATAAGCTACTAAGTACTTAATAACCTATTAATATATCTAGCCTAAGCATATTAAGTAGGTAACCTAGCTTATTAGGTAGGTTTAGGCTTAAGCTACCCACCTAGTAGCCTAGGTTAAGCTACGTACCTACCTAGTAAATGTAGGTTACCTAAGTTAGGCTATATACCTAATAGGGCCTAGGTGGCCTAGGTTAGGCTACCTACCTTGTGTGGCCTACATTGTTTACGTAACTACTTATGCTACTTACCTAGCTAATACCTAGGCGGTAATAACATAGGCCACTTAGGCCTTGTAAGCTAAGAAAGTAGCGTATGCCACCTAGGTATTGTAGGATATGTAGGTAGCCTGATTCCAGTTCTTCTCCTCACTGGGCAGCCGCGCTCTTTTAAGTGTGTTAAAGAGCTCAGGCAAGGGGCATTACCTGATTTGGACAACACTCAGCCCTGCCTTTTGCCGGCCATTTTTCCAGTAAAGCCCTCACCCTAGGGCTTTACTATCGAAGTCATCTTACATTCAAATTACCTAACCATGTTATTGTATTTAATGCTCAGATTCATCTCATATTCCTATTACCAAACAATCTTATTGGCTTTTTTATCATCAAAATTTCTCTTGCATTCACATTAAGTACCTAATCATGTTACAAAAACTCATTGGTTCTAATGATTTTGCTGGAATCCTGGTATACATACCAGGGCAGAGTTATTATGTTAGTGTCATGCATTCACAGCCTGGCGGCATACACTCCGTTGGTCCAGGGTGCAATGCCCTGCTGCCAGGGCATTACCCGGTGTAATGACCAAGGTAAGTCTGTACAGAGGAACCTCCCACCTGCACAGTGAGAAATTACAGATCGTAATTTACAAAATGTAAATGAACTTCATTTGCTTTTCTGGCCCCTAATAAGCTTTTTTTCTTTTTGTTTTGGAAGCACAACGACAGACCTGACCTGACAAGCTGTTGGTATCACCAAGTCAAGCTCATTGGCGGAGGGCTGGCAGGATAAGCCTTTCTTTTTACAACAGCAACTTGTAGAATTTACCCTTCATAGCAACAATAACAAGCCATTGAATGGATTCAACTTGAAAGAAAGAGTGCCACATGAGAAGAGAAGATAGCTTCTTTGATGAGCATGGAAAGTTTTTCCAAAGAATTTGAGAGTCCAAAAAAATCAAACAAATCACCATTGATTAATTGATACAGCCCTGCCCACTTTCATATGGTTGTGTCCGCTGTTGGTTGAGTGCTTACAGACTCTCTCTGTTGTATCACTTAGTGAAATCACCTTCAATCATACAGCTAAACGACTGACTCCTTCACATAGACTCTAACTTGGGCCTAAAAACTTTTGCTGTTTCTTCAACCAATGGCTTACAAATCCTCAACACATGAAATATTGACTCTTTCAGAATCAGTCTCCTCCACTACATTTGATGCAGTATCATGATTGCCATGAAGTTGTGGTAATTTTGTCAAGGCTTTGGAGTACCTGTAATTTGTATATTTCATTAGCAGCTGTTGTCACTGATGGCAGACCTTGCAGAGAGTGCTTGTGGAAACCTTTAGCCATGTTTAGGATGACTCTGCAATATCAGCCACTGACATGTGTTTGGTACTTACAGTCTTGGATAAGCCCAACATGCATAACTTTTTCACCACTAATGGGAGCAATTTGTACATAAGCAAAGCTGGAGTGTGCTATCCTTGTATGCAACACCAGCTACTTTTGCCTTCTCATGACTCCACCTCCATTTGGCCTGCTGCTATTCAAATGACCTGTGCCTGAAAGTTGGTGTTACCCTCATATGCATTTATGCTTTCTTTTAGATTCATTTATCCATAATAGAATTTCTATTGCTGCATCAGTGAGGATGTAACTGTTGCACTGGTGTTTACCTTGATGACATTCTGTAAAGAATCCCAATCTGCACTAATTCCCATCTGAACAACACTTTGAAGCTCACTCTCGCATATGTTTGATGTCTGCAGCACAGTTGATGCTTTTAACTATCCAAGATATTTCCATGGAAGAAATGAGACAGCTGTTTTCTATAGTAAGCAGAGATTCAAACATCATTTTCAATTTTGTGATGAAGACAGAGATTGTGTGCATGCCAGGGACAAGAGAGTTTTGATCTATGATGGAAAGACAGGTTGAATAAAGAGTTTCAACTTGATTTAGCAGTTAATGCATCTCTGTATCCATGGCCCAGCATTTTTCCTTGGTTCAAAATTTAACTGCAATTTCCTGGTTGGTCTAAATACCTGAGACAGAGGTTCACCATGGCTATCCATTGAGGTGATACACGCAAACAGAGGGGCACTTGAGATGTGTATTTTGTTAGCTTCAGATACAGCAAGTTCCAGATCTCTGAAGTCTGTAGCACAAGCACTAGCCAGCTGGAAAGGAACTTCATATTGTTCTTGAAATGGGTGTTGTTCATGAGGCACAATGTGATCAGAGTTCATCAAAATGGTTGGTGGTGAAGCACAAGATTGCACCATCTGCAACACCAAAGTACTTCACAATGAGCTTCCTCAGTTATTGTGAGGGTGAAACAGCACATGCATGTTAAGTAGAAGCTTGATGATTATGGCTTGAGTTACTTTGAGGGTGAAGTTGTGTCTGCACAACTTTGCGAAGTACTTTGGCACTGTGAAGTACAAAGTTGTGTCACAAGTTTCTGAAGTCTGCAACCAAGTTGATCTCTGATGATTTGAATTTCCTTAAGGCTGTGTATTGTATACTGATATGCAGGACAAAGTTCAAAGAAACCAAAAAATGACAAAAAATTGTGATCAAAGTCCAAACAACTATGTGATGGAATCCACAATTACAAGTGGGCACCTGCACACCTCTTTGTGAAGTAAACTCTCCAAATGAAAGTCAAGTTGTGGATTAACTGCAGCCAACTTCATTGACAGAAACTGCGCAGGCCATCAAGCCAAAAGTCCAAGGTAAGAGTGCTGGCCAGCACTGGAGGGACAATGTACTGAGAAGAAGTTTCCTGAATCAAGAATCTCCCTCAAGGAATATGGAACAATGTGACTCTCAGTTCTGTGAGCATCTGGCAGATCAGTAGGAACCAGCTTGGTGAGATAACTGACCTCCACTTGGTGCTGCAAAGATTGTACATAGTTGATTGTCTCATCCAACATGACAGCCCTTCCTGTAAGCTGTAGCAAACGATACTCAGTTCAGCAAGATTGATTTGATGAACTTCTGCATCTTGTTCCATAATCAATGAAGGCAACGAGAAATTGGCAAGAGAACAGGAACAATTTGATTGATATTTCTTGAGCTCATCATAATCATTGCCCAAGGCTTCTCTTCAGAATCTATACAGGTTTTTCCTGGCCTAGACAGGGGCCCTTGTTCTTGTATGAAAAGAAAGAATACAGAAATTAGACACCTTGCTGCAGCTTGGGACAAGATCTTGCAGAAACTTCATGCGCTCACTAATCTTTTCTCGGCGGACCTGGAAACATTAAAGACATCCAACACATCAACCAATCCAGTTATCTCTTGTTCAGACTGCAAAGAGTGAAGAACCTGGTTTTGAAGAGAGGGCCATGAGCACCAACTGCAAAGAGTGAAAGAATGTGGTTTTGAAGAGAGGGTCATGGAGCACAGACAGCAACCATAACTATGGATCTTAGAATGGGTGCAACTCTCACTATGCAGAAACCCTAATAACCTGCTCATAATGCCAAATCAAGGACACAGAGTCAATGAATCAACATCCAACACATTCACCAGTCCAGTTATCTCTTGTTCTGACTGCAAAGAGTGAAGAATGTGGTTTTGAAGAGAGGCCCATGGAGCACAACAGCAGTGATAGCCATGGATCTTGAAATGGGTGCAACTCTAACGAAGCAGCAATCCTAATAACCTGCCCCTATTGCTAAATCAAGGACACTGAGTCAATGAATTAAAATAAATAAAGCATTTTCACGTAGACCGACAAAATGCAAAAATCTGCTCTTAAATAATCTCATAGGAGCTTGTGGATGTTGTAATGTGTGTGGTCTACTACTGGGGGAGATATGATCATTATTACCCTTTCTGCAAGGCTATGGCTGTCTGTGGCTTGACCCCTTCGAGCTCGCACATGGATATAATCCTGCGTAGGTGCTTGGTGGTCTGGAGGCGGCAGTGGCAGATTAAGGCCATGATGATTCAAGTCTTCCATGGAGTGAGGGCTGCCAGACTCATCTCCAGAATGATTGCTTGTTGTGCTTTGTTCTGCCTTGAAGGACTGAGCACTTGAATCTCCCAGCTCCCCAGCTTTGAAGCGCTTTGCTGCTGCTGCCTCATCGCTTGAATCTAGCAGCTGCAAATGTGATTCAGCAGGGAAACCAACTTGTCAAATGGAACTCTCCTGTGAAAACGAGTAGAGGTGGGTTTGTACTAGTAGTAGTAGCACTGGAAAGCTCGGCAAGGAGAGGTTTATAGTTTATACCTCGGCATCATCTCTTCCGCCAAAGCAACAAGGCTCCAGTCTTATAGTGCCGTAAACATGATCGTTGTTCTGTTGTTCTTCTTGAGGTGGACCAGGTGGTGTGGTTTTGCGTTTCCCCATGCCACCACCTGGATTCCTGGCACCAGCACCGCCATCTCGTGGAACAAAGAAAGCTGATTCCCACGCGGCGTTTTGAGAAAGGCGAAATGATGAAGAATTCCTCCCTTGTCCAGCAGCAGCAGCAGCACCTTCTTCGTCATACTCGAAAGCTACGGTGGCGGAAATATCTTCTGTTTCTCGCTCCATGAATTCTGCTTGGAGGAGGCCGGGTTGCCGGCAATCGAGATGATGATCCGCCTCCTCCTCGGCAGTAGACTTTCCTTGAATTGCAGATTCCCGTTCTGCATTGAATCCGTCTTGACCATCGAAGAATGTATACTCGGATGCAGCGCTTAACGAATGAGACCGCTGCTGCTCATGAGAGCAAGTGTAGCCGCTGTTGTTGTTGTTGACGTATGAGAATCGCGAGGCGAAGGAAGGATCATGAATCGTACTCAACAACCTTTGACGAGAAGCAGATGCAGCAGCATTCAAGGTGCTGCTGCTGTTGGTTCCCGTCGGCGGCGGCGGGAGATTGTCGTCAATATTGTTGAGTCCTGCAAATCCGGGTTGCCAGCAGCAGCGAGCCTGGCTTGAGAAATGGTGAGTACTCGTAGGGCCGCCATTGGAGAAGAAAGTTGCGTGGGAATTCGAGAATTGTGTCCAGTCCTGACCGCCTCCGTTGTTGCTGGAATCATCGCAGTAGTTCTGCAGCGAGACGGAGGAAGGAAATGAAGCCGCAACTGCTGCTGGGTAGTCTAGCGAGGAGGAGCTCCAGGATCTATTTCCTCCACACGTCGTCGTCGTCGTCTTGCTCAATAAAGCTGGCGGAGGCGATAACTCTTCCCCTTGAACAACCATCGTCTTGTCACCACTGAGATCGTCGCTGCAGGGTAGGGAATTGGACAACGAACAAGGCGTCGTCGCCACGTAAACGCTTGCAGGATGAAGATCATAGCTGCTGTACTGCGACGATCTCCGTGACGACGGCTCCTGCAGAATTCCGCTACACGAATGAGATGAGATCATGTGGACGTAGCCTGCTGCTGCTCCTGCTCCTGCTGCAGAAGGTTGAAGCTTGTGGCTAGGCATTGTTGTTGATTTCTCTAAGGGAGCGGCCTGGGCCGTACAATAAGCCATGAAGGAGCTCATCAAGAATATCGATGCTCTGGCCGCAGATCGACGTTCAGATTGTAGAAGAATAAACAGCGTTGAGGAACTTGCTGCTGGCCTAATTTCCTGCAGCCAGGCTCGTCGCAGCGACGCAACAACTTTGCCAACCTGCCTGCATAAGGATGATGGCAAGGTAGAAGAAGTGCCGGCTCTTCTCAATCTCTGCAGATTGGAGTCTCAGGGAATGAAAGGAGCTTTCATCGCCAGTAATCAAGCGCGATCGAGTCAAGCAAAAAAACTCCGTAAACCGCACCTCCGAAGCAAGCAAGAACCAGTTCTTCGCCTGCTGATTGCACGATCAACAATTATCTGCGACGGACGACGCACAGCAGCAGACACAGAAGTTATAGATCTCCTGAACAGCTGAGGACGAATGGGCGTGGTGGAATGACGATCTTGATCCTCACTGGCACCGGGCGCAGGCCTCCTAACAAATGCAAAAAAGAGAACAACAAAACGAATTACCAGCCATCCAGTCAGCGGCATTGGATCAACCAAGCGCCGTCCTCCTCCTCCTTCTCACAAACCGTAACAAGTGCAATTTCAACATGATTGCTCTAGTAGTCCTGCTGGAAGGAAGGAAGCTGTCTCTTAGAACTCTAGAGTAGGAAAAAAAACTTGTTGCAATAGAGAGTTCCTTGGATCCCGCGATTGCAGAGCGGACGAACAAACGGTAATACTTAGTACCTATTTATTTCTCGGGCTGGCAATCCTGTCTTAAATCCATCACAAAGCAAAGGTAAAAATAGATAGATATCGATCTAAAATCTGTCTCTCCATCTTTCTTCAATTCAACCCCATCAAAAAATGAACATAAAATTCGGGAGCGCAAATTGATTCCGCAGCGGGAGCCATAAAAGTACCGGCAGTTAATTTCCTTGCACAATAAAATGGAAAGAGAAAGTAGTCGGAGGAACAGAGGAGATGAGGACGCAACAGCGACAACGACGACAACGGGAAAAACCGAAGCGCAGCAAAACAGAGTTGGGAGGGAGGAAGAAGAGAAGAAGAAAAAAGCCCACGCTTGCTCCCTCCTTCCAAATATTATGAACTTCATATACTGTCTTTGTAGATGAAGAAAGGGAACAGTTTATTTCATCCAAAAGAAGGGCTGGCTCGTCTCTCTGTCCATGAAGGTAACTTTCCAGGCATGTTAATCTCTTTTTTTCCTCCTGCTGCACGTAGGTATCAAATAAGTTCAAACTGCTGCCCGGTACTTACAAGTGGTCCTTCTCGTCAACAGTTCATTTCATCCAAGAGGAGGCTAGCTCTTAGAAGTGGTCCTTCTCGTCAACAGTTTATTTCATCCAAAAGGAGGCTACCTCGTCACTCATCCATGAAGGTAATTTCCACCACGTTAATCTCTCTTTTCCTTCCCTTCACATCGAATAAGTTCAAACTGCTGTCCGGTACTTAGAAGTGGTCCTCGTGAGTAGTTGGTTCATCCAAGAGGAGGCGGGCTCCTCTCTCATCCATGAAGGTAGCTTCCCAGGCAAATTAATCTCTTTTCCTTCGCTGCCCATCAAATAAGTTCAAACTTCTGCCCGGTACTTAGAGGATGATGGTTTTTTTTTCCTTTCAATATATTTTCGTCGATCGGAAAAAAATTGGGGCAATAATGACAAGAAAAATGCCTGAACAGAAGAATTCAATCTCTTTTTTTCTTTGTTCTTTTCTTTTTCTTTTCCATCTTTAGGTGTTGTTGTTGTTGTTGTTTTTTTTTTTTTTGGCCTTTTGGCT
>Ga0209208_10006954_pt1 | contig 15522 bp, 8 predicted proteins | sample S1TSphfallax_3_FD_187694 | JGI IMG/M metagenome (GOLD analysis project Ga0209208, IMG submission 187694) | Host-associated microbial communities from peat moss isolated from Minnesota, USA - S1T2_Fd - Sphagnum fallax MG (SPAdes) (version 2) | ecosystem: Host-associated > Plants > Peat moss >...
TTCATGAAGATAATTGAGGCCACGAGCAATTCCCAAACATATGTTTTTTCGCATTGGCCAATCCACATTGTGTCCTCCTTTGTTATCTATTTTGGAAGGAGAAAAACCTCAAGAATTATATCACCCAATATAAAGCCTCAAAAATAAATAAATTATGATATAAAATTTATGTTTATTGAATTACAACATGGAAATAATATGTTAATTTGCATAAATGTACTTTAGATAATGACAAATCATTTTGGGAAAATTATATATATATGACATTAAGAGAACCTTTAAAGATCCAAATAAATTTTTGCAAGTCTTGTCGATTTTCAACATAATTTGACATTTATGTTCTTATTCCATTTTTAGTATGTTATAGGTCAAAGAAGTTACCAAAAATAGTTTCTGCCAAATTGTTGTTGTCTACAAATTCATACACAAGGAGTCTTTTGTTTGCACCTCCTCCACCCATGAGACAACAACCTTTGAGTTTAACAAGATTCTTGTGTTTCACATTAGTAATAAGCACAACTTCATTAAGGAATTCATCAATGCTTTGTTGTGAATTTGTTAATAGATGTTTCACAGCAACTTCACCCCCATCTTGTAGTGTTCCCTGCAAGGTTAAAAAATATGATTAGTTTTAACAACCACTTAGAATTCAAGGTGACTAGCACATCAATATATAGCCCAAAACAACAATGAAAGAATAGTGTACATGTACCTTATAAACAACTCCAAAGGATCCTTGGCCTATTTTCATGTTAGGGTGGAAGTCTTGAGTGGTTATTTTGATATCATTATATGCATATAATGTAGGTTGCACATCTCGTTTTGCAAATTCTGAATCCAATACATGTAACTTTAATACAAGTTTCATGATTATTTTAAATATTTTTCATAAACCTATTAGGTCATATATAAATTTAAAAAACCTTAAATCAGTCATAAATTTCTAGCCCATAATGTAATAATTGAACATGCAAAAAGAAACATTTAGTCTACTAATAAACTTGACTAAATTATTTTTTCATATTGTAAGCCCATGAATATGAAAAAATATTCAACAATATCAATTGAACAAATCTAAATCATTTCATGTTACCTTCTTGGATTTGAAGTAGCAAAGAATATTTTTCCTTTTGTGTTGACCAATATAAGAAAAATACAACCATTACTATCAAAAAAACTACCAGTGTCACTGGCACTATAACTTCTATCACAATTGTATTTGGGTCCTTGCCTGAAGGACAAATTCATAAACCATGTGTTAATGACCAATTCATGATGAATTATAACTAGTTAAATCACACTATAGTATAAGACCTTTACTAATTAATTGATAAGGTGCCATATTTTTACTTCATAATCACATAGAAAATTTGATCCATTAGTAACCCCAAGTCTATTTAAAATAACAAGGAACAATAGGCACATTGTTTTTCAAAAGATTGAAATATGGGTAGATTAAGTAAAAAGACTTGCTTTTTGGTGGTGGCGGGTTACTATGGCAAAAGTAATAGATTTCAACATCAGTCAACCCAGACTTGCCATTTTTCCAAATGTTGTTACAACAAGGGTTGTCTTCAAGCTTGTCAATATGTTCCATTTGTTCAGTTGCGATAAAATTTGGTAACATATTTGTTCTAAAGTGGGACTATAAAAGTTTGAAATAATGTAAGTAATTAATAATGTATGGAACTAAGTAGTCAACATATATAGTAGTTGGATATCTTTCAATGAAATGAAAAGTAAGGTGCATATTGCAAAATGGAACTCACATGATAGAAAGTCCATTAGAGACCAACTTTGAGATATTGGAATATAGTAAAAAACTTGTGAAATCTGGTCCCATATTATTCCCTATGAGGTTGATTAACTTCAATGGTCCACTTACATTGATGTTCGTCAAATTAAGGGATCCACTGATGTTGTTTTGGTCAAGCCTTCTGCAAATGCAATTCAAATTCACATATTGAACTAAATTAGTTAAATATATATTTTACATGTATTGTTACATATAGCATAGGAAATTATGGGCAATTTCAAAAAGGGTTTCATACACATATTATACAAATATATTCTTAATATCCTTTTGGTCATAAACATGGTAAACTTGGATGGAATGAATTTTTTTGAATTAAAAATACATTGAATACAAATGATGTCACTACAAATTTGTAATTTCCATTGTACATGTCAACACAATTGGTTGATTTTATGGTTAAGATGCGGATTAACATGATATGAACTTTCATTAACCATAGTGCAACATGTTAAAAGGGACTATGATAGTGCTTACAAGGTTTGTAATGACGGGAACCCCTCGAGAAGAGAACCAAGTTCAATAAAACCATTGTGTGACACGTTCGCCAAGAGTTGTTGAGATATGTTTGCCAACCCTCTGTATGCCAAGTCATAATTAACATAAAGATCTTGTAATCTTTTCCCCATTTTATTTTTTTTGTGATGATCTATGTAATAGTTGGTATTTAGAAGCATAACTATCTTTTAAGTGATATACACATTTTGAAGATTTCACATTTGTCCAACTATCCATAATGGTATAAGGAGACTCTTGTACTTGCTTATGTTGAAAACAAATATTGCATACTATTATATTTTTATATAGTGTGAACCCTCAACTTTTAATTTTGAATGAAATATTAACAATACATAAAACGCATATGTACATTCCTAGGAGCAATGAAACCACATGTTTAATTGATACTTTTATTTGACATCCTCTACTTTCTAGGAATATGACAAAACAAATTTTATATTACAATAAATAAGAAAAAAAAAACTCAATGTGAAATTGGTATCAAAACTTGATGTGGATACTCACAACATTTGTAGATCTGTGAAATTTGAAAGCCAAAATTGGGAAAATGTATTTGGATCAAAAAGGTTATTGCTCAAATCCCTGCATGTTGCAAATAATCATTCAATGGTTTGCTCAAAAAAACCTTGAAGTAGTTTAGTGAGACTCAAGCCCTAACGAAAAGACAATTTTTGATCCTCACCTCATGTCATAATTTAAAGAACCTATAAGATAATCAATTACATACATTAAACATGTGTTCATTAACTCTTGTTTTGATATTGTTCTAAATGGATTGAATCTTGTAATTCTTGTGGTCAAAAGCAAAGACCTTTCAATAAACCTATGTATCTCACATGCATTGAGCTTTCCCAAACTACCTAGGGGCTTAAAGTAAGGACTTTTGTAAACAACTCAAACTTTGACCATAAGAAAATGAAAATTTTATTGTAATTTAACAATTACAACTGTAGTGTAGAAATATAGGTCTCAAATGTGCAAATATAACTTTTAAAAACATCAAATTAAATTATAGAGGAACTCTTTTAAGTCATTAAAAGTAAACATGTGAAGTTCATTTGAATCTTTTAAAACACCATTTTGATGCCTTTTTCATATAACTAACACATAGTTTTAGAAATTTGGGATGGATTTTTAACATTTTAATGTCTAACACGACATTGCTTTTGAAGTCTTCTTAAGGTTTAAGATTTTCCATCATTTATACCCATTTTAATAACTTTGTTGGGTTTAATGTTAATGTGCCCTAAGTTTGTTGAAGTTCAAAGGTAAGAGAAAGGAAGCTCACAAATGTTGTAATGAATTTGAGAAGATGCTCACATTGGGAGAGCACCAGTGAAAGAATTGAACGACAAATCCAGAAAACCAAGAGGAGATGTTAAATTGAAAATTGAATCGATCGACACATTCCCGCTCAAGTTGTTGAAACTAAAATTCCTAAACAATTTCCCCACATGTGTTATTAGTTTGATAATTTAAGTATCCTTCCATTCAATTGGTTAAAAATTATATAACAAACATCATATTTTGGAATGTTGAAGTTTTCAATGTTCACAATGGTCAATGTAAAAATTAGTGTCATCTAAAATTAACACAACCAACGTTGCATGACAAAGATCATTCAATTAAAGTAAAGTGCAAACTCCAAATATAAACCAAATAAATCAATTGCCATGTTGACTTGGGTTGACAATGCACTCACGATATTAAAAGATTGTATGTACTTTGAAGATTGGGTAGTCCTCCACTTAACAAATTCTCTTGCAATGTCCTGCATCATAGGAAGACAAGCTATGAGATTGACTAGCTTAATAAGATGGCAAATTCATATGATTGAAAAAAATTGGGCATCAACAAGGACCCTTCCACCATGACATGTACATGACACCAAAATGTGTTTCCATTCCTACAATACCCATTCATCCCCTTACCTAACTTGACCATTCCTTTTCTTGTGAGACATTTTCCTATGACAAATATAGTTTTGAAATTTGGAAAGTTCATTTACTGAAATGTTCATGATGGCTTTGATTGAGACGAGATTCTTAGGTACATTTGGATGCACATGAAAATCATAAAATCATTAGGCCCTAAAGTTGACATTATACATTGCCACTCACAATGTCATCAGACTTGTCAAATTATCAAAACCAATATTGTAACTACTGGTTGATGAAATTGGAATTGTTCCATTGAGACGATTATTGTGCAACGCCAATGTTTGTAACCAAGATAGATTTCCCAGTTGTGGAGGGATTGACCCAGTCAAGTTATTGCCACTCAAATCTCTGATAAAATAAAAAATAATTGTTAGGACAACAAACCATGTGAAGCTCATTAACTAAAAATACCAACCTATTGTGGATTTGTCAACTCATATCCTACACAAATTGTGAATAATTGGCCTTCATTATCATCAAATGACCTCTCAAAAAAGGGGAGGAAGGCAAAAAAAACATGGAAGTCTAAGAAAATGGGCACTTCTATTGAGCATCATTAGCTCCTTATAAAACAACTAATAACATTATTTTTAGTGAAGGATGCAAGATTTTGGATTTGAAATCAATTTGCTGCTTCAACTAGGCTCTGGAGTCAAAGGGGGAAAGAATGGAAGGATTATGATCTTTGCAGTACAAGGAATATGTCTCCATTGTTTAGACAAGTGAAGTTTAGACCATAATGTGTACTTGGCAAATTGTCTTTGATTTCCTCTTTTTTTGAAACACCTTAATCTACCATGGAACATATATCGTTGCTTGTAACCATGTTCATTTAAACTCAGGAAGATTACCAATCAAAGTCAAATGTATTGGGTGTTTTCTTGACATCATACTTACAGTTGTTCCAACTGTTGCAAATTTCCCAATGTGCTTGGAATGCTCCCAGTAAAAGCGTTATCATGTAGATCCCTGCCATCTTATTGCAATACTGGTGGTGAGGCTTTAAGACTAAGAAGATTTCTCTCACTGCATGCAGGAGAAAAATTCACGGTTCTATGAATATGAGTTGTAGTTGTAAACATAACTTGCTTGGGAATTTTGCAATTTTCCATGGGTACTATGGTTCTTACAAGAGTGACAGATTTGTACAATTTCCCAACTCCTCTGGAATGGGACCTCCAAGGTTCGGATTCCCTACCAGGGTTCTGCAAACAACACAACAATGTGCAAATTTATTCAACCACCTTGTGATTTCAGGAAAATGCCACTTCAAAAAACATCAAAGGGCTCTCTCCCAAGGTCTAAAAATTGTTACTACCTAGTGAGTAGCTTGCAACAACCAGCCACAAATTTCCAAAAATGTCAAATCTAAGTATTATCAACCATTGGACACAATGCAACTCATGACTGTGTCATGAATACTACTTGGCAAATTTGTGTAGAGCCAAAGTAAGGTGCTAGCACGAGGTGATACTAGAATCCAACCCCACATTTTCAGAATGTCCCCCACCCATCATCAGCACAAGGCAATTGTTATCATTAACCTAAACATATGTAGATCATGAGATGTAGGAGGGAGAGGGTTCTTACTCCTACTCCTTAAGAGTGGTGGGATCTTACACCTATGTATAAATAGGCTCAAGAATTCCATCTCCTTTTCAAGGAGGATATTCATAGATGTAAGGCAACTTCCAAATACACTAGGAAATTTCTTTGAATGCTTTAGTATCAATGGTCCATAATCCCTAAGATTAGGATCACATAAGGATCCAACAAGTAAGAAAAAACTTACAAGCTTACTAGATTGGAAAGATTCCCAATGGCAGGGGGCAGGCCACCTTGAAGTCCTCTACTTGATAATTCTCTGCAACATAATCATGGAAGGTTGCTAATTAGTAGTAAGTGCAAGAGTTCTTTTTTTTAACATTGATCTTCACATAACAGCAAGTACAGGAAAATAAAGTACCGTATTGGACCTTATTGGAGCAAGAGACTGGGCATTCAAGGGGAATTGGTTGAAAATAGCTCCAATAATACTACAGAAAACTTGATGGTAGGTAGTTTGAGCAACCAGCAAGCTTGGAAAATACTCAGAATTCATTAATGCGGTGGCAACATACTATGGAATGGTCAAGCCCCTGCTCATTATGTTGGGTAAGGTGTCAGGTGTGCCCCATAGAGTGAGCCAGGTGACACACCCACCATAATGGGCGAGACCATTCCATGACAATAAGCTCTGGGGTGGCAGATTCAAAAATTATAAGGAAATTCATGTTCTACAGATACATTCTGGTCACTGGAAGGGTCTGTCATATATTGTGATCAAGAAAGTGACATGATCCGTCAGCCCAGAACTGAATGAGAGATTTAATGCTTGATAGAGGGCAGGTTTGAAGTAGGGTCCTTACATAGAGGTTATTGATACAAAGAAAAATATAGAGCCGTTAATGTTGTAGTAGGGTTGAGAGTAAGTGCAAGCAACCCCTTGCCAATTAGCCTTGTCAAAGCAAGGATAACTGAGGTTGGACCGGTATGTCCAACCCGGCAAATTGTAAGAAAATGAATTAGTTGCAGTATTGCTCCAATTTGCCAATAGACTTCGCATAGCATCCACTGCACCAGAACACAAAAGTTGTGTATAAGCTTGAGAGAAAACAAGCAGCTAATCACGGAATGACTCTACCCTCTATGGTGGTTCAAACTTCAAACTAAAAAACTTTCCTTGCTGGATCTAGAGCTTCTTGTATAGCTGATGCATGCACTTCTATGGAACATGCCCTAGGGAACATGCCCCATCCATCATATACACACATAGGTAGCACTCCAGATGTCACTCAGACGTTGGGTCAAGTTCAATCCTAAATTTGATGCCTGAATATGATACCAATGTGTTTCCTATGGGGGAGAGCCCAAAACTTCCTACTAGTCACAGCAAAAACTTCTTTTGTCAATCTGGTTACAAGTATGCCACAAGTGCCTATCACTGGCTTTGTAAACCATTTTGTAAGAAATCTTACGTCCTGACCACTTATACGGTCCGAGCCTTAACCGGGCCTATTGTTCTAATATATTTTGTGAAACAATTGAAAAGAAAATCATTGTACAAGAACAAAGCACAACTAATGTGCTATAACCCTGTCTGTACAAAATAAATTCAGATCACCAAATCGAGCAATTCCAAGGATGTTTTTTTTAATGGCAAAAATTTGTCAGATTTCAATTTTTAAAATCATCATATTCTTACCATTTGCTCCAAGGCAGCCACAAGATAGAACGATTTCTCAAAGATTCTAGTAGCAAATTTGCACTGCTGCCAAATCTGGTTAAACCTTCTAGTTAGTGCTCTCTAGTTTGACAACATCCCAAAACCAGAAAAAACACTGAGCTGCTGAGCGTAGTAGGTAAGAATTAACATTATTGTTGATTTAATAACTGATCATGTACATCTCGATTCGACATCAGCAAATTGTGTATGAAAAAAAACCATACCCTCTTTTGTCTCATAGTAGTACCAAATTCCGTCAATAAGCGTGGCATTCCAGCCCACACCAAATTCGGCTAGTGGAACCGGTAAGGGGGGTATTTCGGGGGCCGGGGCAGGGGCGAGCGTAGAAGTAAGACATGAGCAGAACAAGCTCAAGACGGTGCAAAACAGCAAAGTATACTTGATAACGCGGCCGCTTGTGAAGCTGCAACCATAAGCAACAAGACGAAGCTGTTGAAGTCTACAGACCAAGAACAATTGAGGAGTGTTGCACTCGTCCTTGAAGCCACGACAACTGCCCATGATTCTAGGACTGCGATGTATCGTCTGGTTTGGAGCTTCAGCTTGGTACCAGGTGTGGAATATTTTGCAGTAGAAAATGGGTTCAGAGTTGAAAACCTTTTGAGGACCAAGCTAGTGCTTCGTGTGTGCAACAAAGTTCTCAGCCAATTCACACACAGGTGCTGCTATGAAGCTGATAAGACAAAGGGAGAATGATTGCACACCCAATGAGACCCTGACCAAACCTGGTTCCAGATGCATGTTGCATATTTGCAGTAAACTTCGGCGACTTTGCCATCCTCGTCGTATTACGTTCGTCCAGTGTAATCTGTGTATATGCTACAGCCCCACCCGGGAACCACGCCACCAAACCTGCAGCAATAGGCCTCCTTAGATGGCCATGTTTGTCAATACCTATCGGTAAAGCACTGGCACTTTTCTTCATTTGTATTTTCAGGTTGCTCTCCAGCTCGAATCTGTACTATTTGACTTTCTCAGACTTACCTCCCTTTTATTCGATCCAGTTTTACGATTAATCACTTTCAAAAACAAAATATTGTTGCTTTACATAGGGGAATGTCCAATTATGAGGACCCTCTAATTTTTGAGCACTTTCGACCTATCGATTTCAAAGATCTCAAATCTGGAAGGCCCCATTGTGAGACCTTCTCCAATACCGACAATGTCGTTTTTGACGAGAGACACCACCCCCCCCCCCCCCCCTCCCCAATTCGAGCACTGTCCAGCGCCCTTTCTGGGCCTGACAGTGCAGCCCTGCGCAGAACTGTGTGGCTCTGCGGCAGGGTTTTGACTTCTTCCCTGTCAAAGTTATTGAAATAGAAAAGAAACCACACTCTTCCCAGTGTCGAACTCTATGCTAGTCGTTAGTACCAAGTTTACACCACCTAGGAGGTTCAGATTTAAAACCTGGGCAAAACAGAAATTATATAAAAAAGAACTTAAATTCAAAGAACATTGCTAATTTCTTTTGCAGAATTAAAAAAACATGTAGAAAGAACCATTCTGCGTGGTTTCATGCAGAACCATGCAGGGACAAAAAATATGTGCAAAAAAAAAAGCGAAACATGCGCCCGACAGAGCTCAACAGAGGGGTGGGGGTGGGCGGATAGCGTCTCCCTTGTTTTTGTAGCTTAGAAAAATCAATATTTTCATATAAAAACCAGTGTTGGGTGGGTATCCACTTTGTGTGTAACCTTCCATGATTCTGATTAGTGAGTATCCAACTAATACTGAGTCTGAATTTCAGAAGCAAAACCGGAATACCCAGATTTATTTTTAACTATCCAACCCAGAACCAACACCCAAATGTTCTATTTATGTGTGGACCTCAAAATGGGAACTGAGATATATACATGCTCTGAAAAAAGTGATTGAAACCAGGGGTTAATTCTGATCCTATGTACCAGACCAAGACTGGAATAGACCCAGTCCTAATTTGTTTTTAAAACTGGAACTGGAGTTTCTTCATAAAAGTAAAAACCCACCCAACACTTGAGAAAACCGTTCGATGACTATTCATAACCCACAAAACAGTGGCCAATTTCACTTTCATCATTGGACTAAGAGCATCTCCGGCGCACACCTGCAAACACCCCTTTTCATTACATTTTGCAGCAGGATAGCGTAAAACCTGCTGCGCTCCTGTATTTATAGCGATTTTGCAGTGGTCATTTAAACCCCTTCAAAGGCTTTTTTCTACTATGGATTTGGAGAGTGACTGTTACTGGTCCAGATGTAAAGACATAAATGGTCTTTGAGTTTAAAGGGACTTTTATGCAGTTTGTGGGTCGGGACAGTGATCATTAAACACTATTCTATTTCAACATAAAGGAGATGTGTACAGTTTTGCGGTGGAGATGCTCTAAGTACTGAAGCCTCAAGCCAGTTACCAGGCATTGCCGACAGTAATGAGACTTGACACGGCCTTAGCACACTGTCATCCAAGAAGTGAAGTTTGTGGAATCTTGGGGCCAATGAGAGCTGATGTTGACACATTGTGCTGACTAGTAGGTCCGACTAATGCAATGAAGGTCGAAGGTTCTGGCTTATAACTTGTGACTTGATAGCCCACAGAACATCAAGCTTCTCATCATCGTTGAATAGCAGGTTTCGTCAGGTCTCTGCTGAATAATTTAATTTTGAAATTTACATTTTTGATACATAGAATTTTCCTGAATAATTCAAAGATGCTTCATTTTCCTTCTCACAAAAAGTTCTTTGAGAAAAATATTTTTTGAAATTTTCAGCATGTCTGACATAACATAATTTTTGTGGAACCTGTTATTCAACTGGGGTACTTTTCTGTAATTTTAGAATACTTTGCCTGTTGTTTGAATTTCATATTTGAATGACTGGACTTTCCAGCAATGTGTTTTGTAGAAAAATGGCCCCGAAACTGAAAGTTTGTGAACAGTTCAGAACTTTTACAGCGCTGCCCATGAACTTATCAGTAGGCAAAAGTTTGTATCTCAGTCCTCACCATCAAAATTTTCCACCATGTTGTGGTCAGATTGGAGGAAATCGAATTGTTGGTTTTTTGGGCAGAAATGAGATTAAGCTATCAAAGCTTGCAAGAGACTCACAAATTGCAACAAGGTCCAGTAAAAATATATCTTAAATTATGTCAGTTTCCACTTTTGAAGTTCTTGCAAAAGAAGAAAAACCCTGTATATAAAAAATCAAGGACAGGAACCCATTTATCAAAAGTACAAGGCAAATGAGAGCACAAATAGACACAGCCCAAAGAAAAAATGAAAGCAAACAATCAATTTAAAATAATGAAGAGAAAATCTTATGAAAATAAGACCCAAGGCTATGAAATGACGATCAACAATGACAAAAAAGACTTGGGACAAGAAAGTTGTCTTCTGCCACAAATCAGCTAGTGATGGAGGTGCACTAGCTATTGATGTGTGGAAGAGATGAAAACCTTGGCCAAGTGCAGAAACCTACTAAAAAACATTATGGCTTGTGCACGTTGTAGGACTATGGACACACTATCAATAGTGGGAAATGAGCATCAAGGGACTAAAGAAGATTGCTAATGACAAGCAATAGTGGTCAATCCACAAGTGATCAAAAATGAATCAAAATGAGAATGTAAACATCCATATGTTTCAATAAGAAGGGGAATGAAATCATCGCCTAATATTCGTTTGACATAAGATCGTGTCTTCTCCTAAGCAACCATCATTGTTATATGTGTTGTCAACATCAATGTTCGTTGCACCATATTTGTGCGAATTGGATCAGGAATCACAATGTATAGAAATCGTCTTTAGTAAAAAGAATATCCATTCATTGACGAATGTGGTAAGGGAAAAGGTGAGAAAACTCCTTCTGAATAAATGTGTTGCTTTCCAAAACAATAGTTGTAATAGTATCTCGAAATGTGTCATGAGTTGTTGAATGCTCATTCCCACATGGGCACTGAAGCAAATGGGTACCTAGATCATCAATGGTATGACCACACTAATACCATGAAAGGTGAGCCATTATAGGATCTAGCAAACCAAAACGAGTACGTAATGTTGTAAAAAAATGGGTTAATGACAAAGAAATGTTGGTGGGGTAAAACAAACTAATAACCAAGTGTTTACCTTAGACCCGCACATGAATAGGGACATGAACAAAGACATGTTTATGTGATATCTAAAAGAACATTTATTAAAAGGAAAGCAAATTCTTGTTCATGTAAGTAATTCATTAAAAAAACCTACAATTGGGGTTAAGATTGAACCACTAGGCTTTCAAAAGGTGGAACACAAAAATAGACACATTAAGGTAACATGGTTCATACATTTTGTAATGCCATCTGGATCAAGGAAATGTCAATCTCAACATGTGTTACTACATCTAGAAAAACAAGGCGATCATCCTATTAAAAACAAATGACAAGTGCAAGAGTAATCAATGCCCAACACCCCAAGAATGAAAGAATAATAATTCAAACCATAGAAAGGAGGCCAAATGCACTCGAAAAAACAAAAAGAATGACCTAATGATGAGTTAGGCGACCTTGCAAAAAGTGCTTACTAGCTCGTTCTTGCTTCACTTGGTGTCCACATATATGATGAACAAACTACCTGACGCGCTCCCAAGTCACGGGGTGAAACCCACTTGAGGGTTTCACAAAGTCAAGTTGCGGAAGTTGAGACTTGGAGGCACGCTCTCGGCTTCCAACTCTACAAAGGGGTAGAGGGTCGAGTTGGGAGCCCAGGGATTAGACTAGGAAGAAGGTTTAGTAGATCAAGCTTGAATCTGCATCAAAACAAACTACCCACGTGGTTAGTTCACATTTCGAGACACCTTTGGGTGTTGGGACAAGCCACGGGCACTTCGGACCACAAGACACACCACGGCCCGGACTCGGGGGAAGCCACCACCTTCCCCCATATAGTATTCTCTGCGCCACATTTCGGGGATTACATCCAAATGGCTCTTTTTCCCGGGACTCCCAAGTTGGAGTCCCGAAATTGTCCCGAAATTGTCCCGGTTGGAGTCTCGGGACTTTGAACGCTCGTAACTCCCGACTGCAGAGTCTGATCGCAACGAGGTCTAAACCAAAGTTGTAGCCCTCGTCGATATCTTTCTAACGCTATGTCGCACTTTCAATTCGGAGGTCGGAAAGAGGTCGATTCCCGACTTTTAGTGGTCGGGAGTTAAATTGCCAGTTTGACTCCCGGCTCTTCTTTTGCCCATAACTTGGGCAACATATGTTCAAATGGCCAATGCGAGGCAATTTTCGATATCTACGCTTCAAGACATTTCCAATGACACCAAGAACACCTCAATGCGAGGTGTTTTAGGCCTTGTTGTCGAACCCTAAACATTCGGGAGTCCCGGAGGACTCCAAATCCCCAACTTTGGAAGTGTTGGACTTCACTTGGCCAAAGTGGGGTTGCGACATTCTCCCCCACTAGAAGAAAGGTCAATGTCCTCATTGGCACTTAGAATATTTTTCACACTTGCAATTGCTTCTCTTGGATCCTTGGCCATTGTTTGCCAACTTCGTGGCTAGACCTTGTCTCAAACTAACTTAGGCGTCCCCAAGTTTCCAACACTTTCTTGACAAGTCCAAGAGGGTCTTGTGGAAAACCCTCTTCCCGTGCTTCGTCAAAAGAGGACTAAACTATCTTATTTTGACGAAGCTCCTCATTTGGGAGGAACTTTTTCATTCTTCCCCTCATAAGGAACTTAAGTCAAGTCTACTCTTGACCTAAGCTAATTTGACACGACTTTTTTCCCTATTTCGCGCCTTGGTCACAATAACCAAGCCTTAACTAAAAGGTTTGCTTATCAAGGTACGAGAAGCAACACTCGAGTTTGCCAAACCCAAATCCCAAATTACACTTAAAGTATGTGAGCGGGGTCATGACTTCCCGCGTTGGCCACTGTGAGGCAACTTTTGTCCCTCTACCCCCGATTCTACAAGGTGACTATACTTGGAAGTATAAATGCTACCGGTGAAAGACGAAGCGAGCATACTTCTAGATACTAGATTGCGTTTGTAGTTGAAGTTCAAATTTCTCTACCGCCTATGCATTTTTCATAACTTAACATTGATGGCCATATATTTTATTTTATTTTTTTAATTTTGTTATTATTATTATTATTATTATTATTATTATTATTTGATCCCCACAATCCCCTGATCCTAGAACCTTAAATTAAACAACCAGCTCCTTAAAAACTCTTGTGAACTCAACACTTCCTTCAACATGGCTACAACCAGCAATCATTTAAAGAATTGTTTCTCACTCCCAGATTGTTCAAATTCGGCTTGCTATAGCTCTTCGGAAAGCTAACTAGTAGACGCACCTTGCTACCAAGTTTCAAGATCTGCAGCTAAATAATTAGGAAACTATGCTATAAAATCCGAGAGGATTTTGAGTAAGTAGTTGATTCAACCAGACTGCAAACCCCCAGTCACTTGGAGAATTGTTTCTCCTACCCAGATTGTCCAAATTCAACTTGCTATATCTCTTTGAAAAGCTGACCAGTAGACGCACCTTCCTACCAAGTTTCAAGATCTGCAGCTAAATAGTTAGGAAACTATGCTATAAAATCCGAGAGGATTTTGAGGAAGTAGTTGATTCAACCAGACTGCAGACCCCCAGTCACTTGGAGAATTGTTTCTCCTACCCAGATTGTCCAAATTCAACTTGCTATAGCTCTCTGGAAAGCTAACGACAAGGCGCATCTACCTACGAAATTTTGGGCTCTGCAGCTAAAACAACAAGGAGCTACACCACTAAACCCGAGAGGGTTTTGTGAAGTTTCTCTAAATCCTAACCTTCAAATCTATCCTTACTCACCTCCCTTACTTACTAACTCTCGCCAGATCTCCACCCTATTCTCCTCCCTCTCTTCAACTCCAAAGCTGATCCTTCATTTCCTCCTCTAAAACTTTGTCGAAACAAACACTTTCAAGGTTCGATTCAATTTGTTTTTCCGAGGGAGAAGAAAAAGAGAGACCTCCCATGACCCAAGTCCGCCTTTTAAAGAGAGGGTGGAAGTTCTAGGCTTGGTGGCCAATGGAAGGAGAAGGAGAAGGTTCTTGGCTTGGTGGCCAATGGAAGGAGAAGGAGAAGGTTCTTTTCTACCTCTTCCCATTTTCCCCTCAAGCACTTACTTCAACTTCCATTTTTTATCCTAGACATTAAGGTTTTACTTTGCCCTAGTCCTAGGCCATTATTTACGCCTTCCCTTTGTTTTCCTTGGCCTATAAATTATGACCGCACAACTTGATGCCACAATCTTCCCCATTTCATTGTCGATTTGATTTTGTCGAAGATTTCTTTTTTCCCTTTGTTCCTTGTAACCATGGCGTCGCGCACAATCATGTCCCACGGGCCGCAAGCCGCACCAGCGAATGAAGAACCGCCTCCGGAGTCGTCTCTAGATCTTACCTTGACACAACGTCCTCGTGATGAAGAACCCGAACCTCGAGAAGTGCGTGCTCGTCTCAAAGTCGAACCCCCCTAAGCCTGGTACTATCGTATTTCTCCGAACTCCCACACCTTGGTGATCTTGCTGCAGGTCGACCCCGCTTCCAGTGATGAACCCGAGACCGTTTGTGAAGGTTGTTACGAAACTAAAGATACCTCTATCTTCGCATGGTCTTCAGTCCCCGGCGTTGGTCACTATCGTTGGTTGCGCGGTCCGATTCGTCGCCTCCCTCCTAACAGCAAGGCAGATTACCTAGTTCGCACCATCCGACGTATCCTAGACTTCTTGCAGTTGTGAACTATCACTAAGGCACAGCTCTTGATTTTACATGTACTTGCAACTTCTTGCTGAGCTCGTCCTTATTAAAGTTTTCAGTTATCATCATATTCCTATTGCCGTTGGCACACTATCATACTATTTATTTAATTGTTGAATTGTCTCGAGTTATCCTCATGTTCAACGACTTGAAGATTGCACTACTTCTATTAACCCCTTCATCGACACCCCTTTGA
>Ga0209208_10006956_pt1 | contig 15520 bp, 8 predicted proteins | sample S1TSphfallax_3_FD_187694 | JGI IMG/M metagenome (GOLD analysis project Ga0209208, IMG submission 187694) | Host-associated microbial communities from peat moss isolated from Minnesota, USA - S1T2_Fd - Sphagnum fallax MG (SPAdes) (version 2) | ecosystem: Host-associated > Plants > Peat moss >...
AATGGATAAAAAGAGACTATGTGCCAAAATTATTTGCAAAGCTTATATATACCCTTACCCTGTTTGGAAATGTTTTGAAGCTATATGCCTTTTCCTGGCTGATATATATATATGCAAGTTTTATTATATTTATCCTTACCAGCTGATATTAAAACCAGTACACAGGCCCAACACTTGTTTGACCCCTTCCAAGGCCCCCATATGGCTTTTTAGTTAATAAGTTGCAGCTAACATTGAAAATATTGACAAAAGCTTTTCTTATTTTAGGAACTTCACAATGTACACTTATCACTTAGAGCCTTTTCCATAAGCTTCACATCACACTTCTCCAAAGAAATAAATAGATAATTATGCCAGAGGTTGCATGTTTAATGTCACACATCTGCATGATGAACTTGAGGTACACACTCACATAAAGTCCTAATCATGAAAGGAACTACTAAGCACATAAGCAATTAGCTTACATGATTACAAATAATTAAGAATACACATAATTCACCTACCAACCATGAACTTGAAAGGAAAAACAGAAAAGAAAGAGATTTTTTCAAAGCACTTGGGAGATCTATATCAACTACATGACTGACCTCCAAAAGAATTTAGAAAAACTTGCATACTTGAAAGTGTGACATGTTCCAAAAAAATACCTATACATATCTAATGCCACCCCCACCGCCAGGCCCTAAAACCCCTTCAATATGGGTTTTGGTTTTTCATTCTCTTTTTAAAAAATATCTTTGATTGGGGTTAGACATGTTGTTTGGTTGAGAAAGAACTTAGGTGAATGATTTTTAAAAATTACACAAGTATGACACATTTTGAAAGGGAGAATGACGATTTATTTGTGAAATTGGCATTGCAAACATGAAAATGTGAAATTTCAAACATGATATCAAATTCGGAAAAAAAGATGGAGTGAATCCAGTCAATACAATCAAAGCATTCTTATAATGACAAATAGTAGCAAAATCTAAAGGGGTTCTAAGAGCATATGGTAAGAAAATTTTCATCACTTATATGTTGGTTATAAGGTTTAAATTTTATTAAACTGTTCATAACTTTTAAAAAACTTTCATCCTGCTTTTGTATTTTTTTTATCATAAACATGTTTGATGTTTTGAGATTGATAACCTACCTGGATGATAACTGGGTCATTTCAATAAGTTATTAAAATACTAAAATTCAATAACAGGCAGGTAAGTTGTTTATCGAGTTTAAGAAACCAATACCTAACTAGTAGTTTGTTGAGATCTGGCCTCGAACTCAACTAGTTACTCAAGTGAAAAAAAATCCCAGCCAACACTGGTTCAACTCAACAACAGTTAAGTTTGCACACCACAAAGTACTCAAAGTTAACCAGCAGCACATTGCGAATATTCCTCAAAATGTGGGTCCATATGAAAACTACATCATAGTCTCTCTCTTAGAGGAAGAGAGAACATATCTCATATGGGTCACTTAAGAACTAGCAAATCTTTTTGAAAAGCAAGTGGCTGATTGTACAAGGGATTTAAAACTTCAAACCAACAATCATTAAGATAGGAAGATGTGTCTAGGCAACACCTTGTGAAGAATTCTCCAAGTGTGGGACCAAATGGAAACCATCATTGAACATCACCTTCTCTTGCTGAAACTCACTAAAAATGAATTGCACCACACACTAGGAGGATAAGAGGATTGTGCAATCTTTTGTCTTTAACTTCTTGTAGGAGTCATATCATGATATTAGCCAGAGTGATGGTTGATGACTCAAATTAGGATAGGGTTAAGTATTCACGACAGAGACCCAAGGGGTTTACTCTCAAGCAACTTGTCTAACCTAATTCAGTCTAATAAAGAACCATTGGAATGCTTCTATTATTAACCAGTGTTGGGTGGCTATTAAAAAAATGAAATTAAAACCCAGATTATGATATATAACCACAATATTCAAAGTTTGAGAGAAAGTACCTAACTGCCCAAAGAACTACTAGTTCTTTGTTGATTCTTTCATGTAATCAGCAATGCCCTATTGATGCCAAATTTCGCATTATTGTGAATCTTTTATTGCAAAAAGAACATTTCTTATTTTTTTCGTTAATGAAGGAAACATTTTATGTCTGTTTTGTTAGATGTCTATTCTTGGTTGTTGTAAGTGGTCCCTTATAAAAAGTTTTATATGTGACAGGTTTCAATGGCAGGTCACCATTTATGGCTAAATCCCTGTCGTGATGCTTTGCTAATGATGCTGCAACAAATAATACAAAAACAATAATGGTACTCAGTTGTTTTTTGAGGGTTTTGAAATAATAGGATGTAGTGGTTCTCTCTATTTGAAATATTTAAAAAATCAATACGAATGATTATGAAGAAAATAAAACACCCACCTAACACAGTAACCTCACATATCACAATGATAATTATGTCTTAACTTAATCTCTATGTGATATGCAACAGATGCAAAGCTGAGAGCCCACTGGAATGATAAAAGCTGGAAGAACAAAGGACCACAGCCTTGGTTTGGAAGCGTGTGAATGATCCTTAACTGTTTTGTGTTGGGGGTAAGGATGGAGAAGGGGGCTATTCTGAGAATGAGGGCCCTGTGCAAGGTGTGAGCTGAGCAAGGGATCTGAATTTCCAGAATGGCCTATTTGAGGTTATTATTGGGCATAAACAAATGAGAGGATTTTTTCATTTTCTACCAGACCCTCCCTGTGATTTGTTTGAGTGCCACCTGATTATACTCTGTGCCATATATATGTATGAAATGGCAATGGAAAATACATTCAAAAAATAACTTAAGCATGGCAATATATATATTTTGAAAGAGAAAATTAAGTAGGATAGGTAAAGAGTTGCTTCCTCATTGTGGACAGTACCTTTGTTTGGGGGAACCCTACACAAAAGGTGACTTTCTCTTTTAAGGAACTGTGTGTAAGGTGCCCTCCAATTTCACAAGAAAAATTCTACCAGTTCTTCACAGAATAGAATAGAATTATTTACAAGCTAAAACGGGTTTGACATGGGCAAGATTTTCTTTTCCTTCATTTTTTTGATGGGAACAACTTTCTACAAATTAGTGTTAAAAATGGCAAACAGTTCAAATGTGGGCAACTGACTGCCCCAGGATTACAAAATATATCTAAACATGGCAAAGTTTTAGAACACAAAATTTAATTAAAAAATGGACACTTTTGAAAGCAAAAGAATACTCCCTTGTTTTTTTTATTGGTTTGGGTTGCCAGGTTACAAAAAAATTTCCACAAAAAAAGATGGTGAATATGGGTTCTGATTTAAAATTAAAAATAATCTCCATATTGTAGTAGGTAGGGAAGCCATTTTCAAAGTAGCTGCAGTTCCTGACAGATTTGTAATAAATTTTCGTTTGATAGTGTGTACATTTGCTGGAGAATTCTTTAGCTTCTTCTCCACAAGGAGGGTATTCTTCTTGTACTTGGTGCAAAGAATCGACTAAGCTAAAATCTCAGTGATCGACCAGATTGTACTCAGATGGCACCTTATTGTGCATGCAGCAGGATTTCGTTTTGTTGGTGTGCAGATCATGGTACCTTTCCTGTAAGGTGCTGTGTCTCATGTACCTCAGTGTCATTGAAGAGATTTTGGCTTGATCTTTCCACCAAGTTATATATATTTTTTCAATTTTATGATGTAGTCAAAGTGGCAATCATCCATAAGATGACTTGGCCAGATTTGGTGATAAGAAAATATGAAAGGAAAAAATTCTAGCATTCTTCTATTATTTTTGGCTACCTGCTGGGAACTTAGGATAGAATTTGGCGAATTTTTAAAGAATTTTTTTCTTGGAAATCTGGCAACTAAAAATTCAAGAAACAACTAAACTTTCATCACTTTGAATTTTAGTTTCCCATTTGGTGAAATTTTGCAAAAAAGAAAAAGTTTCTGCCTGTGAGTGGGAGCTTTGCTGAAATGCAGGGCCTGTGCTGCACTCCTTTCTGGCCCCATTTTCCCAGAATGTCCCAGCCTAGGGCCTAACCTTACAGAAACACGGCCTTTTGAGATGTGTTTTCATGAGCACATGAGGTTGGTCTGATGGGTTGAAGCATGAAGCCATTGGAACCAAGGTGAAGCTCCAGGTCTAGAGCCTAATGCTGTAACAGCAGCAGTGCCTTCCCACTATAACAACCAATAGGACTGTTTATCATATCTATGGCTAAGATGCAATGGAATGAATGAATATTCAAAGATCCATCCTTGCAAAACACATGGCCCCATGGAATTTTTGAATGGATAATAATGGCAGCTCTGTTGGCTCTTCCATGTTTTCAGGTTACCTGCAAGGGTGCTTATCCTGAGTGGTGCAACCAAAAAGAAAGACTAAAGAGTCAAGGCATCTGACATTATTTGAGGGAATGTACGAGTAATTCTTTCATTCATCTGGGAAAAATTTCATCCTTCTTTTAGTTTCTTCATCAATAAAAGAAAATCAGAGCACTAACCTTACAGGATTGGATTGGAAGAATTCTTCCACACTGTAAAGATGCTTGGCAAACATTCTGCCTGACATTACCTCCAAATACAAAGGAAATTTTTTTGCCTGTTCTTTAAGGTACACCTGGGAAAGTCCCCCAAACTAATAGTGTGATTTTCCACAGAGGTTGTTCTACGTTAACTATAGGTTAAAAAGTGACTCATGGCAGAAGTTAGAAGGGGGTCTAGCCTCTGTCCCCACATGGCAAGTTCAAAGCTCAAACCAGAAACTGTAGTTAAAGCAGGAATGTTCAATAAAAGTTCCCAAGCAAATGAACTCACAGTTCACAGTAATATACCTTGGTGACCCATCACGTGAACGTTCCTCAAAAGGTGGGATCAAATGGAGATTGAAAATTTACCATTGTCTGGACTCTGTAGGCTCTGCTCTCCCTTACAGACAACAGACAGACACAATCTGAAAAGCAATAAAAGAATTTCGAACCCAAAGTATCAATACTCTACATTTAGTTCAGTGTCCCATCTGACATTAAACTTTTGCAATCATCTGTATTTAAGTGGGACATAAATGAATGTAAAAACTTAATGGCAAATAGCATGTTCTATAAGTTGCAATTAAGAGGAGTGTTGGGAAGTAATTACGTAACTTCCCTACTCAGGTGTAAGGGTAATTGCTCATTACCCTTACACCTGTGTTTGTACGCCCAGGAAATTAATGGACTGGTACCTTAGTTGACTGGTACATTGGCAATAATTTTTTCACAGCTAATAAATGTTGTATTGCAATAAGTATCTTTGAAACTAGGTTACAGGCTGGATTAGGTTTAGGGTTTAGGGTTTTTCTTCTTCTTTGGAAGAGCCCAAGGTAGAAAGAACTATACGCCCACAGTTCATGCCCCCTACAATTAGGCTAGGCCAAAAATGACAAGAATATAGGTAGGCCAAAACATTCTTGCAGCCAATGAGGTGAGGCAGCATGCACCCAGGTGCCCAAGTTTTTTTTTTCTTTTGTGGTAAAGTGGGGGCGTTGGGGGGTTTTTCTAGTTCCCATTGTGTTTCCATCAAGTTCCCAATATGTTCCCATTGAATTCCCAACAGTTTTCCCAATATGTTCCCCAATGTGTTCCTGACAGCTCTTGACTTCATCCCATATCCTTTGCCCTAAGGATACAAGTTCTACTTTTTATATTCTATATAATCGGCCCAAAAATGAGATGATTACAACATATCTATTTTGGGACTTTCCAAAGCTTGATTTTTTTTGGGTGACAGGCCAATCAAAGATGCCCATCACAAAAGAAAATTAAAAAAAACTTTGGGGGTCCTTACCAAGGCTTTGTTTTCAATTTTGCAATGTGATTGAAGTGGTGATTGTCTTGATGATGTAGCTAGATATGGCAATATGAAAATAAATAGCATCCCTTTATATTTTTCACTACATGCTATAACTTAAGATAGAATTTGGTGATTTTTTAAAATAATAAATTTGGTGATTAAAACTCAAAAGCTATTAAATTTTAATCAATTTGAAAAAAATTCACGATTTCCCAAAAAAAACCATGGTGCCCTCAACTAATTAATTTGAGTTGTAATATACTACCATGTATATTGTGAGCTTGGAATTCCATTCACCATATGAAATTTTTAGGTTAAATTGTTTCAAAGGTGTTTTTCAAAATTTGCAACTTCTAAGTCAAACAATGTTGAATGTTTGAAAACACCATTTTGGAATTCACAATTTTATTCTTTGAGAAGGTTCATAACTAAATGTAACCCACATAGTAGGTCTTTTATGATGGGTTTAAATCTCATTTGGATTAGTAATGAATAATTTTCAAAAAGTGATCTGATTCTTAATTCAATTCTCACTGTGAAAACTAATGGGTACCAAAATAAATGAAAATTGATCCCTCTATTCACACCCATGTGAAAATTGGATGGGTTTTTTCATAGAATTTGAATTAACTTTTCAAGTAGTATACGGATTGGGTAAGGTGGTGGGTATAAATTAGGTAGGTGGCATTAGTTTAGAACATTATTTGTTAGTTTAGGTTAAAAATTAGTTCAAAGCTTAAATACAACTTTTTTAACAACACTTTGAAATGTGATAAAAAATCAAGATTTTTTTTTCATTTTTTCAATGTGTACTTTAATGCTTCATTGTTGTGTGTTTCCAAAGTGTTGTGTTATTGTTTTTCACGATTGCTTCTTGCTATTGTTCTTTGCCATTACTTATTGTTTTATTTCACCATCTTCTACTGTTGGTGTTGTTTCATCATCACTTACTTTTGCTATCACCATCATTATTCACCATCAACAATTGTTGGTGTTGATTCACCATTGCTTATTTTTAATGTTGTTTCATCATCCCTTGTTGTTACTGTTATTTGCCATTGCTTGTTCATGGTGTCGTTTCACCATTTCTTGTTATCATTGTTCTTTGCCATTCTTTGTTATTGTTACTTTTGTTTGTTGTGGTGAAATTTGCATGTATGGCTAAAAGCACATTATACGATTAATGATACATTGTATTAAATTTTTAAAATACCCATGTTTGAACTTCAACCATGTCATTATTAATATGAATTTTCACAATGTTTTTGCATATTATGGTAGGGAAAACCACAAAGAAATCAAATGCCAAAACAAATTTCCTTTTTTAACTTCACATGATGTGATGTCAGAATATATTCGTGTAAAAAGTAAATGTTATAATGTATTGAAAAAGGAAAATGTGTTTAAAAAATGATTGATATAATTTTTATTCTTGATGAAATTTGTAATATTTGGTAAATATTGAGATTCCATGTGATTGGAATAGGTTTGTGAACCATATGAAAAGTTTCATAATTATCATATCACAAATAGGTTTTTTATTTGGGTGGTGACTAAATAACTATGTGGTAAATAATAATTTTGATAAACAATCATTTTCAAATGGCAGATGACAAGATTTAAATTTTTTTTAATTAATTTAAATTTTTTTTGCCATATTGACATTCAACTAATATTTTTTATTCTATTATTTTGAAGTTTCATTTACATCAAATGCAATGAAACTAAGTGTGAGTGAAAATATACAATACAAAAGGAATAACTTATAGATTTTAAAAATATGGTCTAATTTTTTTCTTTTATATATTGACATACTCCATTTGAACTTTTATTTAGTTTATAATTTTAATTTAATACAAAATATGAAGAACTTTAATAGGTGAAAACAAGAATTAGTGGACAACCAAATTAAATTTATTTAAAAAATAAATAAAGAATTACAAAAAAACACATGGAAATTTAAAATTATGTCAAGTTCTAAACTTCTCAAATTTCACTAAAGTTCACAATATTATTATCAAGTTTGTTTTAAATTCAAATTTTATAAAAGTGTTGTATTCCATTACAATAATTTTGGAGGATTCTAATGTGCTTATGCCCTTCTTTATGTTTTGACCTATCATAATATGAAAAATATTATAAAAATATTTTTGAATAATGATATGATTCAAATTTAAACATGGATACCTTGAAAAATAATACAGTGGAAAAAAAAATCTTGACCCCTTTTAATATGCTTTCACTCTATCATGTATGTAAAGTGAAAAAAATTAGCATGATGAGGATAATGAGTAGATTTGTACATCGACTCATTTTCAAACAAGAAGCAATAGCTATGTTCATTGCATAATGGCTTCACCCCTTATGACAAGTTCAAACAATTGAAATAGGATACATTTCAAATGAAGTTCAAAAAAAATGAACTCACAATATTTAACACGTATTAAACATTCTCAAAATATGGGACTAGTTCGTACTCATGTATTTAGTTCATAATATATAACTCTGAAGTTGCAACATTAATAATATACTAATTGTGCAGATTAATTATAGGAAAAACCATTAATATTCAAGAACACACACTAATTATTATCTGGTGTGTAGTTATATACTAAATATATAAGAGAACTCATAAAAGATTGGAAACGGTTGTAAACTTGTGAATTGTCAAGCAGCTCGCCACACATGATGTGTAGCTAATCTATAGATAAGGCGTGATTAGCAAATACTTTGGAATTTCTCTTAATTTAGACCGCTATATTAATGTATCTGAGAAGATCAGAGACATGGTCGGACAGTTGGTTGGACTAGGAGATGTAGTCGGTGTCTCTTGGAATCTAAGAGCATGGGGGTCACGACTTGTCACAAAGTCTTCTAGGCCACTAGTTAAGTCTTTTGATAAATCTCATCAAAAGCTTAGGCTGTCAACTAACTAGCCGCTGTGTAACGCCATGGTCTTGAGTCTTTAGTAGATCCGACTGAACTTGGTATCCTAGTTTTGGGGTGAAGGGTGGAATCTGGGATCATGGAAATTTAAGTGACTTTTCCTTGGTAATTATGAAGAAACCTTGGGTGAAGAATATCTCTGATGATCAGGTACTGGCTGCCTCCACCCCCTCCCCCTTTACATTGTGTAGTATAACCAGGCTCTTCTTTGCTGGACAACTACCAAGGTTAATTTCCTAACAACATCCCAAACGGGTGCTTTGTGTGTCGTTTCTCTCTCTGATGGTATTTTTCTTAAAAGCCTAATTAGTCTAGCTGTGAAATGTGATCAAAGTTAGCGGGTCATGAAGAATCGTAGCTAATGAAGATTTGAAATTCATTGTAAGCATGTTATAATTGGTTCAAACCCTGTGTGTATGAACGTTAATTGAATGTGGGAGCTTCTGGCTCTTACGTTATGGCTCGTACAGAAACAAAAGTAAATCATCTCCTTGGTATTAGAGCTTTCATATTAATCTCCTTGTCCCATTAGCACTGACAAGGAGCTTTTAGATAATTCACCTGTGGGAAAATTGTTAACTTCACTTCCAAGAATAGACTAAAAACGCACTTGCAACAGGGAATTGTGCAACAGAGGGAGTTTTGCAGAATTCCCAGGGAGCCTCACAGGGAAAGTTCAATTATGCCATCTAGAAGGGTACTGTGAACCAATGCCAAAGGGGAAGTTGGTAAATTTTCCATGGTTCCAAACAACCTATTGGGAGAAACGAATTTTCCCTTTGACATTGGTTCTAAGAGGAATTTGTAACAAGGGTATCTGAGAGCTTTCCCACATTGCACACAGGGAGTTGGAATAAAAACTCCTTGTGACTAGATATATCCCCTTCGTAATAAACAAAGTCTTTTGTTTGTGAGGGTGCTATTGCAAGTCTCACAATTTGGCAGCTTGACACTAGTTAATTCCTAGTAGTACATGTACAGTCATTAGGTGGTCTGTACAAATTAGATCCCAACGCTGGAAAATTTTAAGAAAGTTTTATCACCATCATAGATTAATGGCCGTCTATGTCAACGTATACAAATTGCTGCATGCCAGGGATTACTCTAGGTCAATTGCATTTGGGGTGGCCTCGCGACATACTCACTTACTGACAATACGCTTAGTTAACAATGGATCAACTGGGGATATATAGAGCATTGTCATGCATTGCAACCCCTAGCTTGAGCAAGGTTTAAGAAACCAGCTTATAATTGATACATGTATTGGGCAAGTAGTCAAACCGCAAATGCTCTCGACTAAGGTACGTAGATCTGCGTATTGTACTTGCTTCAAGACTCAAGAGTGTGGTAACTGTGAATGGACGGTGTGAAGCGGTCCCCTTGAATATTTGCAATATCCTTAACATGCATTGCCTGCAGGGCATATATTTACATGCCAAATTAATTACGAATAAGTTTTGTGACGGTGCATGGTTCTCTCCAAGTTTGTACATTGACTAACTATATAGAAGAGGAGGACTTGTCAAGGCGCTAATTCATATACAACACCGAGTAGACTTACTGTGGAAGTTCCAGGGACTGTTTCCGGAGTCGAGGGAGTTTGCTCCTGCTAATGCCAAGTTGAGAATTGGTAGTTGGAATTGAAATTGCTTACTTAATTAGCTACAGGAGGAAGCAAGTTCTTGGAGCACATGACAGTGCCTAAGTCATTCGTGAGTAATTAACGGTAGGTAGTCGATCTGGTGGCACCCAAATCTAGGCTTGCACCCTAAGTTGTACGTGAGTAATTGACGGTTTGTAGTGGATCTGGGGTCGCCCAAAATTCTAGGCTTGCATCCCCTCATACGATACTTCCTGCAAGACAATACGAGCCCGTGTAATCGTATGCGGACGAACCTAATTTTAGGTTAGTTCACACCATTGAAAGCTAAGGTGGAGAAATGTAGAAAAAGAGCAATAATGGTCCGTTCTCCAACGTATAATGGGGCGCATGCAGATGGTTCCTACCACTGATCAAAAGTCGTTCACAGACACTTAGGTTAAACTAGCCTTAAAGTTTCACGAATTCAGAGCTGCTGCTACGTGAGCTCTAAAGTTTGGATGAAGTTGCAGGGTGTTAAAGTATTGGTGGCTGGTCAATATTTGATGCATAGAGGAGTAAATTTTGTTAGTTTCAGGAAGGCTGATGCGGCGTCATGGTCCACGTGATGACTGTCAACGACATGAACCTTATATATACGCACAACGGAATATGATCACTAAGGTTCGCAGAAAGATTGATACTTGAAGGCTAATCTCTTGGATTCTCTAGCTAGATGATGAGCCAAAGATCTAATTAGATTCCTGATGTGAAGAACAAAAGTCCCAAATTAGTCCCAGCCTCTATACTTAGGTATGCTACATAATGGAGGATGAACTGCAAATGCTTTGACTGTGAGTCTACAGTGGCCTTTCGAATCTAATGGTTTACGAGAAATACGAAGAGATATATTTCTCAGTGCTGAGCTTCGAATGCTGTTTGCCGTCGAATACACGGAGATATATTTGTCACCTTTCTTTCGAATGCATGGGGTATCGGACTTGCCATTTGAGCTCCTCGCCATACTGTCTAGTGTTACGTATTCTAGCTAGTATCCATAACTTGGACAATGCAAACGAGTAGGAGGGAATGAAAAAAAATTATGGCAGCCCATGATGCACAGTAGTAGTTCGTAGCGAATGCATGCAGTTAACCTAGTGCTCCATGAGTCGTGGAGGTAAATTTAATGCAGCCAGCTGAAGTATAAAACATAGAATTGGTAGTTGTAAACTACAACAGTGTAATTACCAGATACCTACTTATTTTGTTTGGTATGATATTAACTGAATTTTTGCGAAAAGCCCTGGGGCACCCAAAAAAAGTGAAAAGTGAGCGTACTGACGGATTGTCGGCAAAGTTTGGTTTTTGAAAAAAAGAGCAGCTAAGTTCTTGTCGCCTTGCACGGGATGCGCCGTGCATGGCATGGCGTGTCTGGATGTTCCTGAAGACTCAATTGCAATTATGTGTAGCGAATGGGTCGACCGCGTAATTTCTGGATTCCATAATCTTAGGCTGTATAGTCAACGTCTAGAATCACCCGTTGCAGCGAATCCGTGGAAATGTCCTTTTATTTCATTTCAGCGTGAATTGTTTCTTGGACCCAAAAAGAAAACGTTATACAGTCCACAAGAAAAGAGAAGACTACCTTGAAAACAGTTGAAATTAGTTCGCTGTACGAGATGCTCCGTACGAAGGACTTTGATTATCACGTAAGTCTCTGTTGGAAACTGAGTGACGGCAAACAAAGTCGGTACTTTTACAACGAATCCACTGAGAACGCATACGTCAAATATATGTCAAACATACGTCACGTATTTCCAGAACCGAATCATTTGATAATTTTGGTTTCTCCACAGAGGGTAAATTAATTAACTGCAAATAGGTTAGTAGTTCTCCTGAACGTTTCATTTATTTTCCTTTACTGGGTTTTTCTCTCCCTCATCCTTCGCAAAAAGATACTGCCTTAATTTTATCCCTCGTTGGGCGTGCGTACTTTTAATCAATTCGCTAGATAGGTCTTTTGAGTGCCTGGTAGTGCGTCTAATAACCATCCAGTGAATCATCCGTCACGAGCTGGGTATTCAATAAAAAAACCTACTTCTCATTTTAGGTACTCACAAGAGTACAAAAACCCATTAAGCATCATTTCCTCTTTGTGACGGCACTTCTCATGCAGTTGAGAATGGAAACGACACTTTTGGATGCGGCTCCTGGTCAGGGGAATAGTAGACATGGGGTCTTCTTTGTGTGCGGTCAAAAGGTGCTTGTAGGACTAGTCTAGAATTTGGGTCTTTTAAATTCCCCTTATGCAATTGACTTCTAATCAGTGTAGAGGCTGTTTGTACAATGGATTGGACTCTGGTAGTTCCATTTGTGGACATCCATGCGCTAGCTAGTAGTACCTACATGCGCACCCTAATCTTCAACATATAGCCACTTACACTTGTAGCAAAAAGACCTTACCAAATGCTGTTAAATTATCTGAATGGGTTAGAGCTTAGAGCTAGGTTACAATTAATATATAGGTACCTACATTATCAAACACCCTTCATCCCTTGTGACCAATTGCCAGTTCATCTGGACAATATAGAATCAATCTCTTTACAACTAGAGAATTATGACTTTCCAGATCTGAAAAGAAACTTCCCTAGATTCAACATTGTATCACTAAAGATAGAATTCCAAAATCATAGGGAAGCTCCATTGGGCCCCTTTAAAAAATCATGGAAATGTTTTTTCTTCTTCCAAAAAAGCTTTCAAAATAGCTCTAACAACATGTTAGCCTTTAGGTCCAAAAGTGCAAGGAGTAGTAGTCATCAATATAATTAGACATTCTAAATGATATCTTCAAGATTGCAACATACCACTTGTTGTGTAGAAGAACCTTTGAGTTGGTTGTGTAGAAGAACCCTTGAGTTGGTAGAGGTACTATTTCCACACATATAATTTTAAGCATAATACAATTTAGTTATTCTCTCTCAAGTACAAGTTTTTTTTTCCCATTTTGTGATGTAAGCAACCTGGTGATCACCCACATGAAGATTTAGCTAAATTTGGGTATAGACTTGATATGAATGTAGAAATTTTAGAAAACCCTTTTCTATTTTGGCTCCCTGGAACCTGTAGTAGAAACGTGGTGAATTAATTAATAGGGCCATTTGTTTACAAAAATCCTTTGCATGTGTTGAAATCGTATTTGTTAGGTTGAAAAAATGTAAGAAATTGCCCCTTGCAAACAAAAGAAACTGCTCATATACCTTGTGCAGCCTATCTTTTTAAGCTCTAAAAGTATGCCTTTGAGAATAGGGTTTAGGGTCATTTCCCATTGCTATCAATTTAAAACCTTGTTAATTCCAATTTCAACTTTCATCAAACCAAATTAAATAACTGATTGAGAAAGTGTAGGAAGGAATGACATTATTGTACTTAACAAGGTACAACATTGTCCAAGCCCAAACCCAGCTTGCAAAACAATAACTGGTTTCAATAAAGTGTCTATCAAAAGACTAAGTTCAACATTATTAAACATCATAATCGCCATTGATAGGTCCCAAAGTGAAACACGCCACAACATCCCTTTAAGAAGTTTGTTGCATGGTGGTGGGGACGGGGTTCATTGTCATTCAAGTACAACACATATTGAGGCCTAACCAAAAGCAGCTTTTAAAAAACTAAAAATAAAATATTGGCTTAAACTCCATTGAACAAATGATAATATGGCACAGCTCAAGAGCAGATTAGTGTGAAAAGTATTTTCACTGCTGTTTTTCTTTTATGCTACTAGCCTGAGTTGCTGCAAGTGAGAACCTCTTTTCTACTTTCCTACACACTTGAGTGCAACAAGAAGGAAGGTTACCACAAATGCTCCCACAAGTATTGAGAATGGGAGTTTTTAATATGTTTTCAAGACCAGAATACAAAAATCATCCTTCAGTAAATTTTCCATCCAATGGATGAAAACCTAAATGGTGCTGGCGACAGGGCTGCTATATGGGGGTCGAGACGGCCACTCATGACACATGGCTTGTGTGAGAAGGAAAATGCGAAGATGACACCGCAATAGCTACTCTAGCAAATTCAAGTACATCATTTTTATGGAGGATGTTCCTTTTTCTTAGTTTCAAACATCCCCTCCAAGAAATGTTGTACCCCATGTTTCCTGTTCACCTTGACACTTAAGTTATTTGGCTTTAGGCGCTTTCTCAGAGCTGTAACCTTTGGACATCACCCATCCCAAGCCTATTTTCGGCTGGTGGGTTCTATCATCTATGTGCATGTTAGTAGTTACCTGAAAGGTTAACTTTGGACTTGGAGACCTTGATAATTTATTGTTTAGTCAAAGGACTATACAATTATAATGTTTGGAAAAAACCCAAAATACTTTGGGTTTTTCCTCAAGGACAGTATATTTATGACATTTAGAAGGAACCCAAAAAACATCAAGGTTTTCTCCAAGTGTGGTATATTTACATTGTTTAGAAGCGACCTAAAATACTTTGGGGCTTCTTACAATTGTACCTGAACAATTTTTGTTTTCAATTTTGTGAGGTAAGTGGGAAATGGTGATCATCCAGCAGAGGACTCAGTCGAGTTCAGCTACCTGTCAGAGAGGACCTGTTGAAAAAGTTGAGGACTCATGCTATGTTTTGGCAAAATACTGGAACTTATTGTCTAAATATAACAATTCCAGGTTTTTTCTCCTCCAGAATATTGCAACTTTGGATCATTTTTTCTCAAAAACTTCTTTGCAAGATTTGCACAGCCTTTTTTCTTTTTCTTTTCCTTTTGTGTCACCTGGAAGTGGTGAAAATTTACCCAAAAAAAGCTGGAATTTATTGTCTAGATTTATTCTATTTTTTGGGCCCTTGAAATATAGCAACGTTGGGCCTTTTCTTTAAAAAAAATTGCTTTGAAAGATTTGCACAGCCAATTTTTTTCCCCCCTTTTGTGTCAATTGGAAGTGGTGAAAATGTGCCCAAAACGCTTGAATTTCATTTCTAGATTATTATTAATTTTTGGCCCTCGAAATATAGCAACAACTTTGGGCCTTTTTTCAAAAAAAAAAATTCCTTTGAAAGATTTGCACAGCCAATTTTTTTCCCCCCTTTTGTGTCAATTGGAAGTGGTGAAAATGTGCCCAAAACGCTTGAATTTCATTTCTAGATTATTATTAATTTTTGGCCCTCAAAATATAGCAACAACTTTGGGCCT
>Ga0209208_10006958_pt1 | contig 15518 bp, 12 predicted proteins | sample S1TSphfallax_3_FD_187694 | JGI IMG/M metagenome (GOLD analysis project Ga0209208, IMG submission 187694) | Host-associated microbial communities from peat moss isolated from Minnesota, USA - S1T2_Fd - Sphagnum fallax MG (SPAdes) (version 2) | ecosystem: Host-associated > Plants > Peat moss >...
GTTTAGCCTCACCAACTATAGAGAAGCTGTCTGAATGAACCACAATAAATAATGACATTTGCGTGTGATGCAGACAGACATATACTTGGAGGACCAGTATGGAAAGAAAACTTTCAATGATTTTGACACACAAACAGACCCTTTCTTGGACCGTCCTGCCACGCCCTACTTCATCCCCTGGAAATCCAGCCCTGATGCATTCACTCAGGTTACTCCTGGAATTGCAGCTCCACATTTCCTATTTTGCCCACAAACATCCACAACTAACAGAACATAATCTACAAGGCTGAATGTAATTCACATTCCATAAGCAGTAAGAGAAAGAATGTCAGCAGAAAATACGTAGAAGTGGGTTCTGTTTCTTCAGAGTTATTGCCAGCTTTCCAGCCAGAGAAAGGTGTACACCGAATAGCAACAGTGACTTGTTAACATTCATCATGGATATCCCATTCTTCCAAGAGACCCTTGGCTCCAATCATTTCAGGTTGTTTCCAGTTAGTGGGGTGACCCGAGGACAATGCAAATGGGATATGATATGACCCTGCAGAAGGAAGCCCAACTCCACTTGTAAGATGTTCATGATAACATTCATCTCATGCTTTACAATGGGCAAAGTCCACATGTGGGGGACATTCCTTGAATGTGAGGCCAAATTCCATTATTGCCTTGTCCTAGTCCCCTTATTTTGGGAATGGCCCCCACCCCTGACCTTTCCCCTCCATAAAAATTTCAACTTATTTTCACAAGCAAACACCACTATCATAGCATTATAATTTACCTTGGTGCATATTGAAGTGCATGTTTATAGGTTGGGCTTTGTGAAACCCTACTCCAATGAAATGGATGAAGTTATTTTAAGAAGAATTCTTTTATATATCATTAACAAAGAAAAAACATGTGATAGAAAAATAATGTCCAATTTGTCAAAAGGTTCATTTACGAACACTTCAAGTTAATATGAATGTGTTTAACATATTACTTCAGTTGGGGCTCCAATTCCTATGGAGCACTTAGAGAATTTTTTTGTTTTGGCCAATCAGCCCACACCCTATTGTTTTGTATTCATAATGTAGCAAGCTGGAATGATTGTATATGGAACATGAACAACAGGGTTCAAATGGTGAAGGTGTGGTAACCACATTTGCATGTTCAAGGATGATGTGCTTCATTAGAATGAACAAAGGCCACACTTAGATTTGTAAATGTGGCCTAACAACACAAGAATTTTTCTTTTGTAAATGGTTGCAGAAGTTCCAAAGATCATTCAATCTCTTCAAGGAGCAATGATGAAATGCCTTCAACAAGCAAGGAAGAAAGTTTATCTCCACAACCAGAGTTGTTTGGCACCATTACAAGCATTGAAGGTGTTCCAAACCTGCCAACCTTGAGGAGAAGTTCAATTATGGTTGCTAGCAGAAAAAATAGTGAAGGCAATGTGGAGTTACTTTTTAAAGTTGCAGAAAACATGACTCAGGTTGGTGGTGTGGGGCTTGAGTGGGCCAAGGTGGTTGTCACCAAAGAGTTGGATGTGGAGGTGAGAGAAATTGGAGAGCATGCATGGAAAGGCTTGTGGGAAGATCAGGGTTGTGAAGAACTTGAGCTGCTAGAAATCATTCTTCTAGAGCCAGAGACAAAGGTTGGAGGTTCCTCAAATACAGGGCTAGAAGATCAAAATGAAAGATTTGGGATTGGGTTGACAAAAAGTGATGTAATTGGGGTGTATGCCGAATACCACCTTGAACAATTGAATGAAGGATTCTCTCCTCTTGTATATGATCTAATGGAATACATGGGACTTGAAAAAGAAATTTCCATCAGATGTAGATAACTTTCAGGGGGTGAAGGTGGAAGCTCAAAGGGTGTTGCAAAAGTTAGATGTTCAACAGAGAAGTTCGGAGCAAAAAAAGATGTGCATCAAGATCCATCCCAAAATCCACCTGAAGATGGCTCTCAAGACGGCTTTCAAGGTCCACCACAAGGTCCCTCTGAGCCCTTGGTTACATTGCCATTGGATATGGAGGATAAAAAGGTTCTTCTTGTCTCTATTTTTTCCAGTATGGAGATACCTCACTAATGGACCAGGTGGGCAAGTGACTCATATGGGAATTGAATCACCAGATTTTGAAAACTAGAAATATACATAGCCCGATCATTATATTAGTTCCAATATGTAGCCAACAATATGGATAAATGTCATTTATTGTTCCAACTTTTTAATAGCCAGTTTGGCTAAATCTGTTTATCAATGATCATGACTTTGGCTACATCACAAATTGAACACTAAGTGGATCTAGAAACCTATATGAATGAGAGATTATTTTTTGGTGTTCACTTCTCACTATTGTGCGGAAGCAAATTTTAGAAAATCTGAAAATTTTCAGTGTAAAATTTGCTTTCTTCACAAGAAGTCAGCACTCCAGCAAAATCACAAAATTGAAAAATAAACAAAACACTGGTAAGAAAGTTCAGATTAAAATAGTCTTCAGTCATTGTTTCAGTTTTCATTTTTAAAAAATTATTACTGTTGGTGCATCGAACAACTCTTTATGTCACATATCTGTGGCTTAAGAACAAACAAGACATAAGTCAGTTCGAGTCTCCCCATAGTTTTAAGTTTGTGAAAGCTTCAAGATATTAGAGAGTTTGATAAATAATCTTTTCCTTTCATTTCATTGTTGTCCTTAGAGAGAATTGGTAACATCATTGGTGTTAATTTCAAAATCTATTTAACAAATTTCTACTTATTTGTGACATGTATTTATTTGTACAATAACCAGAAGGGCAGACTCCTGCTGATTGAAATAATTCAAAAGCCTTGAGGTACAATTAGTGTGGATTGTAAAAAGACACCTAAAAAGGTTTTAAAGAAATTCCCATGGCCAAGCTCATGGACATTTTGTTTTTTACTGCATAACCAAGGTACAATTGTATGTGAATATTTAGATCATTCTCATCCATTTTGTATGCAATATTTTTGTCCTTCAGAATACATGTACCACATTCCTTATTCCCTATGTGCTGAGTTATGTTCATCCTTGACTCGAGATTTACTTGGTCGGACCTGTGTTCAAGAACCTTGAGCTCTATGATTTGTTTAAATTATAATGAATAAACCAGTGTTAGGCAGGTTCATGGCAGTTTTTTTTTTTTTGGGCGAAATTTCGCCAAATTTCGACCTGAAAAATATGATTTGAATCTATACAAAAGGTTTTCCATGGAAAAAATGGCCAAAATTAGCCAGATTTCAAGAAATAAAATAAAATACAGAGCACCAATTTTCTATGATAAGTTTCATAAGGTAGTCAAGAATAGAAAACTACATCCAAATCTGGCTAAATCATCCTATGGACGATCGCCACTTCAGCTACATCATAAAATTGAAAAAAAAACCTGGTATATGGTTTATCATCCTCTAATATGGTAATGGTATAGACAAGTTTCATACCAAAATGAGTATAACAAAAAAAATATTTTAAATGATGGTAAAAATATAAGTAGTGAGGAGCAAGTAGTGAACATGGATATTGATACTCTGTGAAATATATATCACAAGTTAAAATATTCTCTGTTTTAAGTTGTAATGCTTGAAATGAAAGCTAGTCGAATGTCTAGAATGAAGGTTACAAGAACGCCTGGAAGGCTCCTAAGACAGTTTATGTTGTGGGACATTCTTGGAAGATACGAATGGAAAAATCAAGAAAGCTAATGCAGCATAACTCTATTGTCAAGGATTCTACAGGGCCTTGAACCTATTCCAGAAACAATCACCTGGAAGCAACTCAATGCAATTAAGAATTCATTTTGTTGTGACTTTAATAAAACCGCCACACCACCTGGTTCCCGAGCTTTTACCGATGCCTGCTGCCTTTACAAAGGACATTTCAGGTCTCCACAAACGACAGAACGATAATCGATGACTCAAGTTCGTTTGTCAAAACCTTAAAATCTCCTGACCAGCTTTCATAGAACGAAAGATTGCACCACAAGCTTTTCTTGGCAAACGCTTGCTTACCAGGCACCTTCTGTAGGCAATTATGATGAATGTTATGGAATGGACAGTGAGATAAGTGTAAAGTAAAGGTTGGGAAACACACTCTTAGCAGGCGGCCTCTGCATGTTGCTTACCCTACCAACCTCTCACGGTTTCAGTCTCGTCGGAAACGTTTTTCCTTACCATGAATTACGTGGGAATCTTACAAGGTACATTCATGCAACCTTCGAGGAAGTACTTCCTTCCAAATTCCAATTTTGGAGCATCCTTTTTCTCCAATACAAAAGTTAAATTCAGCACCATTCCCCACTTCTCTTTTCTTGGGAATTTTTCAGCTCTGCTCACAGGGTGAGACATCATCTGAGGAGGTGGGATCACTTGTATATAGAAATTAGGAGCAGCTGCCCTAGTAATAGGGGCTGGGAATTCAAAATCAAGGAAATGTAACTTTAGATGCAAAGAATCTGGAAATAGCTTTACTTCATTACACTACTGCACGTGACATTTGATTTTATCTTAAGCAGGTATAGAAAACAAACTTCTAGTGCTGCAGCAACGACGGAAAATTAACAATCAAAGAAAACCAATAACTCGTGACATGCAATGTTTTTGATACCTTGCAGTATTGTCATCGATGTAGGATTAACAGCCAACAACTTAGCAACATCGATCCAGAGTTGACAATTTTCAAAATATGGTTCGAGTTATCTTTGAGAATAATAGTTGTGAAAACTATTAGAAAGAATAGTCTAATAGTCTGCAGTAGAAACATAGTTATAATACCAGCTAGCCTCAGGTAAATCTCTTAAACAGAAAAACATCAGCGATAAGAAGAGGTGTGGTAATGAACTGTTAGGACAATTGAAATGTGGAACCTTACACACATGTGCATCCCATCTGCTATAGCTACGATATTATAGGAACCTCTTTATGAATGAAGAAAGAATCAGTGTTGGCCCGTTCTAGTTACTGGGTACCTGGATCATGGGTTTTTAATTTTGAAAAAATTCACAACTGGAACCAGAAATGGGAACCAGTCAGCAACCAGAACCAAAACTGGGAACCGGCATTCAGTTAGAACTGGACCCAGAACCAGAACTGACCCCAAAACGCATTGCATATAATTTTTGGGTCTTCACTTTTTAAATTTTAAAATTCAAGCTTTCAAGTTGTTTTTTTCCCCCTTTCTGACTCAGGTTAGACATGTTATTAGTTTGAGAAACAAATCGAGGATCGGAATAATAACAGCACCAATTTTTTGAATAATAATTTGGGCTGCGCATGGGGTAGCATTAGGCATGTAGATCTTACTTCTGGAAAATGTCTCAAGTATGCAATTTTTAGAAAAAGAAAATTATTTATTCTTGTTAGGTGATATATGTGGTCACATTCATTGGTGGTACAGTGCTACTAACTAGAAAAAAATGAGTTTTGGACTCTGTGCAGGTAGGTAAAACTAGATCTGATTTAGAACTGGACTCACTTAAGGATTTATTTATAAAGAACTGTCCTGAAATGTGAAGAACTGGGTCTGGAACTGGAGGTTCTATAATATATTCTTTAAAATCCCTGAACCACAAACTGGGGTTCTTTTACAAAAGAAAAATTGTAAGTTGGGAACCAGGCCCAGAGGTTCTCTTCAAAACTAAGGACCACCCAACACAGAAAATACAGAATGAGGGATGTTAAGTGTGCAAATATTCGTTATAGGCGTGTATGTAATAAGAGCATCTCCACTCCAAAATTGTAAACAACTCCTTTATGTTAAAATAGAATAGTGTTCAATGATCACTGTACCCACCCACAAACGGCATAAAAGTCCCTTTAAACAGTCAAAATCATTTATATCTTTACATCTGGACAAGTAATAGTCACTGTCCAAATCCATAGTAGAAAAAAGCTTTTAAAGGGGTTAAAATGACCACTGCAAAATGCACATCAATAGAGTAGCGGAGCAGGATTCACACCATCCTACTGCAAGATTTAATCAAAAGGGGTGTTTGCAAGTGTGGGATGGAAATGCTCTAAGGAGATCACACAGAGAATTCTCTAAAATATGGCATATCACACACCATGATTGCCCATCGAATACTAAATCAAAATTTTGCCTGGTTTTTATTACTGTTTCCATCGCCATGCCATCTAGTCCACACGGTGTGGTTTTTCCTCCACTCAAGAGTCATAGGTATGGCATCTTCTCCATGCCGTATGGTTTTCCCTCCTGTCAAAAGTGGGGTAAGGTGTAAAAAGTAAAAGTCTGAAATAAAGGCTGGCTCTTACATATACACAGTTTCTGAGACTTCCTTGCTGCTTTCCTTGTACTGTCACAGTCTACAATTCCTCACATCTTCGGCAATAGTACACTCTGCAACTTGTTCACTTGTGCACCCATTAGGGAGCTCTTTGACAGAAATGCTCTGAACCTGCAGGGCCGGAGTGACCGAGCCCCCATGACTGCACCAGTTCCATTTGGGATGAACTCAACTTCATCCCAATTATTGGTTCTCCTGCAGGAATTGAGGTTGGGTCAATTTTTCATTTGTTTTTTTCCTTGCTTACTTCAAGGCTACCCATAAAAAAAACTTATTTGGCTGTCCAAGCATTTCAAACCCCAACTACCTACCTTTGCATCTAGCTACCTACACCCCACCAAAAACCCTAAACCTCACCGTCACTCAAACCTTGTTGTTGTAGTTTGTAGGAGGAAAGGAGCATTGTTGTAGCAAGAACTTGAGCGTAATCAAAAGAGGAGCCAAAACTTGAGCATGAATGTAGTCATTCTTTGGAGGAAAGGTCATTGTTGTAATTTGGTTTTGGAGCAAATGAGCTATTAAGTGGTTAGGAACCAAGTGATGCTACAACATAGCAATTTAATATGGCTACAACATCAAAGCATAACAAAGGGTTGTTATAAAATCAAATTGCAACGAAGATGGTGTTGCAATAGACAGTGTTGAAGCAATGCTGCAAAAAACATTGTTGCATACAATGTGGCAAAAGACGTTCAAAAGTTCTTATAAAAAATGTTGCTAAATTGTTGTTGTAGAAGACATTACCCTAGAAGACAACATGTGCATTTGTGGCAAATAATTGTACATCAACCTTTTTTTTTTCTTTGTTTTTTTTCTTGGTCTATGTCCCCTTGTAGAGAAGATGATTATGAATGTTGCGCTCAATGTCACCTTTTGATCTTCTTACAAAACGACGGTAGAAAACAACAAATGCAACATTCATTGTCATCTTCTGATGTTTATGAAACTAAGGCAAAAGATAAAAACAAGTGCACCTCATCGTCATCTTCTACTTTTTTTTCTTGCATTGTAGAAGATGACGATGAGTCAAAAGGTTCTTCATCATTTTATACTGGTTTATTTTGAGTTGTAAAAGATGACAATGAACTTCATGGCTCGACACCATCTCTTGGTTTTTTTCCTTGTTGTGTTATAGTACTATGTTTGGAATAGTATTTTGGAGTTTGCATTGAGGCATTTGATATTAAGAGGCATTCCTTTGAATTCACAATTAGTGCATGACTTTATTATGTAACGATAAGAAAATAAAATAATAATGGTCTCATTAACAAACAACTTGTGAATGCCAAATGTCTTTTGCAAGAAATCAAGGTGATGTTCCTTTAGCCTAGACCCCACTCTTGCCTACTTTTAAATTTGAATTAGAAGGAAGGACCACCCCCCTATTTGTATGTGTGTGGGCATTGAAGAGGAGCCAACCAAGTATTTTGTATTTACAAAAGATGATGACGAGCTTCCTAGCTCATCTTCTGTGTTTTTTTCTTCAATTGTAGAAGACAACGACAAGCTAAAAGGCTCATCCTCATCTTGTGGTTTTTTTTTGGGGTTGCAAAAAATGATGACAAGATTCTTGATTCATCGTCGTCTTATGGGTTTTTTTCTTGGGTTGAAGAAGACGACAACAAGCCTCCCAACTCATCATCATCTTGTGGTTTTTTTCCTTGGGTTGTAAAAGACAATGAAAAATTGCAAAGCTCATCGTCGACTTATTTTTCTTGAGTTGCACAAGATGACCATGAGCCTTTCTGCTCATCATTGTCTTGTGCTAGTTTTTTCTTAAGTTGCAAAAAACAACAATGAACCAGAAGTTCATTGTCATCTTGTGGTTTTTATTCCTAAATTGTAGAAAACAACAACGAGCCTTCTAATTCATTATCGTCTTGTGGTTTTTTTTCTTGGGTTGTAGAGGACAATGATGAGGCAAAAAGCTTGTAATCATCTAGTGCATTTTTTTCATTGTTGTACACAAAGGCGCCACATGTCATGCCCAAGAATTAATGTAATAATTAACATTTTTTTATTTAAAATAATCATATATATATATATATAAATGAATTAATGTAAATAATTACTCAATATAACCAAATAGTTATAATAAATGTAAATGTAATAATTTAATTCTATAAATAAATTATATTAATTAATTTTAATCAAAACTAAAACTTTTAAAATACAAGGCCTTTAAGCCTTTAAATATAATGAACAATATTTATTATTACTAGTAGTAGGAACATTTAATTTTTCAATTTCTCTTGCTATTGCAAGTTGTTGTTTTCTATAAAAAAAGTTGTAATAGGTTGGAAAAAGTAAGTTATTATCCATTTTTATATGTTGGTTGTGATTGTTTGTTTCAAGGAGCTTGAAATTCTTCGGTACTAGTAGCAATCACCATTATTGGGGAGATTCAAGTTTTTTTTTTTTTTGGATTGACTCTTGTTTAAGGATATGATTGCTTTTATTGTAGGATGGCACATCCTCAAAGAAACTTAAATGTCAAGGAAAGGTGACTACTGATAATTAACAACAAGTGAATGTTGTAGCAAATGAGGAGGAAAGTGAAGTGAAACAAAAAATTATCATCTATACTCTTACTTTTGATAGTGAACCTTACGCCCACTCCTATTCTTGAAAGTAAATTGGTTATGATGGATGATATGTTTCACATGATAGGGTTTAAAAGAATGTAATGCAACACATTGTGAATAAAAAATCCCAATCCAAACAGTAAACCCCATCTTAATTCTCTATTTGAAAATGGAGATGGGGTTTTTTTCTTTCCCAATTTTTTCCAAGCAATATCCTCATCATTTTAAGGGTTTACTTGCTAGCCTATTTGTAATGCCCTCCTTGTATTTAAGGTTTTCTTGTTAGTTTGTAATACTTTTGTAGTTTTAAAGTTCTTTTATTCATTTATTTGCAATATTTTCATATTTTGTAGGGTTTTCTTACTAGTCTATTTACAATACCTTCATATTTTGTAAGGTTTTATTGCTGTCATTTTTGCAATACTTTCATCATTTTTAATTATTACTTGCTAGTTTGATTTTAAATGTTGTTATTATAAAGGTTTTGGTGGCTTCACATGAAAGTGATCGAATAAAAATACCACCAAATCATGCAATGAAAGATGCAAATTGGGTTCACAAAAGGTCAAGGTGGGAAATGCAAGATCAATGGATGCACCTACACTTATGTGGCTAAATGGTTGTTTTGTCGACATTTGGACAATAAACACAAGCTTTGCATGGAGGTAGACAAATATGGTCATCCTTCTATTCATGTTGCAAGACCAAGGCAACAAAATGACCATGTTATGAATGTTTGAACTTTGAACAACCGCATCCGCAGAATGAAAAGAAGGCCTTTGATCAAATGAACAAGAAAACAAAGTTAAAATGGGATCAACTCCAAACCCAAGCGTAACAAATGGAACAGGTCAAGTGGACATTGTTGGTATGTTTAGCTTCCAAAATCTTGTTGGGTGTCATTGCGATTCCTGCATGAGGGGTGGGGCTCATCCCACAAAGTGTGTGGGCGCGCCTTGAGAAGGACAAAAACCCTATTGAGACAATTCAAACAAGCAAAGTTACCTATGCAAGGCTTTGAAAGTTGCATGGGGTGTTCGGAATTAGACATTGGAATCCAATAAGCGCAACCAAGCCAAAGAAATGGATGCAATATCCAAGTATCACATTTCCAAAATCATTGATGGGTGGTATATTTCCATACGTATAGTCTTTTTTTGTTAACATTGTTTGCATCTTAACATTGGAATCTAATTTTTATTTTTATTTTTTTCGTGTTAGGCTTCGGGGCACAACAAATGAGGCTTTTGTTGCATATGCAATTTGACTTGTGCTTGAACATCATCAATTATTTACTCATCATCATGTAACACAAACTATAGAAACTACAACAAAATATCACACCAATATGAGCATTCCTTCTAATTCATCCTCCTCAAAGGATTAAATATAAATATAGTTTTAATGGACATACATACCATTTTTGTATCGAGCCATTATAGATTAAGTTAGCATGATAAATTTTTATCACCATCCTTTTTGCAATGTGGTTACTTGAACATTTTTGTATCAATCCACTTTGTTTAATTTTGATATTTAATTTTGGGATTTGTAGATTTTGGGATCATTTTACGCCATGTTGCACATAATACGCCCATCCACCACAAATGGATTACATTTATTATAAATCAAATGAGCAATGCCTACATCTAATAGGGTTAACACATTTTGTGGCCTTGTTAGAGCATTTAAGCAATACCCTCATTATCCTTATCATGAAATACTCGCACAAAAACCTTAAGGAGAAAATGTAATTTAATATTTTTATATAATTACATTGCTCACTTTCATGAAAGGACCCCTTCATGCATAAACTAGTTTGTTTATGCGAGTATTGTAAACTCTTGATCTTCTCTTGTTTATGGTTGGGTTTTCCATGAAGCGTCTCAAATTGCAATACTTGCATATCAACCAATCCATGTTCAAGTTCCATTACCCCAATCTAAATTTTTGTTTAATATATGTTTCAAATAGATAAAGGGGACATTGGGTTTAAGATTTAGGGAAATTAAACCCACCTTTTTGTCATTAATGGTTTTAAGATAACCTTTTTCCTAACATTTATATTATTTTCATGGAATATTTTGTAAGTGAATTTATGTATTCACATATAGACATATAAGCAAGTTCCTATTTTTCTTTTCTTTTTCATTAAAGTAGAGGAAAATGAAGGTGACTCCATGGTTAAAGTATGAATGATAAAAAACCTTCCCACTAGTTGGAGTTCCCCCCCCAAATTAGGTTTAAAACACAAGTTTCTTTGGTACTTATATAAAATTATTTCATAGTTTTAATACAATTATGTATCCAATTGGTAGTCTATACACAATTTAGGGTTAGCAAAAGTAATTCCAAAATTAGGTTTAAGGTTTTTTTTTTTGTATGAAACTATTTCCTTTTTAGATGAGGGTTAAAGTTTTCAATTTGTAATATCGTACCCTATCACCTTATGTTAGATCCCAAATGCATGCCCCAACCACAAATTGCAATACTTAAGTAAAATCTATGTTATGTAACTACCTTTGATTTAATAATGCACAAACTTGTTCCTTCATCATCTAATTAGATGTATAAGGTTATGTAAATACATATTGTCTACCACATGCAATACTTATATCTAATGTATAAAAAAACAATAGGAAATATCCAAGAGATAACTATTTTTAAAAAATTAAACCAATTATCAATACCTTCATCTTTGGGTGTAAGCATTGACTTTGGGCATGTCCCAATTTTTCCAAACTTTAATTTGCCAAAAGCCCCTTTTTAGTTAATAAATATTTATTATGTAGGTCTTGCAAAAGCTTAATCCTTCATCATCTAAAGGGGATCTTGTCCACTAATTGCAATACCTACATCAAATGGACTAAATGGAATAAAAAATATCCAAACATTTGATATTTGACATTTATAAATAAAGCAAATCCATTAAAACAAATCATCATTTTGATGAGAAAAGGTAGGACAATACCTGCATTCCATGGTCAAATCCCCACTTGAAGGAGTAGGGAATTTGCAATACCCTCATTTAATGTATTAATATATCATTAATACCCATGAACGATATGAAATACCTATATTAATGCCCATCAACCTTTAATTATGATATGCCCTAAACCTTGCAATACTTACATGTAACCAATTTAATGCCACAAGAAACAAGATGGGTAAGCATTACTCGCATATTGACTTGGAGATTATTGTACAATTGACCTACAATACCCAAATTATATATAGTGGTACTTCAATTGTACATGATGCAAGTATAGAATACCCACCTTTATATGACATTTGAGAAAGTTATTTTTTTGGGAGTTTTAGAATACATGTGCTATATAACCTTAGTAATGCAACTTTAACTTTCAAACCTTATATGTTCACTGATACAAAATCAATGCATTAACACATAAATAATTTATTATTTGACACAATTGTAATATCATGCACATTTTAGTAATGGAGATTTAAAATGGGGGATAAGTGCAAACAATTTTGTGTTGTGTTGTTTACTCATGAACTCTTTTCTTAAATATATTTCCACATTCTAATATTGTCTCATGCCAATGCTTCATCTGACGCACTTAAATGTTAAGTTCATCATTGACACAATGAAATGCCATGTCGAAATGCATGATTTCATTCACCTTAGAAAGGCAAATACTTCGTACATCTATTGCAATAACACACAACAATGATGCGTTGTGATCTATGAGTTGAACCCCATCTTCTTGGGCTTCAATGATGATTTCTTGCATAATGTCACCCACTCGAATAACGTTTTCTCTGTGGGGGTGGATGAACCAGCTAGCCTGAGGTAAACTTCTTAAACAGAAAAACATCAGAGATCAGAAGATGTATGGTAATGAACTCTTAGGACAATTGAAATGTGGAACCTTACACTTATATGCATGCTATCTGCTACAACTAGGACATTATAGGCAGCTCTTTATGAATGAAGAAAGAATCAGTGTTGGCCCGTTCTAGTGACTGGGTACCTGGATGATGGGTTTTTAATTTTGAAAAAAATTCACAACTGGAACCAAAAATGGGAACCAGTCAGCAACCAGAACCAAAACTGGGAACCAGCCTTCAGTTAGAACCGGACCCAGAACCAGAACTGACCCCAAAACGCATTGCATACAATTTCTGGTTGTTACTTGTTAAAATTAAGAATTCAAGCTTTATAGTTGTTTTTTACCCCCCTTTCCAACTGAGGTTAGATATGTTATTAGTTTGAGAAAAAATCAGGGTTTGGAATAATAAGAGCCCCAGTTTTTTGAATAATAATTTGGGTTGGGCTGGGGGTAGCATCAGGCATGTAGATCTTACTTCTGGAAAATGTCTCAAGATTGCAATCTTTAGATATTTTTATTTTTATTTTGTTTTGTTTAGTGATATATGTAGTCACGTTTCATTGGTGGTACAGTGCTACTAACTAGAAAAAAATCAGTTCTGCACTCTGTGTAGGTAGGTAAAACTAGATTGGATTCAGAACTGGACTCACTTAAGAATTTATATATAAAGAACTGGGAATGGAGTCTTGAAATGTGAAAAACTGGACCAGAGGTTCTATAATATATTCTTTAAAATCCTTGAACCACAACCTCGCGTTCTATCCCAAAAAAAATTCTCAGTTGGGAACCAGACCCAGAGGTTCTCTTGAAAATTAAGAACCAGCCAACACAGAAATAAACCAATGAGGGATGCTAAGTGTGCAAATATTCCTTATAGGCGTGTATGTAATAAGGACACCATACAGAAAATTCTCTAAAATATCACACCCCAAAATTGTGCATTGAATACTAAATCAAAATCTCGACCGGTTTTTGCTGTTTCCGTCGCGATGCCATTTAGTCCACACGGTGTGGTTTTTCCTCCACTCAAGAGTCACTAGGGTCTAATGAGCAAAAGGCCTCAAGTACAGGCCGGCTTTTCCATATACAAATTTCGGAGCCTTCCTTGTGCTTTCCTCTCACGTCACCATCTCCAATTCCTCGCTCCTTCGGCAGCAGCCATGGCATCTTGTCCATACCGTGTAGTTTTCCATCCTGTCAAGAGTGGGGTAGGGTGTAATGAGTAAAAGTCTGAAGCAAAGGCTGGCTCTTACATATACACAGTTTCTGAGGCTTCCTTGCTGCTTTCCTTGTACTTTCACAGTCTATAATTCCTCCCATCTTCGGCAGTAGTACACTCTGCTTCTTGTTGACTTGTGCGCTAGTTATGGAGCTCTTTGACAGAAATGCTCTGAACCTGCAGTACCTTACACCACCAAAACTCAACGTCTTCCGGCTTGTTCTCACACCCGTCTCCTCCGTCTCTTGGATCTGAAGCTTGTTTGCAAATCAGGTTCGCTCAGAATGGGTCCTCTTTCTATTTACACTTTCTGTGTCTTGTTTTTTAGAGAGAGTGGTGACATCCTCCGCGGACTAGTTTAGTGAACGTGAGATGAGACTAGCCATCCGTTCTGCTCAGATCAGAACACCCATTGCTGCTGGATACACAACCTGAGGTTCCTCAAACCCGTTCTCCTGATTGTCCTCCTTTTAGCTTTTCTCCTGAGTTCAAGAAATCTTTTGAACGCCCTGCACAGGGGTTTTGGCGTGCTCTAAAGCATACAGCTTCGCACTTGTCCATCTCATGCATTCCCTGACTGACGTGAGCAAACAAACACTTCTCCTCTCGCGTGAAGGGGATTACCTCAATCCTCTCTGTCTGCTTGCTGTCTTTCTCTCTCGTTGCTGTCGCTCGCCGGAAATTCATCGACGGTTGCTAGTCTCGAAGGAAGACATAGCCGGAGGCTAGAGATCACTGAACTCGCCGCCGGTTCAAAGGAAGGGGGAAACTTAACAAGTGTAGCGTTGCAATCAAGTCCTTTTCCAAGGCAGCTTGCAGAGTGAGGCCGAGCACTCACGTATATCCAACGGAAGTGTTCGCCCTATCACACTGCCGTCTGCTCCTGCGGAGAAGTTAATATATCTTACGATTACGAACTTTCTTGCCGTGCTTCCAGTGCTCAACGAAGAACAAAATGAGATCAGCCTCATTCTAGTGCAAATGGAGCCAAGCAGAAAAACAGAGACGGATGGGTCATCGGGGCGTCCTGTAATGAGTGACGAACCGAATGAAAGCAGTGCAAAATCTGTGCTGACGGAGGTGACGAGAAGTAACAAAAGAGTGTCGCGTGCTTCTGAAGTATCCTTCAACAAGACAAATGGAAACCCGTCTGGATTGCGTGAGACCTCGTCACCCGTGCCTTCTGCTAGCAAGAAATGGAAGAACAGGTCCGTGTACCTGTATCCTACCCTAGTGTTCTTAGCAATCCCCGTCCTGCTCTGTTGACTCTATTCGAGCATAGGCCGATTTCGCATCGTCTTGTCGAAGTCTACTGGAGTCCGACAAAGGCTAGGAGTTCTCTAAACATACATATCCTTATGTGCTTAATTTAAAAAAATTCAAACTTTCTTTTTGCGGTGGTGAGGTTAGGTTTCACCCAGCTAACCTTGATCATCAGTTCTTCAGAGTTACAGAACACCCCCTTGCACTCATGAACCTAGGACGCATCATTCTGCTGCCCCTGAGGAGTCTTTCATGCCACATATCTGTTTCATGTATATAATTTCAGTAGTGGCG
>Ga0209208_10006959_pt1 | contig 15516 bp, 11 predicted proteins | sample S1TSphfallax_3_FD_187694 | JGI IMG/M metagenome (GOLD analysis project Ga0209208, IMG submission 187694) | Host-associated microbial communities from peat moss isolated from Minnesota, USA - S1T2_Fd - Sphagnum fallax MG (SPAdes) (version 2) | ecosystem: Host-associated > Plants > Peat moss >...
TTTTTAGGTTTTTTTTGGTTTTTTTTTTTTTGGGGGGGGGTTTTGGGCGTGTATTTGGCTGATTTTAGAGGTGGAGAGGAGTGAGAGGACTAATAACCACCACATGGTATCCAGACATGTACTCTCTTTAGATAAGAGAAAATCCAATCAAGTCACTCTTCATTGCAAAACAATTCCCCCCCTCCACCCTCCTTATGGTACTTATAATGGTGCATTCACACTTGATGTTAAGTCAGTTTTAAATAAAAATCTAGGTGGCATCTTAGGTGGCACCACCCAATGTTAAAATGGGTGAGAGCTTAATGTTAAGTGAATGTTAGCTTAACATAAAATGTTCATGATAAGTAGGTGTAAGTCCTAAATGGTGTTAACGGCACTCAACACTAGAGTACCTAGACACCAAGTGTGAATGCACTTTTAATAGCTTATATTGTATTTTTGTGTGGTTGTGTGTAGCTACCTCAAATGTACTTTACTTACATTGGCAACTGTCACACTACCAAGCATGATCAACTATTTTATTTTCTTTTTCTTTTGTTTTCACATGGTTTTCAATAATTCATTATTATTTATGTCAATGTCAAATTTAATGTAAATTAATATACATTTCATGGACATGAAAAGACACAATTTATTTTTATTTTTTCATATTCATGTTGGTGGAGAGAAAAAATGGCTATAGAATGGAGAAAGTCCTTAAGAAAGGCGAGAGACAATTATTAAGAAAGTTAATAGGAAAAAGAAACAATTATTAAGAAAGAAATAAAATAATTAGGATTAAAAATAAGGTAGTTATTTTTTTAATTGTTTTTGGAATGGTCCATGGATGATCATATGAAGGATTCCAAAAAAATTCACATATATCAATGCCAATTACTCATCACTAAAATTATTATTATTTTCAAATGTTGAAATATTCAAGAATTGCTTTATATATATAAAGTAGGTAACAAAAAAAAATTAAGGAAAATAATATTGATTCTTCAACAATTTGTGTGTTGAAGTTGCCAAGGTATTACAATAGGTGTAGGGTAAAGTCTCAAGTGAGGAGCATTCCCACAATAAGGGGCCTAGGCTAAGATGCTAGCCAAGTATGGCCTCAAATTTTGGGGATGTTTCTCCCACCCATGGGACCATGAACCAAGAGACAAACGTTATTGTGAACCTAAGCATGTGTAGATAATGACTCATAGGAGGGGAGGGATATTAGACTACTACTTGCAAGTGAGAAGGTTTTTACACCTTAAGATAGGTGTAAGAGTATGAACCCCCACTCTCAAGGAATAGTTGTTATATTCATGCTCTTTTCTAGAAGAAAGAGATATTAATGGATACAAGGTGCCTTCCAAATACACTAGGAAATTTCTTGGAATTATTTATATAGTTATGATTTTTGTGCATTGTTGTTGAAATTAGTTACTTATACTAATTGTACACATTTGCTTAGTCCCATTTATTTATGCTTGTGTGTGGTTTTTGTGAAAGTAATTTATTTTGCTCTATTGTTGAAAATAACTACTTATTTTAATGTGGGTTCCTCTCTACTTATCTATTTAAAACTTATGTGTGATTTTGTTAAAGTAGTTAGTTTTTTCTTTTATTATTGAGATTATTTAGAACTTTTGAGTAATGATTAGGGGTGGGTTCCACACTTTGTTCTTATTTTTTGGGGTTTTGTGTAAGAGCATTTTCATCATAGTACCCTATGGGGGCATTCAATGCAAACTTGATAAGAAAATGTCAATGAAATCCACCATGGCAACCTCACTATTACAAAATATTGATTAGCCTCACCATTCAAGGCTCCTTGTTCTAGGAACAAGTCATGTTTTGTTGTTCTTTTGCAAGAGAGCTATTGCAAGAGATGTTATGAAAGACCTATTATTGTTGTTCATGATTGTTCATTTCTAACATGGGTTCAATTGCGAGATTCTTGTGTTTACATAACATTGCTATTACAAGGAGAAAACTCACTTATTTGTAACTAAACGTTTTGAGTTGTATGTAATAATTGATAATTAGGTACCCTTAGGGGGTCATTTTTTTATAAATTAAAAAAATATGGGAATAAAAATATAGGGTGCCATATGTTACTTGTTAGATAAAAAGTATAATTCATTTAATTTTACAATATGGTTAATTTTTAATTTTTAATTTGTTTATAATTATTATATGGTATGTTTCAATCTTCAATGTTAGAAAAAAATTAAAAATATATTTATACCCTAATATTAAATAGTTTAGGTGTTACTTGTTAGTAGTTTCAATTAATGGGTTAATATATGAACTAATATAAGTAATTAATTTAATTAATAATGGCAATATATTCAATTCAATTATCAATACCAATAGGTTGTTTTGCATTTGCCTAACATGAAATGAAAACTTTGACATGAATGTGAGATAACTTTTATTGATAGGTGTCAAAATTATCTCTATGCATCTTTCGAAATATTGACATATTCGTTGTAAGTTGTTGCTATTTTGTACCCTTGCAAAATGGACACTCTTGTGAACTGAAAAGTTTATTCATTAAAATTGCCTTGTGTGCATTGAGGTGTTCCCCATGTGCACCACCACTTATGGATTAAAACAACAACTATGGATTTTGGCAAACTTTTGTGCCTAGCATCATTATTAATCCTCTTTTTAATATTCAATGGTAGTTGCTTGTGAAAGAAATTATATGAAATCAAATTGGATTATGTTCATTAAGGAATCTTTGTTGGCAAGTTTTGAGTAGTTTATCAATTCATATCCTCGTTCCCTATGCAATCTTATGGTTTGATGCATAAAAGACATCACAATCTTATTATGTGACCATATAATGCGGCACCTATATTGTTTTCGGGAAATGGACACCCATGTTTAAAGAATCATCAACTTCAGATATCTTACCTATGTTTTCCTTTCATACATTGACTCTAGATTTCAAAGGAGACTCATGTACATTGTGAACCTATGGTATCAAGCGTCAATGATACATGGTCACACATTGAATGTTTTTTCTTTGCAAAAGATGTGAACCAATGAAAATCTACAATAGTAGTGTTTTTAACAGTGTTCATCACAAATTTAAAATGTGATGAATTAATAATGTAAATCATGTGAAGTTCGTTCATTTAGAGGTTCGTACATTTTCACATGATTACTATGTGTTAAAAGCACATTTGACACATAAATAAATGTGTTGATGAATGTAGTACAAGTTTATGAATGAATGAACGTTACACAAATTTCGTATCTTCTAATAAATTTGTATGTTAAATGTGTTTTCAATGCACGATATCAATATGTGAAAGATATGAATTATGAATGAATGAATTTTGCATGATTTTCATTACTAAGTTGTGAGATGCTAATTTTATGATGTTGTTTTCATTTAGACACTATGATTTGAAATACTATGGTTTAATATGTTCAAAATTTCTATGAAAATGTTCCAAAAATCCTTTTTCTTCATGAAGTACTACAAATAAAAAATTTAAAAATATAGGATATCAAAATTTAATCTGAAAAAATATATAGTTAAATTTATTATGGTTTAAATATGTGCATATTGAAAAAAAGGTAATAATAGGGTGGGGAAAAAAATCCCTTGACTTAATACCCTCTAAACAATATCTTATTTGACACAAATGGTGTAAAATTTTAACATTTAATGTTCACATGGGTTAAGTACATGGTAGGTAGGTAGTAGCTGGAAGCTACATAGTAGGTATATAATCTATACATACATACATAGTAGGTGGTGGTTAATAATAGGTAGTACTTAACTACTTAACTACTTACCTACATACTTATTTATAACTTGCTTACATACCTATTTACCAACCTACTTACCTTTTTTTTCTTTTTGAATTTTCATAATTACATCTAATTTTGTAATACATTTGACAATGTATTGTAAAGTCTATACATATCATAATTATTTTTGATATTCATTAAATAATTCACAAAAAAAATCGAATCTCTATTTGGGTTATAAACTCCAAAATGATTATTTATTTTACATCTGATTTTTTTTATTTTGAAATTTTTAGCACTTAATTTTTTTAATAATAATGTGTCAATTGATCATTTGATCAATTAATAATTAAATCTGATAATGAAATAAATTTTATAGTTGAAAATTTGTAATCAAGTTTACATATGTATAATTTCATGATTACATTTGGTTTAGTATTGTTTTATTTCAAATTAAAAAGCTGCCATTGATTTTCAAAATGTTTATTTCAAAATTAATGTAATTTTTAAAATCACAATAGAGTAAACATATAGTTTCATAATGAAATTAATTTCATTTTGCATGTGAAATGCATAATTATTATAACTCAGTTATATAATTCATAGGTTTTTAATTCATAATTAAAATTCTAATTAAAAAGTTAAGGGCATTAAATACATTATGCCATAAAAGCTAAAAAAATGTAACACATTTTAATCACAATGCCACATAAAATTTGACACAAATAACATGTTTTATTCACAATAATCACACATCGTGAAATGTCATTGATTTGGCTTGTCATTTTTGTGACTGGTTCTAAGAATGAGGAAAAACATTTCATGAGGTTTTTTTTGTTCTTCCAATGTTGTTGATGCACTCATTCCCTTCTTGAAAGCTTTTGGTGCACTACTTGAATTGTTGTTTTGTTTACCACCATAATACCTTTTCAGGGTTGGCATCTCATTGTTGAATAATTTTATTTTGTAAAATTGATTTAAGCGCAATTTTTCTTTGAAATTTTGAAAAAAAATCATTTAAATTAAAAAATATCTACAAGTTTTTCATCACCAATGTTTTGTGAAAATGTTTTGTTTCACAACACAAGTTTTGATCTTAAATTCTCCCCTCCATGAAATATGGCACTAACCACTGGCATACCATTAGGCAATGAAAAACAAGGTTTATTTTTTACATTTATTGCATACACAAAGTTTAAAAAGGAAAAAATTTAAAAATCTTGCGACAAAACTTTTTGCAAGGTTGCACTGTTAAGCCCATAAAGCTATTAAATAAAACTTGTTAAAAGGTGTTTAGTGGCAAAGGAAAAAAATAAAACCAATTTAGGAATCCTATGAAATTTTTGTTTTAGTAAACAATAATTTTTTAATTTTCAATTCGAAAGGACCTTAATTTTCTAAAATTCTGACATTTTAAAAAATAATATAATTTTTGTTGAACTTGAAAAGGTATTTGGATATGTGCAATCATTGCTCACTCAATGGCTTTTATCTACTCAATTTTGGTGCCATGATACATAAGTAAAATTGTTGTTTTTTTTTTTTTTTTTTTTGGTGACTATGCTTTAACCTTTGTTTTTATGTAGATTTGACAACTTGTGTTTAGGTGGGAGGGCTTGTATTCTTTGTTATGTCAAGCATTCCTATTTATTGTCTAGTGAATAAATAATGAAAAAGGCCACGTGTTTTATAAACCTCTTTTTCAAAAAAAATCATTCAAGTTTTTAGATTTTTCATAAAGTAATTATGACAACATAAGTATTTTTGGAACATTAGGTTTTGAGAAGACCAAGTGAACTTTGAATTTTGCACTTGAATGTAACTTCTTTCTTGGATCCATTTTTGTTGTTGCAAAAGGACTCCCAAAATATTAATAATTATAAGGGAGTTTGTACCAGGCTTTGGGTGGTGTGTGGTTGTGGTGGGACATGACAACTTTAGTAAATCATCCCAAATCCATTAAACTCCCTAACAACTTTGAAAGTCTATATCGGAGATTTTTAATTAGTTGTCATTTGTATTTTGGCTAAAATCATTTAACAACTTACATGTTATTGTGGGTCCCCCATTGTACCTTTACTTGTTTTTAATTTTCTACAATTAATATGTTGTTGAAATTTAGTTTCTTAGTTTATTTTGAGTTGAGGATTTTTTTTATTAGATGATGTCTAAACAATATGTGGTGTTTAATGTTTATAGTGGCATATATTGCATTAAAATGGCAATTTGACATTAAGTATTGGCACATATTGCACAAAAGGTTTATCTCATACATGTGTCATGAATCACAACTTTTTGTGTGAGAAAAACAACATTATATTGTAATGACTAATATTATAATCCTTGTTTGTACATAGATAAGGTTTTACAAATGAATGTATCACAACATTTTTGCCACATTAGATTAAAACTTTCAAAAAAATGAAGGTATTACAAATGTTCATGCCATGTTAGGATTATAATTTGTAGAAAAATAAAATGGTATTATAAACGCATTTACCATTTTTTATTAGACTTTGTAAAAATGAAGATATTATATTATCATTGCACCATGGTGCGATTTGGATTAAGAAAAATGAAGGTATTGCATTTTTCAAATTATCCTTAATTTGAATATGAACATATGGTGGCACCCCATATATAGGTATTGCAATGTGTTTCTGGCACCTATTGCAATATCTACATTTGGGGTTAAATGTGCATATATCATTGAAGGCTAGAAAGAAACTTAAGTAAAGGATGACAAAGTTTTTGTAATACCTAAATTTGTGAGCAGTATCATTGGGTTTCTTTTGGTGTTGGTAGGGTTAGTTCATTGTTAGTTTATAAGAGACAATAATAGGTAGGTAGGTGAGCCCATCTAGGTAGAGCTATGTTAGTTTGTGGTACATAGGTAGTTGGGGAAGGAAGTAATTTTTTTTTGGGTGCAATACTTTCATCTTTTAATTAGGTTGTTTTAGGTTGTTTTAGGTAAGTAGGTCATTGAGTATTTTACTTTAAAGGCTCCTTGAACATGATTTTACCACTCACTAAATGAAATTTATTTAATTAAAAAAAAACTAACTAATGTAGCTTGTGCCATTTGCCCAAGTGTGAACAAGAATGTGTAACCATTCCAAGTGCATACATGATCTTGAAGATAAAGCCTAATCATGAAAGAATTATTTATAATTAATTTTTGATAATAAAAACGTTCAAAACCCGATATCTTCCACAAGTTAGTAGGTCTAAGAAATTCAAAATTTCATCCATTAAATCCTACTTGTTGAGGGCTTTCCAATAGTACCAAAAATGGGCCCCAATTTTCAAAATTATTTAATTTTGATTTTAGTTTTTAAAATCAATCATTTTTACACCATGGGTCTAAATGCTACCAAACCACCTTAGTGCACCCCTATTCATCAAAAGATATCCAATGTGGTACCAAAACCATGGTGGGGCACTATGGTCTAGGAAATTTCAACATGACAAAAAAAATTACCTTCTTTAATAAATATATTTATTTATAATTTTTTGAAAGTAAATTTTTATAAAGATAATAAAGGGAACATAAGGTTTTTTTAATCATACTTCCACCCATCTTGTTGGATTTGAAAATTGTATTCTATTATGGGCATTCCTAAAATTGAGACTTCCTTGGCTCTCTTCACATGGGCCCTTATTTTGGTAATGCTCATGGCTTCTAGGGTTACCCTACACATTTTTAAAAGGATTCTCATAAACGTGAATTACAAAAGTGTCCTTTGCTTTTGAAACTAATGCAATAGATCTCAAGAATGAAAAAGATATTCATCCATCATGTTTAATGTGTAGAATTTGGTACCATTTTTCTTATTTTTTTGGAAGAAAAAGAAATGGGGAAAGAATATCGAGAATCAATTGAAACAAACATGAGAAGGAAGAAATGGAAGAAAGTTTTGAAGAAAAAAGGTTTCATATATTGCAAAGTTTTCAAGTTCACAAATGTTCTCAACTTAGGTTAACTTAAAGGTCATACACCAATCAACACCCATTTATATTAAGTTCACAGACTTATGTTTTTGTTCTAAATGAGAAAGAAATCCATTGGTTTCCCTTTCTACTAGATCAATTCTATTTGAATATGCAATTCATCATATGTCCAATTTAGTTATGCCAATCTCACATAAAGTGACTAGATATTGGTGAACTTGGGGACAATTGTTTTATGTTGACAATGTTGTGAAGTTGTTTTGCAATACACCATGTTGTGGTTTTGGGTAATCATTGACATCAATGAAAAAATGAAAAATGCACTACAAAAGAATGTGATTTTTCTCACACAAAAAGTTGTGACTCATGATAGTGTGAAATAAGCTTTGTGCTTTCATGCATTACAATGTATGATATGTATTATTTATTATGCAAACATTATCATCTTAAATCTAATTTGTCAAGAATGCATCCTATTAATACACAAGGTTTTAGCACATTCCTTGTGTAAATTATTACCATATGTATTTGGGGTTCTAGTGATGGTTCAAGTCCTTTAGGGCAATGTTTGATTCTTCTCAAGAGCCTTGACACATAATTTTGCAAGGATAGTTTTGTGAGATTTCACAAAGATTTGTAGATACCAGTTATGCTCATAGTTGGATGTGTTGTGACCAAGTTCATGATCTTTAATTTTCTTTGAAATTAAGCCTCCATATGGATGGGTTCAATTCATGCCTTGACAATGAGTGAAAGTTCAAGTCAAATGGTTAGCAACTTTTGGGCCATTTGTGATTCATTGAAAAGACTAAGAGGTCGATCACATTATGTCGCAAATTCCCATGGAAATCAAGCTTTGGGGATATAATAAACAATATTATTCTTTGGACTTGGTGTGTCGTAGTATGAAGGATTTCATTCCAAATCCAAGGTCCAAGTCCCATGAGGAAGGCAAAGTTTGAAGTCTTTCTTATCCTTAAATCTTATCATTTCTCTTTGTTTCTTAACTTTGCCTCTTTACACATTAAAAAAAATGAAGCCCCCCATTACCCTAATTTGATAAAAAAAAATTTGCAAACATATTAATTTACATTTTGTAAATTTTGACAAATTTGGGCTCCATATCCCCATGAAGAGAAATCAAGATTTGCACATTGTTATTTTTCCAATTGATCTTTTCCCCTTCTACATTTGCATCTTCATTTTCATCCTTCATTTTTATTGGATTTAAAAACTTTCTTCTTAATGCGATTACTTTTGATTTTTCAAGTGTTATTTTTTCAGGTTCTTTTTGAACATCCTTATCCTTGTTGATGTATATTACAACCTCATCCTCTAGCCTCTACTTTGCATCTCACTTTGAATCATCCACACATTAACATTTTCTGATTTTTTTATAGATTCATCTTGAAATGCAAGTGAACGAAATGCATCGTATAATCTTTCTATACTTTATTAGGGCCCTAGTGTGAAGGATTTGGTCCCACTTTGGATCTCTAGATTAATGAAACTACAATAATGAATTGGGATTTATAAATTAGGCCCTAGTGTGAAGCGCCTTGAAAACCTAAATGTGGGCAATACCATCTATTTCCCAAAATTGTGAACAATTCTTGGGTATAGATCCAAAGTTATTATGGTCTTTTAATTATTTGACATTGCCCCATGTTAGTGCTATGTTTTGCACATACAATCTATAGGAAATATTTTAGGATTTTTTTTTCATTTATTGGCATGTTGTAACCTTACTACATTCATCCATGTAGAACATGCTCAAACCGTAAGACACATTTGTTCATGGACAAACCCCTTTAAATGTATATAATGGGAAACCTATGTAATGTGTGAATCATTTTTTATAAAACATGCTTTGAGTCTTTTTGTGTATTAGATTTTGTATATTGTTTTAAAAAAAAATGGTATTAAGGCTTTGGAACAAACTATATAATTTATCAAATAAAAATTGATTTGGGTTTTTTTTTAAAAAAAAACTTCAACAATATTCCAAATTTAATAGAAATTAACAAGAGAGGCTTGAACTTGAAGCTTTGAGCTTGTAACTTAAAACTTAATGTGATTTTAATCCACCTACATGGATGAATGTGTCCATAGATGAATGATTTGATATGGATGAATGTTATTTTTTCATGGATGATATTCATTTATGAATTGGATTAAATAAATATATTATTGGATGAAATTCATATGTGATTAGAAGATAAATGAATAAAAATTGATTTATATCTATTTTCATTTTTTTAAAGTATTAATATTTCAAATCAAATGTCATTTAATAATGATGGATAATGTGACTATAGGGGAAAATATGATGATGGGATCAAAATAATTTTTAAATTTTTATTTTAAATATGATTCTCATCAATAATGTTAAGCAATTAAAAAAATGTTGTCACGGGATCAATGTTGCACCCCCCCACCGCCCATTGTTGTCAACAACATTATATACATATTTTGTGAAAAATTAGGGCACCTTGAAAATTAATAATTATTAAAAAAAAACCCATTGTCATTTATGATAATAGGTTGTTTGAAATAAGCTACTTAAGGTACTTGAAATTGAATTTATTTCAAAAACCCATTGTCATAAACGACAATAGGGTGTTTTAAAATATCTAAAACATGCAAAACCCATCATTGTCAACAACACTAGTTAAATTTGATGAAATTGTAACACACTTGAAGAATGAAAAAAATCCCCCCTTGTTGTCCATGACACTTATAAATTGGTTTGAGAGATTTGTGGCACTTTTGGAGAGGAATGAAAAACCCATTACTATCAACGACAATAGGTTAATTTGCCTCAAAAAACAAAAAAATGATTTTAATTTATTTTGTAGAAAAACGACCATGGGATGGATGTTAGCATGATAATAATAATATAGTTAAGACATTGAAAATAATGACATTTTAAACCATAGCCATCAAATACATTTATAATGGAATTTACATTATATTACTCAAGAAATGTTATATCATATAAAATTAAATTGTGTTTCATGAAACTCTCGTTCATTAAAACTAAGGGGGGGGAAGAATTCATTGATAAAAACTTAATGATAAAATAAAATATTCATCCATAATTTTGATGGAAGTTTTATATATTAAAAATGTGAATTCGAATTTTTGTTATCCATACATATGAACGATCTTTTATCTATAATTGATGGTATAAAACCAAATTCAAGTGCAACCAACATAACTTTACAAAGGTCATGGAAAATTTGAAACAACTAAGTTCAATTGGATATTATGCTTAATTTAAGAGATATCCAAGTTGAAGCAATGAGTCCCCAAAAATTTGTTAAAATAATGTGGGATGCAACTTTATCCAAATATTATATAAAAATTTGGATAAAACTTTATTGTTGTGTTAAGGAATTATTTTTTCTAAGTTAAAAATGAGGGAAAATGAAATTTTCACCTTTTTTCTAGAAATTTTCTCAAAGGTTACAAAACCAGTTAATTGGAGTAGGGGTAACCTACATAGACAAAAAAGTTATATTATAATTGTTGTGTGCTTTACCAAAATCCTTTGTATGAGTCATTAATTTTTGATGGGAAGTTTTCCAAATTTAACTTTTGAGCAACTATGTCAAGCATTGAGAAAACAAGAAACTATGTTAGGTGGTAATAATACTTCAAAATCAACAACATTTTATGAAAATTCTAAAGGCAATTCAATTAAGAAATCCTTTAAATATTCACAAAATAAGCATAATCAAAATGGCCATTATAAACCAAATGGAATTCCACAAACAAAAATAATCAAAATAATCAAAAAAAGAAAAAAAGGCCTTGCTTTTATTGCCAAAAACCTAATAATAATGCTAAAAATGTCGATACCACATTGCAAATCAAATGAAAGGGATTTATAAAACTCAAATTAGCATAAATTTGGTTTCAAAAGAATGTATTAAATGACAAAGAACCCTCACAATTGTTTACTATGTCTTGTCAATGATCAATTATCTTTTAAAACATGGTATTTGAACTTTGGGGCGACAAAACACATGACACTTAAGAAAGAATGGTTTACATCACATACTAAAATTTCAAATCTTACCATGGTTTATTTGGGAGATGATTGTATGCAAGATCTTGTTTCGAAGTGGTAGTGTTCTTATTAAATTAAAATCTAACCTAATGACAAAAGTTCAAAAAGTTTTACATGTTCCTAGGTTTAAAAATCTCTTATCCATAGGAAAATCAACAAGCAAGGGAATGGCATTTGAGTTCATAAGCGACAAATATGTGATTAGCTTTCCAAGTCAAAAGATTAATTTTGAATTTGTGAAGGAAGGTTCCTTATACCTAATTGGTAAGGCAATTATAGATATAGATGATAAGTTAAATTTTGCACATGTTTATAAGATGGCCCTTGAAGAAATAATGAAATGGCATTTGTGGTTTGGCCATTATAACATACAAACATTAAAACTTATGGAAACTAAAGATGTTGTACATGAGACCAATGTCACAATGATTCAATTGCCATTTTGTAAAAGTTGCTTGTTCAATAAGCAAAACGAGCTCAAGTTTCCAACCAATGGTGGTCAACAAGCAACATAATTTTTGGGCCTAATCCATTCAGATTTATGCGAGCTTATGTCAATAGCAACATTAGGAGGAACCAAGTATTTTATAACTTTTATTGATGATTATTTTTGATATACAACAATATATTTCTTCCAATATTGATATCAAGTCTTTGAAAAATTCCATTTAAAAAAAGCTTTTGTGAAAAATCAAACTAGAGCATAGATTAAAATCCTTTGAATAGATAATGGAGGTGAGTTTTGTAATCATCAATTCAACGATTTTGTGAAGTTCATGGCATCTTTAGGCAAAATATTGTGCCATACATTATGAAGCAAAATGGAATAACATAGTGCAAGAGTTGGATTTTGGTTGAAAGCTCATGATCTATGTTAATTCATGTGGGACTATCTAATGCTTTATGGGGAGAAGTAATGTTTATGGCATGTTTTGTCCAAAATTGGATACTCACTTTTGCCCTCAATAACATGGCCCAATACTAAACTAAATGTAAGTAATTTCAAATATTTGGTTGTCTAATTTCAAATATTTGGTTGTCCAGCCTATGTTCACATATCGATCGAATTATGTCATAAATTGGATGCAAAATCAGTTGAGTGTATCTTATTGGGTTATAGCAAAATTGAAGGCCATAAAACATATAGGTTGATTGACAAATCTAAACAAAAAGTTATTTTTTGTTCGAATGTTGTGTTGAATGAATCAACCTTAATTCCCATAGGCAAAATGGGGGAGGGGGGGGGGGTGAGAATGGGCCTATTGATGACACATTAACGAGCAAAGATGAAGGTTTCATCCCTTTCAATAATGAAGATGAAGAGCCAATTGTCATACCTCCCATGTTACCAATTGTACTACTTCCCCCATTGCCAATTGTTAACCCTCCGATGGGAAAATGAAAAGTTTTGTCCACATTTCTATTAGTGCATGAAGCTTGTCATTTACAAGATACTTTGTCATCCTAGTCTCGGTGTGGAATTCTTCAAAATCCTCCAAACATGGTTTGATGTTCAACTCGGTTCAAAACACTAAATCCAAAGTATAAAAATGAGTTTAATTTCACCAATGTCTTTTACATGGAAGGTAATCGGCCAAAAACTGTCAAAGAATCCGAAAGTCTACCATATGCTATTAAATGGAAAATTGCACTTGATGATTAATATGCATCTTTCCTAAAAAACCAAAACATGGACATTGGGATGACCTTCCTCCTAATAGGACACCAATAAGTTATAATGGATTATTCAAAAAAAATTTAATTCTAACGGTTCAATATTGAAATACAAAGCCCACCTTGTTGCACATGGTTTTTCACAAGAACAATGAATTGATTATCATGAGACATTTAATATTGTGGTAAAGTTGACTTCTTTAAGAATTTTATATTCCTACGTGGCCAATTCGACTTTGAAGTTCATCAAATGGACATCCACATTCCACACAACCTTTCTCAATGGACATTTGCATGAATAAATATTCATGACCCAACTTGAAGGTTATATTTAGGGTTTTGAACATAAGGTGTGTTGGTTTTTTAAAACTATTTGTGGATTAAAACAATCCTTTTGTGCATGATATGAATGAATGGACTCTTATCTTCTTCAGATAGGTTTCATCAAAAATATGTTCACACAAATATTTGTGTTCAAAGACTTGGTGCATCATGTATTTTCTTGGGACTTTATGTGGATGACTTAATATTTGTAAGTAATCAAAAAAAAAAATTGGATTCCATTACATCATTCTATCTTGGGAATGTGGAATGACTAATTTTAAAGAAGTTGCATATTGTCTTGGTATACAAATCAAGCATAACAAAAACCATAAGAAACTCCACTTATCCTAGGAAAATATTTAAATGATGTGTTGACAAAATATAATATAGACATGTCATCCAATCGCCACACCATTTCCTATAGGTATTAAACATAAGAAGACCATGTCTCCCATAACCACCAATGACATCATAACAATGAGAGAAATTCCCTATTCAAATGTTGTGGGAAACTTGATGCATGTTATGGTGTGCACTTGCCCCAACCTAACTTATGTGGTTCATCATATTTCAAAATTTATGAGTAATCTTGGAAAAGAACATTGGGTAGCTACAAAGTGCATTTCGCGATACATCAAAACTATTTTTACACTTGGGATTATGTATTAGACCTTCTCCCAACCAAATACTCTCATTGCTTGGTGCGATTCAAATTGGGTTGGCAACCTTGATAATCGAAAATCCAACACCAAAAATTTGTTTCAAAATGTTGAAAGCCTTATTTCATGGCAATTAAAAAAAAAATCTACCATTGTTCTTTCTAGTATCAAAGTGGAATATATGGTTGTCGTCAGTGCAATTGAGGAAGTTATTTGGCTTCAAAAGTTAATGTTTAATTTTGGATTTTCCCCATTGCAATCAATTCCTTTTATTGCAATAACCAATCATGCATTAAGTTAGCTTAAAATCCAAAATTTCATGAGCTTTCCAAACATATTGCCATTTGTTATCATTTTATATGAGAACAAGTGAATCAAAACACTTCAACTTATTTATTGCAATACTACAAAAACGTTTGTAAATTTCCTCACCAAAGCTTTAACTAGACCCAAGCATGAGTTTTTTGTGCTTCATTCCAGTCTTCATCCCTTTGTGGACACTAGTTTTGGTTATTCACATTTTTTTTTAAGAAGCTTAGCTCAAGGGGGGTGTAGGAAATGTCTTAGGAAGCTTTTCTTCACTAATTAGCATGTTGTAGCCTTACTACCCTCATCCACGTAAAACATACTTAAACCATAAGATATATCTTTCATGGACAAACCCCTTTAGATGTATATGATGGGAAGCCTATGTAGTGTGTGATTCATTCTTTATGTGTATTAGATCTTGCATCATGTTCTTTTCTTAATACAATCCTCATTTGTTTATTGCTTGTTATTTCAAGGATATCATTTGTCTACTTTGACCTTAACTTTGTCTATTTCTATTCATCTTCTTTCATATCATGTCTACCTTGTGTTGTGCAATTAGGATTTGCACTTGTGGTGTTGATTGGTGGGTCAGCAAGCCTATTGTTCTGTTTCCAAATGCTCTTAGGGATGTCCTTGGGTGCGAACTAATGTGTGGGAAAGTTCTGTGCATGGAGAAATACTTGTTAGCCTGAATTACTTTCATTAATTTTGCAGCTGAATTGCACAACATGGTTTGAAATTGTAGATGGTTTGTGTCATTGGCTCATCATCCAT
>Ga0209208_10006960_pt1 | contig 15513 bp, 11 predicted proteins | sample S1TSphfallax_3_FD_187694 | JGI IMG/M metagenome (GOLD analysis project Ga0209208, IMG submission 187694) | Host-associated microbial communities from peat moss isolated from Minnesota, USA - S1T2_Fd - Sphagnum fallax MG (SPAdes) (version 2) | ecosystem: Host-associated > Plants > Peat moss >...
CTCACCCCCCCCTTCCAGCCAAAAAAAAAGACAAAACTTGCATATTGCAATGAAAGCAATCATACATTTGTAATTTGTAATTTACTCTTCAGGAATTTTATTGATGAGGGTGGGGAAATAAGTTGCACACTGTTTTGGATATGATATAGACTTGGTAAAAGCCTACCTACATACAAGCTTTGGGTGGAAATTTTCTTGCATAGGATTTGGTGAACTCACCTTTGTTCAGCAATATTCTAGTTTGTGCGTTTGTTCAGTTTGATCTATCCACCTTGGGTTCACCACATCTAGATATATAGAGATGGGTTGGTAGGGTGGGATTTAGGGTTTAGGGTGTGTGTAGAGGAGTGTCCTTGTACACCTCTCTCCCCCCCCCCCCCCCCCCCCCCCTAGTGCCAATCTTTCATTGTGTTGGACCAATGAGATCTAACTTACTAACTTTCTAGTAATTTATTGTTTGCAATTGGAAAGGTCATATGTGAGCATTCACCATGTCTCCATTGAAAGTTGAGAAATGAGAAAATAATCAACTATTGGTTTAATTGTTCTTAATGCAAAAGATTCTCAATAGAAATAAGTTAGTATATGGGCACCAAGATATCAAGTTTTCTTTTCTTGTTTATAAATTGACAAGTTGGGTGTTGGCATGAATTTTAGCACAAATTAGGAAAGTAAGGGCATACAATACAACACAACTAACTATGGGTTCTTTCCCTTGGTAATAATCGGTGTTGGATGGGTACCTGTTTGGGGTGGTAAGAATCGACGGTTTCAGTTCTGGTTTCAAAGAACCTAACTAGAACTAGGTCCAGGTTCTAAAATTGACAAAATCAGAACTGACAAGGAACAGGGTCAGGTATGGAACGGGGAGGGTCAATTTGACATGTATGTAGAACCAGAACCCAACTGGGGGATTGGTTCCAAGTGGGGAAGAAAATTGGAATCGGATCAGACTTTTTTTCCAAAATCTGGTTTCGGTTCTTTATTTAGGGTTAGGGTTTGGGCATCCACTAGTTTCAACTTTTGACCAATATGGTTGTCCTTCCACATGTTTCACAAATTGTTTCCTTCTTGTTCATTATTTTTTTTTCTTTAGTGAACAAGCTCAAGCAAGGTTTTCTTTTTCTCAAGTGTTCAAGCTCAAAGAACAAAAGTTGAAGATAGTTTATGTGTTGAACTCAAGAAGGTTAAGCTTGAAGTGATTTTAAAGGTTGAAGCTCATAGAATATTTGTGTTGTGTTCAAGAAAAGTCATGCAACAAGCTTGGGAAAAGATAATAGAAGTTCAAAAGGGGTTTTTTTGTGTGTGTTGTGGGGTGAAATCATGGTCAAAAAAGCCAAGGGCGCCAAGGTAAAAGTCATTTTCCAAGGATTACACATGATACATGTCATTTTTGCATTGGTTTATAATTTTTTATTTTGTATTTTGAATACCCAATTTAACACTACATTTTAGATTTAAATACATTTTTATTACAAATTGATTTTATATCATTTATATTATGCATTCATGTTTTCTATCACATATATATGAAAAACTTTGTTAAAGCCACATTTTCAAAAGTCATAATTTTCAAAGTTGAAAGCACTTTTGAACCAAATGTGTTCAAATGGATTATAAAAATAAGTTTCATTAATTCAAGTCCTTTTGCCCTTCTAATCATCAATGTTAAAATTTTCTTCAATTTTCAAAATGAATGGTGCACATTTGATTTTTAAAAAAAGACATTTGAAAAAAACAAAGATTATTCACTCTTGAGCTTTATGTCAAACTTGGAACATGTAAATTTTGCCCTTGATGGAAAATACAATCCAATAGGAGGAACCTTAGAAGGAACTTCAAAAAAAGAAACTCAAAGGTCAGTTGTAGGCTGAACTCCATCCCTACCATTACTCATGGTCATGTTCTCCTAGGTTTTATTGATGTTCCTGGTCGTTGTTCTCCTCGGCTCCATTGGTGTTGGAAGAACTTGAACTGATTTTTTTTCCTTGTGTTGTTTGTAAACTTGTGGCAACAATCATGGTGATGGCAAGCTTGGCAATGGTGGGTCTTGCAATGAACAATGGCAGTCTTCACTTTTCATGGTATGTCCCTCATGTTCTCGTTCACCTTTGGTGATATTCATGGTCATGCTCTCCTTAAGCTTTGTTGGTGTGCATGCTTGTTGTTTTCCTAGGTTTTGTTGGTGTTTGTTGTCATGTTTTTTTGGGCTTTGTTGGTGTTCGTGGTCAAAGTTTTCATGGGCTCTATTGGTGTTTGTGGTTGTGCTTTCGTAAGCTCTTGATGTTTATGGTTGTGCTTTCATGGGCTCTATTGGTGTTCCTGGTTGTTGCTCTCATGGGCTTTTTGGTGTTCCTAATCATTGATTTCAAAGGCTTTATTGATATTCATGGTCATTGTTATCATGGGCTTCATTGGTGTTCCTAATTGTTGTTCTCATGGGCTTTATTGGTGTTCCTAGTCATTACTTTCATGGGCTCTATCAACACTTGTGGTCATGTTCTCCTTGTTTCTCTTTGTTGTTGTTCATGTGGCAAGATCATGGATCTTAATGGGGAAATCATAAAGGTTCTACTAGGAGTGGAGTTTTGTACTTTTACTTCTAATTTGCCTTCAACATCAACATTACATGTTGATAATTTTGCAAGCACAAATCATTTAGAATTATGGGTTTTGTTAGCAAAAAATTGAGATTTTTAAAAACCTAAAAGTTGAACAACCATAATTTGGGCATTTTATGCATCGCTTTTTTTTTCACTACATGCAAGTTCAAATTCAAATTCAACTTCACAAGCTGAACATTTAAAATGTGTTGTATGTTATCCATTTACTCCAAATGCAAGATAGAAAAGTGGTTTGATTAGCTATAGATCTATAATAGGGATTTCTACATTCCGAAAACATTTAGAGGATAATCATTAGGAGCTTTGGGGTGAGTGGATTAAGTAACAAAAGGATGGGCTTGAAGAAGAAAGAAATCTAACAAAAAAGAAATATAACCCAGCTCTTAACATTATTTCTGCCTTTTTTAGTAGTTATGTTCCTTATAATAAAAATGATCATCATAAAAAACAATTTGAAGAAGATATTGTGTTGTTCATTGCAAAGAAACTTGTGCCTTTGTTAGTTGTTGAGGCTCCTTTTTTTAGAAAATTAATTCTAAGGTAGAATCCTTGACTGAATTTCCCATCAAAATAAAACTTTAGAAATGAATTTTTGCCTATCATTACCAAACAGACAAAAAAGAATTTTTTTTCCAACCATTCAATAATGTAATACATGCACTATATTTTTTTATCTTTAGATTTGTTGAAATGAAAAACATTTTTGTAACCATAGTCAATTGTTTATAATCGAATTTGGAACAGTTTTAACTAGATTGATGTAATCGAAACCGAATTTGTGTAACTAAAATTAGATTTGGAAATGTTTATTTCTAGAACCAAAAATCTAGAAATGATTAGTTGGATTGGGTGCAAGTACAAATATAGGAACCAAAAACCATGTCAAATAGTGGTGATAACTATGATTTTTTTTACATTTGTTTTTTTCTTGACATTTCAAAATTATGTTAATCATTCCAAGTTGTGCTAAATGACTAATATGAATGCTGAAGAATTCAAATTAAAAATTCAGTAAATTAAATTTTGGGTTTTCGTTTTACAAAAAGATGTTTGAACTTGAATAGGTGTTACGTTAAATTGTAGTTAATTTTGCAAAGGATTAGGTGAAAGACTACTGGAATAACATAATTTTGATGGTAGAAAAATTTGAATGATAGTAACCTACTACCCAAGTTCAAAAAGCACTCACAATTTAAAAGATATGGAATTTTTTTAAAATTAAAATTCAAAGTATTTTTAAAATTTTTAAAATTTTTAAAGTTTTCTTACCACATGTAAATGGGGTGTAATGTGCATGACATTAAATTGTAGTTTATGATATAGAAACAAAAACCTAAAATAATTAGCATATTTTGGTATGAATGAAAATTATGATAAATTTTGAAGATGAAATGCAGAATCTGGCAAAATTTACACACTTTGAAATTTTCATATTTATTCAACAATGATTAACACCAAACATGTGGTCTATTGGGGCAACTATATGTATTTTTAATAACAAGTTGCAAAAGATTTCATTCAAAAATTCTTTAATATGAAAAAGTGAAAAGGGATTAAAAAGGACTCACAGTACTTTTGTAAAGTAATCTTGTTGGTTCCTATCTACATACTTGCACCCAACTAGTAATTAAAATTATTTTTTATAAGGTTTGGAATGTATATATCTAAGAGGAATTTAGTTTTTGAGTATTTGGCCAAGACGAAGATTGTACAATTTGTTTTCAAGTTTAAATGTGGAGGAAGTTCAAAACTTTTGAACTTTTTACCTTTTAAAAAAAAGTAATCAATGTTCTTTTTCCAAAGTTGTAGTTCCCCACAATGTTTTACATCCCCAAATGTGTTCATTCAATGTGTGTGTTTATTCATTGTCACCTTTTTGCCACCACTTGAGTTTTATGTTTAAGTTTTGACATCCAAGGTGGTTGCAAGTGTTTACTCTCACTTCAAATCTAGTACGGTGTGTTCCCTACTGAATACTATACTACTTTGAAATCTATTTGATTTACTAGCAATAATATTTTTGTGATTTTAAAAATCACCCAATGAATAGGAATTTATTAAATTTCCATTCCACTTACAAACCTAATTATTTACAAATCAGCTTTAACATGATGTCAAAAGGACGTATTGATACATTTTTTCTTATTGTTCATTTCTGAATGACAAATGGGAGCCTTGTCATGTAACTATCAGATTTTTTGAAATGGCAAACAAATCTAGAAATGCCATGGTAATACAAGTGAATGATGTGCTTGCAAAACATGGGCTAAATACTCATGTTTTTGCATATGTCAAAAATGAAAGGAACAATCTTGCCACCATGACTTTTGTATTAACATTTGTTGTGTCTTGTGAAGTTTTGGGATTATCAACACCTTTTGTAGGTTCTTGTTGGGGTCATGCAATGTCTAAATGGTGTCAATATGTGATTGATGATTCCAACGTATGTGTTAACATGCCTTTTTTTTCAATTGAAGAAACACAATCAATTTTGGAAAAAACCATTACTTGGACCAAGAAAAGTGGGAAAGGATAGCAAGCATGGCACAACATATGAGCTAGTAGGGGTGCCTCCATGGAAACAAAAAACTCCTATGAAAGCTCACTTTGCTTCAAAAGTTGTCTTATTCAAAGAAACTTTTAAGTTTAAACATGTGATTATCTTTATTATGGCAATCAACTATCATTGGTTTTACAAGGTCATGTGCTTAATCCCCAAATTTGGCCAATAGCCTAAGTTATTGTTGATACTTTGGGCCCTGTGGTTCAACAATGTGTGTTGAACCAAAGACAAGGATACAAGTTGCTTTCAAATGCCCTAGTTGCTGATATATCACTTGAATGTTAGTTTTGAACCAATGGTTTGGGATTTGATTGTAGTGAAACCCAAGATTTTGATGGGGAGCTCCAAGTCTTTTGGCAAAACATGCAAATAAGTGGTACAAATCTTAAACCCATTTTTATTTTATGCTTTCTTTCCAAAAACCAAAGCGCATAACATGTTGTGCATGATGTTAAACCCCCATTACAAAGGTTTGGGGCTAATCATCCAATTTGTTGGCTAGGAAAGAACATTGCAAATTGCTAGTGAGTATGACCATCACGTTTTGTTTCCATTTCTTATTTTTGCATATAATATTTTTAAATCAAGTGATGCAAGTATTGGATCTTTTAGCTTTACATCATGTAGTGTTGAACCCACAAGTCTTTATAATCTTATGGAAACTATTGAGGAAATGGCATCATCAGAGGTGAAAGAATAATTGAACTATTTAAAACTCGTCATTAATAAAATCAATTCTTCCCATTAAAATCAATCCCCCAAAATGCCATCTTCACCTTGTCAACATCTTTCAATGGCAATTGATGGTAGCTAGAAGGTAAATCTAAAATGTTGGAACCTTAGCCTACCCAAGGGCATCAAAGATGACAATATGAACATGGCATATTTGTTAGAACCAATATTGGGTGGATTTTTAATTTTTTTGAAAATCCTCATGTCCAATTTTTAGAAGAACATGTAAGATCCGCCCCAATTTATTCATTTAAAAATCATCTTTAAGAGACATAAACAAAAATTTTGGGAGGAATAATTTGACCCAATTTTGAAAGTGCCAATTCTCACACTTTTTGTATTAGTTGGTTTTCAAAGGTGGTTTTCTCATACCAATTATCAAAAGTTCTATAATTTCCAACATTAAATTTTTTTTTAAAAACTTACAAAATTATCAAAAAAAGGTTTTGAAAAAGAATGAAAAAATAAATTTTCTTTCTTCCAACGTTTTATGTGTTCACAACTTCATCCCGTTCAAGTGAAATTTGAACCTTTAAACTTCTCTAACTTCTTTTCAAAATTTAAATTGAGTCCACCAAATTGGAACATGGTTTAACACTAACTTTACAATCACTTGGCCAATTTTACATTATCACAAATATGTGTTTTTAAGCTAATCTTTTTTACTAAGTTTAGTCATATTTTTAGTCACATCAAACAATGGACAAAATTAGATGTAGTAAAAACAAACCAATCATTTTTGACACAAATGTGATTAAAATTATATGACTAACATGACTAAAGACAATTGTCTGAAATGACTAAAATGCTTGTTCAAAATGACAAAAATGATTAAGGCTATTAGTTGATGTGGCATCACTAAATTGATTTTTTAATTAAAAGTTAAATTACCTATATGAGTATATAATGACATTATGGAGCTTTAATTTTTTTGAATTATAGGTGAATCAAAAAAAATACCACCCTTGACTTGGGATTCAAAATTAGAAGTTTTTATTATGATTTTTTTCGAGTTGACATTATTGGTAGATCGTTGTATGACGTTGTACAAGCCATTGAATCCCGAAATTTGGGATTTTTAAAAATGATGAATACTTTAAAGTAAAGGTTGTACCCACAACCTTCTCGACCATGTTCCCAAGCCTTAACCACCAAGCCATCACCTCATGTGATGATGAAAAATAACATCGCAAAAGATATAAACACATATTTTGAACAAATAAGTGCATATTTTTTCATAACACTATTTGATCTAATTGTTTTGACCAATAGGTTTATTATTACATTGACCTTTGTAATTTTTTTTTTATATAAATATTTTTAAATTATAATTATTTTTAAAAATCAAATGTATTTTTTGAAACTTTGAATTGAGTTATATATTCAAATATTAATTAAGTACTAATTTATTTACTTTCATAAGTATATGGAACTTTGTGATTCTTTTCCATTTCCAAATGTGAAACAACTAAGAAGGTTTTTAATATTTCTTTCAAAAATTCATATGTAACATTTGAAATATAATTATATGCATAAAACATTTACTTTCGAAATTACATTGAATTTTTAAATTTCTTTAGTTTCAAAATGTGAATAAATAATTAAATCATTTAATTTAAAAATTTATATGTAATGCTTTGAATCTTTGATTGGGTTATAATCTATAATTATTTAACTAAAATTAATCATAATCATATTGAACTTTGTGATTCCTTTCAATTTCAAAACATGAACAAAAAAATGAATATTTGTTTCAAAAATTCAAGTAATGTTTTTTGTTTGCTTGGGTTACAAATTTCACATATAACTATTTAAGTACATTTGGTTTCCTTACTTTCATCATTGACTTTAATTTTATAATACTTTAAGTCCCTTTTTTTAAACATTCCATTAATTTACATATTTTGATTTATCCCACATTTTTATAAAAAAATCAATGTTCCTAAAATATATATCTTTAAAATATCATAATAAAAAAAACACTTTTGAAATTATGTTATTAAAACTTGTATGCCTTAAATCATACATCAATTTCTGCAACAAAATTTTAAAAATTGGATTCAATGTTATAATTTTTTTTGTAGTAATAATGGATTTTCCTTTAATTTTATTTTAAAAATATTTATAATCACAAATTTAAATGAGATGTACATTAGTTCTATTCTACTTTTTACACTAGAAAAAAAACATGTATTTTCGACTATTCTTTACAACTAAATTATAGTCACAAAATACATTTTGCAACTAAAATCCCTTTAGTCACTTAAGACAAGTTGCATATGATAAATTAGTTGTAAATGACAATGCTATTGTATGAAAGAAAAAGTCAACAAATACATTTCATCCTTTGACTCCATTATATAAGTATTTTCACATGCGATTAAGATGCAACTATTTTGGTCACAATTGAAAGCAAATGATGTGCTACCACATGTTTTAATATTTGATTATTTATATTATTATTATTTTGAAACAATCTAGGATGTGCAATTCAAATACTTGGATGATCTTATATTATGACACATGGCCCAATGTAAGTATGCCGAATGGCATTAAAAATATATATAAATATAAATATTAGGTTGGTAGGTACCTAGGTAGGTACATAAATAAGTGTTTATAAACCTAAACTACATACCAAACTACCTATTTAGGTAAACAAATTAGTAGGTAAGTTTTACCTTCCTAGGTTAAATACCTACTGATATAGGTAGGTATTTAGGTAGGCAAGCATATAGGTCGACCTAAGTGGGTAGGTCAAACTAGGCACCTACCTAGCTAGGTATATAAATAGGTTGGAAAGGTAAGTACTTTAGAAATGTGCATAATTTATTTTTTTGTTTTGGGTTGAGCCTTTTGATTAGTTCCTTCCATGTGCACAAATTTCTTAATGTGAAATTAGATGACCACACCCCTTTATTTATATAGTGTTCAAAATAGGATTGAAAAACAAACAATATGGGATAAGTTTTGAAGTTACAATTTCCTCACAAACTAAGTTGTAATTCCAAAACTTTTTTCATGCTTTACTTTCTTAGTTTTTAAATTTCTAAACAATTCAAGTACTAGATAATTAAAAATCATTGAATTTACATATATTTAAATTGTAAATTATACACTATAAATATTCATTATCAATTACTTAAATAAGCAATAACTTCTTAATATTTAACAAACTAGCTATCTTGTTACTCAAAAGTTATTAATACATAATTCATAAATAATTAGATAACTAAATTATTTAAAAATATTTTATTACTTTTTAAAATCTGATCGAATTATATATAATATAATTAATCTAAAACTAATTTAATGACTATAAATTAGATCATAAATAAATAAATAGATGGTGTAGTTTGGGGTTAATTTAATTTGGCCATATATATGCATTCAATTGATTCATCATAAATACTAATTGAATCATGGAATTTGAATAAATTATGCACATTTAGTTAATTATTATAATGTATTTTTTATATGTTTGATAAAAGTAATCATGATAACTTTATCTTTTGTCATTTTTTTCATAATGAAGTATTTTAAATGAGAAGTTGATTTTTGTTTTCATTTTTTTATTATCATGTCATTAAAAAAGGAAAATTCTATTTTCACACCTTTTCTGGCTAGATTCACACCTTTTTTGTCGGTCCGATTTCGTGACCCCATGATTTCGTGAACCGTGCAATGCATGGCTGCTCCTCATGCACTCAAATTTATTCTATTTAAAATCGGACCGGCAAAAAAGGTATGAATCTAGCCAAAAAAGGTGTGAAAATATAATTTTTCTTAAAAAATAACATTATAATCATGTGTGTCGTACTTTATGCCTAATTTTAGTCATGTTAATTGTATTAGTCAAAATAGAAAAATCCACATGGGCACCCACATTTACCACGTGCGCAACATATTGTCTAATTTGATTATAATGCTAGATTTTTTAATCATAATGAACATTGCTACTTTTAATGTTATTCATTGACGCACTCCCAAGTCCCGGGTTGAACCCACTTGAGGGTTCAACTATGTAGAGTTGCGGAAAGTTGGGACTTGGAAGGCGTTCCCGACTTCCAGCACTATAGAGGGGTAGAGGGGCGTGCTAGAAGTCCCGGGATTAGACTAAGAAGAGGGACTAGAAGATCAAGCTTGAATCTGCATCCAAAACCAACCACAAAAGGGTTAGTTCACATTCGAGAACACCCTTGGGTGTTGGGACAAGCCACGGGCACTTTAACACACAAGACTCACCACGGCCTGGACTCAGGGGAAGCCACCACGTTCCCCCATATAGTATTCTATGCAACGCTCTGCGGGGGCTACATCCAAATGGTTCTTTTTCCCAGGACTCCCAAGTTGGAGTCCCGAAATTGTCCCGAAACTATCCCGGTTGGAGTCCCGGGACTTTGGGAGCTCATATCTCCTGACTGCCAAGTCTAATCAAGACGAGGTCTAAACCAAAGTTATAGCTCTCTTCGAGAGCTTTCCAACGCCATGTAGCACTCCCGATTCGAATGTCAGAAAGAGGTCGATTCCCGACTTTTAATGGTCGGGAGTCAAACTGCCAGTTTGACTCCCGGCCCTTCTTTTGCCCATAACTTGGGCTACAGATCTCCAAATGACCAATGCGAAGGAATTTTGAACATCTACACTTCAAGACCTTTCCAATGATACCAAGAACACCCCAATGCGAGGTGTTTTGGCCTCTGCTGTCGAACTTTAAACGTTCAAGGGTCTCGGAGGACTCCAAATCCCCAACTTTGGGAGTGGGAGTTTCATCCTCCCACTTCACCCAAAGTAGGGTTGCGACACTCATGATGGACACATTTAATCACTTCAAACTACTAGTGTATTTTAGATATTGACTATATTGTCATTTTAGATATGATGTTAATAACATAAAAACCATGTTTTTGTAATAGTGTTAATTCACACAAATCAATTTTTTTAAATTGTTCAATTATAAATGACATCTCTTTTGGTTTGTAAAAATGCGCAATAGAAAAAAGAATCTTTTTGGTTCCAATTTGTGATCCTATGATGCCTAAAATTTGGCAAACCGAAAAACTGACAATAGGAAACATGACTTCATGTGTTCCTCACCATTAAGGATGACACTTGATTTCCTTGGGATCCAATTGGTAACATCTAAAAATCAAAATCTTTTAGTGAAAAGTTCTTTCATTAGTTCATTTGTGTAAATAATTTATTAAAAAAATCCATATTTAAATTTTTGTAAAATATTTATTTTACACATCCAACTTTAGATTCTACCATTGGATGTAAATGATGATAACATTTTAGAAACATAAGATACAAGGATTGCCTATTATATTCCTCAACAATATTCACACCTACTTCATGACCATAAATGAAGATATTAGATGAATATTTTTTAATCTAAGGTCCAACAAAAAAAAAATTGTTGTGAGCTTTTCTTTTTTCATAGTTTCTTTAAAAATAAAAGAAAGATTCTAGAACACCACAAAGTTCTTTCTTGATGTTGGAGGCAAATACAAATAATTCAAAAGCAATTCCAAAATTGTCATTAATCAAATTGACTTGGGTTGATGGGTTTGAAACTTCTTCATTGAATTTTATGCACATAATAATGGTAGATTGCACTACATCAGAAAGTAACTAGTGGCTATTAAACTAGTTTAAAACAAAAGCATTTGTAATAAAAGAAAAATAATCGACAATGAAATGTGACAAGTAAGAAAAGGTGGCACTTTCCTACTAATTATAACAATATTTTTTTTACTGTAGGAAAGGATAATAACATCTTTGAATTGTAGGGCTTTTTGGAACATAAGGATTTGGATACGAAATTATAATCAACTTTATACATGTAATTTTACTATATCCAATTAGCACAATTCAATAAGAAACAAGAAAAAAAATTCAAGTAGCAAAAAATTAAAAGTCCATCTTGTTTTCACTAGAGTATTCAATTTTCTTATGCAAATATTAGAATATGAACAAGCCTAGTTCCATTCCTATCTACCCATTCCAAAAACTTTAATCAAAATGATAAATTTTTGCAAATTTGACTATCTTGATTTGCCTTAAACAAATTTGAAATTTTTCTAATTAATCAAGTAGCATATTGGCATACTTTAGAAACAAGATGGCCAAAAAAAGTACCTTAAATGCTTTCATTAGGACCTAGGATTTCACATCTCACAATATATTTCAAGGTAATTGTTAAGTATTCAAGTTTGCCCCCTCATCTTTGACATATGCAATGATTTTTCTAATTGATCAAACAATTTTATTAAATTGTTGGCCAATGTTAGACCAATATTTTTTTTATTGCCTCAAATAAACCAATAATTATTTGTTTAGGATATTGATTAGATCTTGAAAAGTTAATAACAAAAGTAAATATATCATGTCCCCCCTTGGACCTCCATAAATCAAAACTTCTTGTAGAAATACAATATGTTAATTTTAACAAAATGTATTCATGTTTCATTTTCTCCACCAAGTTCCATAATATTTGTTGAAAGGGAATACAACTTGAAAACACAATCGTAAAACCAAATGTTGGAACCAAACATTTTCCACAAATTGTAAAGACAAGTGATTTTTAACAATCAAAAGACCATTGTTTTGCAAAAAAACCTTATATTACACATCATCATTTTTGAAAGGTTTTCATATCAAAAAAGTACCTTGGAATATGAACAACGTAATGAATAAGAAAATACACCAAGATAAACAATAATGTTAAGTTGGAAAACAAGTAACAGCATTGAGGAAAAAGATGAGTAATAATGTCAAGCAAAAAAACAAGCAACAACATTGAACGAGAAGACGAATAACAACATCAAGTAGGAGGATAATTAGCATCAACAAGAAGGACAAGTAGCAATGTCAAGCAGGCAAACAAGTAGGAGTGCCAAATAAAAACACTAAATGGGAGGACAAGCAAGTTTGTAATTGTTGTTTGAGCTTAAACCAAAACCCTTTTGAATCTCATTAAGCATGTAAGGTTGCTTAACAATTGGATTATTATCCTTTTGTCCTTTTAATTAACCTAGTTCTTTCAAACCAAATGTAAAACATTCAATACAATTCTACAATAGTTGTATTTTTCACATTTCACATCTTGTAACCACTATACCAATATTTGATTCCCATGTTTCTATAGTCATTGGTACTTTGGGTGCGGGTGATGGAATATTTCAACACCCAATGTTGAAGGCATGGATTGTAATTGTTACACAAAGTGTGGGGAATTGCCTAATTGGCTTGGCACCCCACATCACAAAACCTCTTTTCCAACATCCAAAAATCTTTTTGGCATTCATGATCCCATATTTGCTAAGGATGTACAACCCATCATGTCATAACATCAACCCCCTTTGCATTGAAATAGTTCTCTCAATTGTAGGTGCTACGTGTGAAAGATCGGGTGGAGTGGGTTGGAATGATTGGGCAAAACATCGTGGTTTTACCAATGCCAAATTGAAAACCCATGTGAAGTAATTAAAGTCCATGAGCTACCACAAAATCCACCTATGGGCTCCTTAAGAAAAAAAAGGCATGCTCGTAATGTCAATGTGAAAGACCATGGTTCACTCCTTTTCATTCACATTGGACTCCTCCATATTAGATGAATTAAAGTCCCAAACCCTCCTTGGGCCTCCATTTCAAAATGTTTGAAAATGCAAAAAACTTAGAAATGTTAATAAGGTTGCTTGTGAAAGTCCAACCTTATTGACCATTACCAAATGTGGGCAATCATCATAGTGAATTTGGCATGATTGGCATCCTAAATATAATATATCATCCACCAAGCATGACATTGTGGGTGACCTCAGAATGAACTCATATTCTCATTGGATCACTTTTGGTGGTGTTAGGTGGTGATAGGTTAATCCATATCCACCAAAATTGATGGGCACATGAACCAATTGCTACAACATCCACTGACACTCACTTGTTGATCCAAATATGTAGGCATCATGTTAACACAATTGGGCAAGAATCTCCAACAAATATGCATATGAATGCATTTGTGTGACCTATAAATATTGCAAAACATGGACCAACTCCCAAAAAGTCTTTGATCTAGGTCTAAAAGGCCTTGACTTGTGTTAACCTATGGAAGACCCTAACACAACCATCTTGAAATGATGTATCAATTAGTCCAACCTTGTCCAAATCCTCTTTGCTGATTTTTGCCTTAGGTGTGATGCAGCTTGAGGTGGAACATGATCATTGTCTAAAAATTGTTTGATCTAGCAATGAACTCCTTCTTGCGTGAGGCACTCTCTTGTGTGAGACATATTGAATATCTTGTAGAACTGCACTTCCTAACTCTAGCCTCCAACAAGTGGGTGGTTCACACATGCACCACAAGTGATATGCCCCCATATTTTTACATTTTGTGTGCATCATTTTGCATTGAATTGTAAAAATTCCCACCCTATTACCAAACATATTTTGTAGATAAATGGGTACTCCTTTTTAACAAATGTTGTTCATCATGGCTATTACCAAACACTTTTTCAAGATCATTCATTGGAAGTAAAAAAGTTGAACAAAAATTGTCCCCTTATATGTGTTTGGTCATAGGTCATGTGATGAACAACAGTAGAGGCGTTTGATTGATTTATCACCGGCCACCTCATGAGCTACTTCAAGTGTTCACCCACTGGCCTGTGTTCAATGACAGGCATTTTTATCCTACTCCTTACTTGACTAGTAAATATTTCATACTTACCATGTTCTAAGTTCACACGAGTGTTGGGTAGTTATTTGATTTTGATAATAACCTAAGTGAGTTCCAATTTTTTCTAATTTTAAAAATCAAAGAACCTCTAACCCCAGTTCTAAAAAAATATTCGGAATCAAAGAACCTCCGGTTATGTTCAATTCAAAGTCTCTCAAAGAGCCTGTGGTATTCACCAAAAAAGTAGCAAGGAATTGATAGTTTATTTGACCAATTCTATTATTTATTTTTGAGAACCACAGCTACATATCAGAATTGGTTCTTTGATTTTTTCAGACATGGGTTTTCAGACATGGGTTCGAAATTAGATAACTAGAAAACGGGTATGAGTTTGTTGGGATCTCTAATACCCGCCCAATGTTGGTTTTAATGCTACCCGGCTAATTGAGGTTTACTTTTGCATGGGCAAGGTAGATATTTAGATGCAAATGAATAAACAATATATGCCAAAATCATGTTACAACATATATGCAGTCTTATAATTTGCAAGGGATATGGAACTATGAGGAATTTTTCTAAATTATGGAGACTAACAACTACTAAATTTCTCTTTTCTTTTGGCATTTTTTTCCCATTAATTGCACTTATCACCTTGGAACAAGACTCTTGCCAGTGTTTTCTCTATGGTGAAATTTTGCCAAAAAAAACAAAAAAAACCCCAAAAGGAATACTCTGTCATAATATTCTCTGTTTTTCTGAAAAAATCACCGAATTTTGAAAAAAAAAAATGGTTTTTTGAAAAAAAAATTGCAAAAATTTGTAAAATAGAGAATCTGCTACAGATTATTTCCTTCTTCTTTTTTTGAAGTTGAAAATTTGCAAAATTTCAGCAACAAAAAAAAAAAAGGAAAGTTGTT
>Ga0209208_10006961_pt1 | contig 15512 bp, 10 predicted proteins | sample S1TSphfallax_3_FD_187694 | JGI IMG/M metagenome (GOLD analysis project Ga0209208, IMG submission 187694) | Host-associated microbial communities from peat moss isolated from Minnesota, USA - S1T2_Fd - Sphagnum fallax MG (SPAdes) (version 2) | ecosystem: Host-associated > Plants > Peat moss >...
TTTTTAAATTTAATTTTTCATTTTTTTTGGCGAATTTTTTTTTTCGACAAAGGGAATTTGCAATACAATATCCTTTTCTCAAAATATATTTTCACAAAATGGAAAAAAAAAATTCTCCACCAAAAAAGAAAAAGAAAAAAGAAAAAACCTTCCGAGAAAGGAAGCGGGGTAGAAAGGAAAAAAAATCATATTTTCATTTAGGGCATAGTTTCCATGATCTGATCCTATAACAATAACAAAGAGGTTTCCACGGAGTTGTTATCTAAGAGTTTGTGACACCCCCAAAGTTCCTAAGAAGGGTGGGGAGGGGCGGGGTGGGGCGGGTGTTTGTTGTTTGGTGTCCCACATACCTTGCCTCGCGTTGAACACTTGTCCGAATGAGTCAAATGAGAGTGTTTTTTCTTGTTTTTAAAAACTGCTGATTTTGAACACAGGCTTGCTGGTTTTAAGCATTCCGTAGCAGAACACTATTTTTAGCAGATTCTACCCTCAGAAATATCCTTTTATGCCATGGAAGGCGTCCCCTAGGGTGTATTCTGCATCCTAGTGAGATTATAGGGCAAGGCTGCTCGGAAAAGGCCATCTTCTGCAGTCTAAGAAGGATGAAACGTGTGCAGAATCGGCTGCAGAATCAGCCCACGAAATCCTTTATGTTGGGTGTGTTGCTTTAGCTTGGCCAGCCCTAGCGAGTTTGCCTGGCACCTTATCCAACATAACGGGCAGGAGCTTCACCATTCCATGGTACATAATGGGCAGGAGCTTCACCATTCCACAGTACAGAACGTAGCATAGCGTCTCGGCTCCGTTGTGTGTTTGTGTATATCGCCGTCTCTCTCACTCTCCTGCGCTGTCTTCCCCTCTCTGTCTCTTTCTCGTTGTTTTCTGTTCTTTCTCTAATTCTCTCCATCTCCGTTGTTGTTGCTTTGACGATTGGTTATGTGCACTTGCTTCTATGGTTATAAACTTAGCAGTTATTTATTGCTCCTGGAGTCTGAAGAAAACTGGTAGCTTCTTCTCGGTTCCAGCTAACTAGGAGCTGCTAACACGGTGATGCTAAAAAGAATTTGGATTCGGTAGTAGCAGCATAATGGCGACAATACGTTCGACTCTGTTGCATTTTTTGCGTCTCTCGGACTGCGTCATGGTCATGTGATTTGACGCAATTTTTAGTGGCCGTAACTGAGCAGTAGTTAGTAGTAGTACTCGAGACTTCTTCGTCTTCTTCTTCTTTGGTGATCCGAGCGTTTCGTGAATTCGTCTTTGTTAGTCGTAGAATCATCAGAGGTTAAATCGATCATCATCAGCAGCTGTAAATCGGAGCAGTGGGAACAAGAGTTCAAGACCTGCACGAGTCGTATTATTGGCCGATCTTGGAAGGAGAGATTTCCTGAATGAAATCGAGTTTGCAATTGCCGCCGGACCAGATCTTGAATCAATGGCGCTTGGTTAACAACTTCGGGCCGCGAGGAATCAATGAAATCTCTTGTGATCCGAGCGTTGCGTGAATTCGTTTTTCTTTGTCGTGGAATCATCATCGTAGGTTGAAATCAATCGATCATCAGCAGCTGCAAATCAGAGCAACGGGAACAAGAATTCAAGGCGGCCTGCTGCTGCTGCACTCGTATTCTTGTCCGATCTTGAACGGCCCGTCCTGAATGAAATCAAGTTTGCAATAGCTCCGGGTCCGACCAGGAGATGAGGATTCAAGTGTCCTGCGCTTGACATGAGCGCTTGGAAATCAAGCAAGAACTAAGGAGAGTCATCATAGGTATGTACTTCTTCGTTTGTAGTTCATCGTGAGGTGCAAGAAACCAACTGTTGATGATTGCTTCTCCACACCGGATGGATTGTTGTCTGAGCGGGAGCGCACCAAGTTTCTCGTGAAGTAGCAGCTCGCAGACTTCGTCACAAAATCTGCAAGAAGAAGATTATAGGCGCATTGACGACGTTTTTGTTGTGAGATCCGACGCTTTGAAGCAAGATGGTGTCGACAGGTGGTTTTGTCACTTCTTTATTGACTTCCTTCGTCGTCTTCCTCATCTTGGTGGCACTCTTCACCGTCCTCTCACGGATGCCGGCAAATTATAACATCTACTACCCGGCTAGGATCTTGAACGGGCAAGGCGTACCTGGCGGCCCTGGGAAGAAGAAACCAGGGCCTTTCGCATGGATTCGGGAGGCGTATATGGCGTCAGAGGACGACATTCTGGCCATAGCTGGTCTGGATGCTACGGTCTATATCCGCTTCTTCACCACTGGTAACATTCTCTCAGCCTTCTCTTGTTCACCGGCCTACTGAATGCACATGGAAATCTCTACTGATCGATTCTCGACGCGTTGACGGAAATCGCGTCTTCCGACATTGCATCATCTTTTAGATCCAACTTTTCCTTTTGCAACTGCAGGTCCGAGCAGATCTGTTGTTCTGAATTGCTCAGGTTTGTGCTTTGCTGAAGATCTGAGAGGTTGTATACTTATTGGCACACGGTGAAGGATTACAATTGGCTGTGGGGTGGGTGTATTATTAGTGCTGGAGATACTGGGATTCTCGGCTCTCATTTGCCTACCGCTGCTGATCCCCTTGGCGGTCACGAGCCATAACAATGCGGAACAGCTCGCAGCTAGCTCCAACAACACTTACTCAAGCATCGACACTTTGTCTATGAGCAATTTACCTGTATGTGCTTGCAATTCCTCCCTCCATCACTCCCCCCTCTTAGTCTCTCCTACCATAACAGACTCATTCAGGGAATCGGCTTGCACATGCCCTTCAATATCAGGAAAACAATTAGGTCAGCCACCGGTGGGACTTGTGTGAGTGAGGTTTCCAAAGTTCTCCAGATCATGGATACCAAGTGTGATGATTTAGCAGTGAGCTCAACCATCTAGAGATCAATTCAAGAACCAGTCTCAGAATATCTGTAGACCTAGGATTTCTGAGACTTTGGGGAAAGCATTGCACCAACCAAATGAAGTTTGCCTGTGATCATTACTGAAAGGAGCCCATAGATCCAAAAACTCGAGGCTCATACTTATTGTCAGCAAAAGAGGTAGCTTAGGGATCTGGGTTGTGGTGTGTTTTTGTTCCAATACTACCTTCAAAAGTCGGCATAAGATAGTAGGTATGGCACCTGTTTACTGATCTTCAGTCCCAGAAACCCATGATCAGGTGGCTGCAGTACAGCAAACTGTGGAGAGAACAGAGTACACAGCTGAATAATAGACTGGGTGTTGATTTGTTTTGTTGTGCAGGCAGCAAGTATGAAAATATGGGCTTTTTTTGCAGCTGCATTTTGGGTCTCACTGGTGACATATTATGTTTTACTGAAAACATACAAGCATATATTGAAACTTCGGGTGCAACATGAGTCTTCCCAGACTGCTGAACCCCAACAATATGCAGCTTTAGTGCGGGACATTCCAAAGCCTGGGGCCCATGAGACCCACACTGAGCAAGTGGATACATTCTTCAGGCAGTTGCATCCAGGGACTTATGAGAAGTGTATCATCATCTGCAAACTTAAGAAAGTAAGGTTCATGGCTAGCTCAAAGGTAGCCTTGATTTTATTTTTAAAGATATAAATCCACATCTGCCTGTGCCTTTGTACAAATGATACTAATGGGCTCATTTTTGTTCTTGATGGTTGGAGCAGGCTCTGAAACTTTACAAAAAGCTTGTGAAGGCGAGAAAGAAGCTGGAGCATGCTGAAGCAGTATATGAGCTGTCCAAGAGAAAAGGAGGTGAAGGTAAACGGCCCACAAACAAGACGGGTTTTTGGGGTCTCATTGGCTCCAAAGTTGACTCCATTGATTACTACAAGGAGCAGATAAAGGAGTTAACTCCCAAGCTGGTGGTGGAGCAGAAAAGAACGCAGGAAGAAGAACAAGAAGGGGCTGCCCTTGTATTTTTCAATAACCGACGCTCTGCTGCTGAGGCTGCCCAGGTACACAATTGCATCAGACCTGATGTCATACACTTTTGCATATTAAATTGAAGGCACCTACTAGACTGGTTCAGAATTCAATCATGATTTTCTGGGTGTGAAGAGGTTTGTCTGCGCAGTTGGTCATGTAGTGAGCTAGAAATGGACACCAAAAAATGCATCCAGACTGGTGTGGTTCAGCAAGTCAGTGTTTTGACAGAGTTGACTAGGATGAGAGCACTGGATTAATCTAGAGGAGGGAAATTTGCAGGTGAGGCATGCCAAATATGCAATGGAGTGGCAAGTCCTTCCAGCTCCAGAGCCCCGTGAAGTGGTGTGGAGTAATTTGGCAAAACCTGTGTGGAAGAGATCAGTGACAGAAGCTATAGTGTACATTATTGTGTTTGTTGTGATCTTGTTCTACATGATTCCCATTGCTTTTATATCAACCCTCACAACACTCGACAATCTTGTCAAACTAGTTCCATTCATCAAAGCCATTGTGAAAATAACAGTCCTGAACACTGTTCTACAGGTTAGCAGTCAATCAGCCTTGAGCAACTGTTTCTAATTCTGTATTGTTGATTACAAATTTGTTATGTTAGTCGAATTATTCATGTTCCCCTTATGACGAGCACCAGAAGTTTTGTACAGTTAAGAAATGTTACAGATGTCTAAACAGAAATGGCCACAGCATTAATATGCTGGACTCCAAGAGTTGCTTCTGCTTTTGTTATATTTCAGCTGCTATTGTGGGCTGTGCCTTTGTGGTTCTCCTCCTAATAACTGTCAAGATGTCCATGATTAAATATGAAGCTTGAAGGTTGCAAAGCTGGTGTGTCATGTTGTGGCAATTGCTTATGAATCAGGTTCAGGAGATGGCTTATTAAAGTTAAATTATGAACTGTATAGTCTTAATCAGAAGAAACTTCATTTCAAGCATGTTCTGACTAGGTGTATGATTGGAATTGCAGGCATATCTTCCTCAAATTACACTTGTTCTGTTTATGGCGCTGCTACCAAGACTCCTTCTGGTCTTATCCACAGTCGAAGGTATCCCCTCACAGAGCCAGATAGTGCGGGCCACAGCTGGCAAATACTTTTACTTTGAAGTTTTCAATGTGTTCTTGGGTGTTACAATCTTTGGCACAATATTTTCATCTCTCGAGGGTATAAAGACACTTGTCAGCACCACATTTTCTGCAAATGAGTTGGTAGACCTTTTTGGCAGTAAATTACCACCAGTTGCTTCGTACTTCATCACTTATGTTGCCCTCAGGTCATTTCCAACTCAGAGTGACCTCTGTATCATATGATATTTTCTGCCACTTTTTCTGTCCTGTGCATTTTGCTTTAGACATAAGGCCCCAACCATGGTTGTGAAAAGGTCCTCTTATTGTCACAATCTCAACCAATGATCACTAGTTATGGGATGTTCAGTTTGAAATGCTGTAAATTGAAGAAGTGGGATGTCATAGACACATGCACCTTGGATATATGAAGTTCTTCATCTCCTAGCTGTAATGAGAAGAAAAATCAACAAATTCTGCAGGTGGTCTCAGTTTGCATTGAAGCTGTTCTCCCTTTTATAACTTGCAGCAACACTTGAATGTGATTTGACATGTTTGTTTCTCACCAAGTGCATTCACTTATGTGATCAGGTTTTTCATTGGGTATGGCCTGGCATTATCACGGGTCTTGCCTTTAACAATTTACCATTTGAAACGGAAGTATGTTTGTAAGACTCAGACAGAATTGGAGGAAGCATGGGCACCAGGGGCATTTTCATATCACACAAATATACCTAATGACTTGTTGATTGCAACTATTGCTCTCTGTTATTCTGTGATTGCCCCCCTCGTTTTGGTGTTTGCTCTTCTTTACTTCGCCATTGGCTGGGTTGTGAATCGCCATCAGGTACACCTCATTCAGGATCCTAAGGAGGGTTTTAGAAATTTGGGCAAAGTTTAGATTTCTTGTGTGATCATCACAGTATATTTGACTAGTAGGTTGTAATTTTCCATCAGTGTGAGCTTCCTCTTATGGATCTATTGATAATTTGCAGGATAAGAGACTCTATTTTTTAAGTTGTGTAGGTCACTATATATTTTTTCTTTGTTGTTCCATAGCTGGAAGAAAAGCTTTCCAGCAACTCAAAACTGGTCCCTGTATAGCTTCTAATGCAGAAGAGTGGTGATATTGCAGGCATTGAATGTCCAGGTGCCTGATTTTGAAAGTGAAGGTCGCATGTGGCCACACATCCACAACCGTATACTTGCAGCACTGTTTGTGTCACAACTAACAATGCTGGGTTACTTTGCAGTGAAGAAGTTTCCATATGCACCAGTGCTTATCATTCTGCCTGTCATAACAGCAGCCTTTGCACTCCTTTGTCAGAAGAACTTTTACCCTTCATTTTCTACTGTCTCACTTGCAGTGGCCAGCCAGGAGGTGAAAGAAGGACCCTCACTTCCTGAGGTTTTGGTTGCCTTCACCCCTGCGTGTCTGCTGGGACCAGACCAAGTCAAAGATCCCAAGTATGAAGCTGCTGACGCAAATATATCCTCACAGATCGATAATGGTATTGCAGATGCATTATAGAGATTACTTCTCTAACTGCAATATTGCCAAATATCCAAGCCAGACTGTTTTATATAGAGGTGTGTTTCTCCCACATTCTTGAAACTTGGGTCAATTAGTTTATGACATCTGTTGATGCCTCAAACCACTTAGCAACAGTATTGTCAAATACATATCATTGACAACATGTCAAAATAGCATGAAACTATTGGTACTGACTTTTCAAAGGCCTCCACAGCCCTCATTAGGGACTGCAAGTGTGTGCGTTGATAGTCAAAATATCCTGATATATGCCTGGAGGGTGAAGGTTAGAAATATGGGCTCCTTGCACAATACAAGTAGTCAAAGTGCAGGTGAAGAAATTGTAAATATCGTAACAAAACCAAGACGAATTTGCTCTCAGAAAAAGCGATCTGAGTCTTTTTCTTGCAGTGGATATATGTTGTAGATAGAAATCAAATTTGATGAAAACTGGTGTGCAAGGAAATCAATTGACACTTACGGAGCTAACAGTATTGTGTGTTCATACAAGTCTAATGAAACTGCAACTTATGTTGGACGATGAACTTTCTTTCTCTTGCATCCAAGAGCACTGGCCTTTTTCCAGTGAAAACAGTCAAGTTTTGTAGTTTTGTTTGTTGTTCAAAACTTCTGGTGGAAATGATCTGTAACAATTTGCTGTGTGTAGTGATTTTACTTCTCAGAGGCCACAAAACTGATTCTTTGGAACTGGATCTTGTGTAACATGATCATGAGGGTCAGTTTTGAAAAGGTTCCAAGAATCTAAATACCCCCATAATATAGATTTATGTATTGTGTTAGGATTTTTTATTCCGTTCACATTTGAACCCTAATCCATTGATTAGATTAGGATGATTATTCAAGAAGCTCATTGTATTGTATTGCTGTGTAAAATAGGGCTTCACTCTGGGTCTCATCATCAAGAGTTAGATCCTCACGCTTTGTGCTACTTGTGGAGTTTGATTTCTACATATCATTGATAGTGCGTGCACATGGTGCACACCTACTTGTTGATAATGAGAAACAACAACTGGTTCAATTGCAGAGAAATAGTAGAGTGCTGTTTTGAGGTTAACTCTATCTCTGAGTTGATTGGTGGTTTAGGTTTAACATCAGGTTGATAAGCTTGTGGGCGTACTTTGTAAAGAGAGTTTCTGTTTTTTGTCCTTTTGGAGGAGATGATGAGTGGGATGTGAAGAGAGTCTGGGCAAAGTCCCAGTTAGAGGGGTATGAAAGATTTTGTATGAGCTTGCGGCCAAAAATGGTCACAGGATTGTGAACTGCTCTATTTTGTGTTGGTTTTTACTGAACCGTACTTAATGACCTTTGGCTCCATTGCATTACTAACATGACATCAAGCAAGGAATTGCCAATGACCTGTTGAGCTTGTCAATGAAGCTGACATTTTGCATTGCTTGACAAGCTCGACAGGGAGTGTTTCTAGATCCAAGTTCTTGATGCAACTCCACAACTTAGCTTCAGATATCTGGCTATCCTTATTCTTATCATATGTGCTGAATACTTTTCCTTGTCTTGAAGTCTTTTTTGGCAGTGCTCATCTCATTGGGTGACTGCTTGATGAATCTATCATATGACCTGCACAACAAAACCAGCAAAAGAAGAATGTTAGCACTGATATCAAACCATCTACTAAAATGCTCGGTACCTCTTTTGCCCCTTTGAATTGAGAACAACACGTGAGAGAGAAAAATGGAAGGTCAGCAATAGATTTATGATGATGAAGAGATTCTCTTCACCCTTAGGTCTGATGCCGCCATTGTTGGGGATTAAATAAACTGTTTCTAGTGGCTGCTGAGTCTGGAGTGATGCAGTTGCATATGATGTTTTCCCAAGAATGTAGAAACTCCTCTAATTTCTTTGACCTTGGATTGAAGAACAATAACAGGAAAAGAGCTATGGCTATGTCCTTTCTTTATCTCATCACCACTTCAGGTATAAACTTCTTATGTATGGAATCATCATGTTATAAGGAGGTGACAATGGTGCACAATGATTTTACAGAGGGATGATAATATTGTACCTGCTACTGCCAGGATCTGGGGAGCTGATGTCATGGAGCTGCATTTGTGCGTAATACTAGTAACACTAGGAGTAGCAATTCTTTGATCTGAGTTGATATTAGAAGCTAAGATCTAGTCATCGTGGTTGTGACCTCTGCATAATGAGCTGCATTTGTGGGATCTCATCAATTCAAATCCATCTTCACTATCAACAGGATCTGGCATCTGCAAATGCTGTCTGGCAATTATGGGTGCTTTGATCCTGCAATCCCGTTCGATTAATAACGAATCCTCTTAACACACTATATAGTTCTTGTCAACTTCTTTTCCAGATCAATCCAGATTTACTGACATCTCTGCAACAACTTCCAAATATCTTCAATCTCTGTAGCTTCCAAGTCTCTCTGTGACCTCTGAAATCTCTGCAAACCTCTGAAGATCTGCATTCACAGAAAGTTCGACTTGTCCCCCATTAGTCTTGGTTTCTAGCAGGACCAAAACTCAGAAAAGAGAGACACCCAACAAGGAGATTTGTATGCACAAGAATGCAGCATGGAAGTTGTGAGCTTCAGACTTGCACCTTTACATTGCACCCATTCTATTGAAAAACTGAAATTATAAATAACTCAGAGACCATTTAACTCTCACCATTTTGGTCATTCACTCTCTCATAGGCCAACCAAAAAAAAAACCAGTCATTTCCTTTTATTGCAGCTCTTGCAGTTGTTACAACCCTGAGCAAATTTAGTGTCCAAATGACAATTTCACACAATTTTTCAGCTATACTTCATCCATAAGTGTTTACCCCTATTGCTGGACCTTCTAGAACTTGGTGGAAAAAATTGAGGTTTGGGGGAAAAGAAGAAAGGAGAGAATGAAGAACATCTTTTTTCATTATTAGATGAAGTCAATGTAAAACCATTCTGAAATTTGAGACATATGAAGAGAAAGTTTCAAAAACATTCAACAAAGAAAATTTGAATTAATATGTGTTGAATCTGACATCAACAGAAGCTAGTGAAACACCACCAGTTTTGTTGGCCTTGCCTACCAACCAAGGCAAGGATATTGTGTTTAGATTCATTATAGAGTATAATAACTTAATGGATTTTGGCCCCTAGGTAATAATAGGTCTATTTTGATACGAGGATTTTTGAAATATGATATTTTGGCTTGTGTTGAAACTTGAGATTAGTTATAGGGTTCTAATATCTTGAAAGATTATGGTTTCTTTTAGAGGATTTTTTTTGAAGATTATATTTTTGCATGGTGAAATATTTGAGTTTCCATAATTCTTCTTTTGCCTTAAGATGCTTTTTCATGTAAGTGGCAATGCCACAGTGTGACACTCCCCTTGTTAATTTAGGTGATTAGGTTCCTTCCTCTCTTCCTTTGAGTGTTTCTCTTGCCTTGATAAAGCTTGGCAGGTTTGAGAGGGTGTTTCTGCAGAGTGAAGCCCCAAGGTGGGGCATTCCCGAAGAAAGGGCCTATGATAAGGCAGAAGCCAAGTCCAGCCCCACATTTTAGGCATGTCCACTGACCCTAAGCCTTTCCCAGCATAAAACACAAGGTGAACCTTGTCATAAGTTAAACATGTGTAGAACATGATGTGATAGGAATTGGATGGATCTTACACCTACTACTTAGTACTGGGAGGGAACTTACACCATGTTCCTTAAACACAACTTTCCTAGGCACAAGCTCCCTCTCACTCCTAAATAGTAGGTGTAAAATCCTCCCTCTAAGAGGAATATTCATGGGAATACTCATGCCCTCCAAATACAATAGGGAATTTCTTCTGGTGCTTTATATGTGGGTGGAAGCATGTGCTAAAGATTGTTTCTAGCTCTTAGAAACTATCAAAACCAAGGGTGCTATTTGGGGGATAGTAACACCAGTGTTTTATCTTAAGGATTCTTGGAAGTGGCTTGAGTGCCGACTACGTGCACAAACTAGCACCTCAAGTGGCTACAATAACATGCATAGACATCTTTTTAAGTGGCAACACATGAGAAAAAAGGAAGTTCATTTGGCAATTGTTCCCCTTGGAGGGATAATGTATTTGACAATTTAAAGTTGTATTAGGTGTGTGAGTAGTGGCTATTTCAAAGTCTAAATTTAGGTAAGAGTAAGAAAATTGTGAAGCTTTTTGGTGAGTGCAAAAGAATTGATATGGCAAAACTTGGAGATGAACTCTTGACTAGAGTGGCTTGAGTTCAAAATTACACCTTGCATTACACATACGAGCAATTTTTGCAAGTCCCTTATATTTGAGCAAAAAATTTAGTCCACATGAACATTGAACAATGAGCATAAAACAAGTTGAAAAGTCACATGAGGTAGTTGAACCATGTCATGGAGACACTACACCCAATGGTTTCATATGACCTTGACATGCACTCCACACATTAGATGAAAATTCTAGCAATGCAAACTCACAAAAGACAATCTAAGACCAAGGAAACAAAAATCTATCCAAAGGTCGAATTGATCAACATGATGGAAATTAGGGGTTGTTTGCAACAAAATCAACTTGCACTTGTCACCTAAAATCTCACCTAGACAACTAGCATAGAAAGCTAGGCCAACTTGATGTTGGAAAGTTAAAACTTAACATTAACAAATATTAATACACAATCAAAGTCCAAATTAAAAGCAAAACGAAAGTTTGAAAGTGACAAGATGAGCCAAGCATGCCCAACATTCACAAATTACAATGTAATGGAAATTTAGGGTTTGTGGTTGTGCAAGTTTATCATGGATTATGCCATAAATGCAACCATGATGTTTACAAATACTACAAATTTTAATTTACCTAGAATAGCATTGAGCCATTATCTAAGACTTTCTTAGTTCAAACTAGAAGACCCCTCCTTTCTTTCTCATTAGTCCAAGTTACAATAAGATCATGATACTTAAAAATTTGTCAACAATGAAAAACAATTGTGCAAACATTTGAACCACAAAATCCAAATGTTCTCATAGTCTATTTTGAAGTATTATTTCAAGGTCAATAAAGTTCTTTCATCTTTCACAAATCCCATAATTTAAACCATCACCAATTCTCTCACTTTCATGAACTCAATGAGATGGAAATGCAAAAAAACATTGTTGATCAACTTCTAAAGCTTGGATAGGGCATTTAAATCCATGGGGTTGGTTCATGACCCATTGGGCATTGGACTTCATTGTGATCTTGAAAAAATATATAACATTACTAGTCCAAAACTTAATCCTTAATTACTATTGGGATCCATGTTTGGCTTGATCCAATTTTCTTAGGCTGACAATAAGACCTTTTTCAAAACAAATAAATGGACACATTGATTTTAGCCAATATTTCAAATAAACCAAACCTAAAACACCATCACATCTAGCATAAAAAATAACCTTTCAAGTTCTTCAATAAATTTTGTTGCAACCTATTATTTTAGAACATTGACTTTGAACATCATCAACAATTTGCTAAAATGTGACTCAAATCATAGGCACATAGAACACCATTTGAGGACAATGACAATGCATCATGATGGAAGTGCCAAAAATTTGAAAACTCAAGTTCTCCAAACTTATGTTTAAATGAGTTACCCATTCATGCACCACCACATGTGACATCCCAATCAACAAGTTTAGTACCCATGGAACACATCATCCACAGAGACAATTTGGGGGTCATTGTACCAACAATATAGATCTACTTGTCACAACTTCATAACAAAAACAAAATCACACACAAAACATTGCCAAGATTGGGAGAATTTGATTAGTTCATTCAACCTTTTAAATGTTGGCATGAAGCAAGAAAATCCTAACATTATTTCCAAGTCACAAAACAACTCCAAATTATTGCCCATTTGATTATTCACACCAAATTCTTGATGCATTTTCAAAACCAAGGCTTTGTACTCCCTCAATAAGCATAAACATGGTAAAATACACTAGTTGAAAACTTGTTATTTTTTTGGAAAGTACCCACAAAGTATACCTTAATATATTGAATTCATGAATATTATTTAAATCATTGATCAACATGAAGAAGTTTTTTGACTCCATTGCATAATATTAAAAAATCACATGTTTTAATATGCATTTAAGTACATTTTTTGAAATGTAAGTACTAGAAAGTATGTGTCACAAATTTGCAAAATAAAGTTACAAGTGCATGAAAGTAAAACATCAATTAGAATTATTATACTTTTGAAGTTGATAAAGGCCTAATGTGTATGGATATAGTTTCAACTTTTCATATTATAGTCATAATTTATCAAAGTTCTAATGTAAAAGTATTTTGGAAAATTGAACAACTAGCCAATTTTAAACATATTTTTTCCACTTTTCTTATATAGAAATTCTTCAAACTTTAATGTTCAACTTACAATAAACTCAATGAAATGTTGGGTGATTGCACCCTAAGGTGGACCAAAAGTGGCACATGTGGTGTCCACAATTTTCTTTTTTCATAATTTCTAATGCAAATATTTGATGTTTTGGGAATGTAAATGAGTCCATTTAAAAGTGAGAGGCAAAAAAAGCCTAAACCCTAAACTTACAACTTTTCAAATTATGACATGTGTTTCAATTTGATCAACTTGGGGAAAAGTTAGAAACAAATACGTGGGTTTTATGAAATTTCATAATTGGTAAATGTTATGTTAGGTAATAATGTCACTTTTTACAAAACAACATTTATCAAATTTTCCATTTCAATAAATTATAGGCTTTTTAAACTATTGGTAATCTTGTTGAGTCTTAGTGAATTAAAATATTAAATTTGATTGAAAACCTTTCTTTTAGCATTACAATAGCCTCACAATCATACTAGGAAAAAATTTAACAATTGAAACATGTTTATTATGTAATAAAAGCCCATAACAATTTTTATGGACTATGACAAGATTTTACATCATTTGAAAAGTCCACCTTGTAATAAAATGATGGCATTTTATTTTCTATTTTTTTAAATTGATTTTTCAAGTGTTATAATTTAATCAAATGAGTTCTTTTTAAATTTTTCAATCAAACCTCAACACATATTGTACCAAATTTGAAGGTACCCCCCTAAAAATTGCCCTTGTGACACCAAAAAATGGATTGTTTAATGTGCAACCACCTTGCTCTATGATTTCAAAATGAAATTTAAATAGGTTTTAATATCTTTTTGAATGTGAATGTTTTAAAAAGATTTTTTTAAAATTAAAATTTCTAGTCAGGACTATTTTTTTGGCATATTTATCATGTTTGGACCTCAACACTCTTTTAATAAGGAGCAGCATTGAAATCCATCCTATTTTAATGTTCATAAAAATGTGTTTACTTCATGTTTCCACAATGTTGGCCAATTCAATAAACACTTGAATTCTTTTTGGGCTATGAAAAAAGTACACATATAAGCTTTGAAACATGTCCTTAATTTTCCTCACAATGTTTAACATATAAGAAAGAGTTTGGATTGTTAGATTCATGCAATGGGTTCAAGCAATGCCCACCAATCATGAACAATATATTTTGATCTTTTGACTTCATAATCACACCAATTCTTACACCTTAAAACACATTCACTTCATCTATGAATGTTATCAACTTGGATGGAATCATTTGGGGAGTCAAATTCTAAAACAACACCATGGCATCCATTAGAATTTATTTTAGATTATTTGAAGCGGCCCCATCAACCATTCATTGCAGGGATAGTAACAATGTGATTTGTTTCCAATCTTCAACCAAATATGCATGAATGGAAACCCATGATTTGCTAATCACAAGTGATAACTTCATCACATGAGAGGGAAATGAATTTGTAAACAACCTTAAAATTAGATATTTGGTTTAGTTGATGACCACTTCATACATGTAAGATGCCATCCCCCAACAAATTGGGTTTAACTAATCCATTATTGGAATTTAGTATTTGATTTCAAGGAACTGCAATAGGCTAATCATATTCTCATTGTCAATCATAGATTTTCCTTCATACAACATGTGAAAACAAACAACAAATTGGATTAATTTTCTCTTCTTCTTTTTAACAACAACATGGCAAACTTGAATAGTAACAATATCCTTCCTAGTTATTACATATAATCATTTGTTCTTGGCATGAAGGGCCCTTTATTCATCTAAAATTCCCTAGCTCTACAAACCTTTTGGAATACAATTAGCACCTTCTTCCTTCAACCATGTTTCCAAAGGCTATCCAACTTAGGGGCCAATGACTTTTCCTCCTTGTCAATCTTGGCACAAACTTTGCATTTCAATTGATGCATTTTCCCACTTAAACCCACCATTGATTTAACCCATGTGGAAAATATTCATTCCAAACATCTTGAAAATTTTTATGTTCATATTCTTTTTGTTTCCTCTTTTTTTTTTGGGTAACAATTCGAAGGTTTGCTTTAGAAGGAGGTTAAAAAAGAAAATCCAAGGTTGAAGTTTGGTGGCTAGAGGATGTTATATCAACACTCATTGACCCCACTTGAGAAAAAAATTGTTGCCTACAACCAACAAGTTATAATTTATAGCTACAACACACAATTCACAATGAGTGCCATAGAAAATGGGTAAAAAGAAATGGGTTAGAAGTTAGAAACAACTTACAAATGAGAATGGAAATCTATTGAAATTACAACTTGTAAGATCACCTTACTAATAACATTGCAAAAAAAAATCTCACCTTCATTAGCTCAAACTTCAAAGCTTGTGCAAAGTTCTACACCAATCAAATCATTCAACTATACAACCACATCAAGACAAATGGATTACAACTAGCTTCAAAGCTTTTGTTATTGGACATAACTTATGCACCATAATTACATACTACTGGTGATTTTGACAAAAAATGCAAAGGTGGCGATGGCGAAAAATCACCTTCTAAACACAACATGAAACAACAATAAACATCATGGGTGTTGAAGTAATTTTGGTGAATGAACTAGCAATCATTTAAGGTTATGGCAATTTTGGAAAACAA
>Ga0209208_10006962_pt1 | contig 15506 bp, 19 predicted proteins | sample S1TSphfallax_3_FD_187694 | JGI IMG/M metagenome (GOLD analysis project Ga0209208, IMG submission 187694) | Host-associated microbial communities from peat moss isolated from Minnesota, USA - S1T2_Fd - Sphagnum fallax MG (SPAdes) (version 2) | ecosystem: Host-associated > Plants > Peat moss >...
TTACTAGCTATTTTATCAATGGCTATTGGTGGCTATTCTATCGGTGGCTATCAGTGGTTATTTTATCAATGGCTATTAGTGGTTATTCTATTGGTGACTATTACTAGCTATTTTATCAATGGCTATTTGTGGTTATTGTACTATAAGTTATCATTATATATTTTAAATTATATTATCATAGGCTATTGGTAGTTATTCTATTTTAGGCTATTTTAAATTATTTTTCATATGTTATTATTAGTTATTTTAGGTTATTTTACGTAAGGTCATTATATTATATTTTAACTTATTTTAAATTAATATACTTAAGATAAAATTATTTATACTAACATAAAATAGAATGACCTTGAATAACCTAAATTATAACTTGAAATAACATATATTAATTAAAATTAAAATAACCCAAGGTATAGAGTAAGGTTAGTTGAATAAATAATTTAAAATAATTTAAAAACCTATAATAAACTAGTTAGGATACCTTAAGGTAGATTAACATATAGTAATTTAAGGTCTGATAATTTATAATAACCTAAAATAATATAAGGTATATCATAAAGTAACATATATAAGGTATTTAAAACAACATAGAAATAAACGTATTTACTACAATAAATTATAATAGTGAATTATGTCAACTGGTATTGAAACATGATGTTTAAATAATGATATTATAGTGAAATAACTTTAACGAAGGTGAAATCACTAAAATGCAATGAACTTATTTCACTTTTAAAGTCCCATAGTGATTTAAGTTAATGAATGCACCCCACTTTTGTAGTAGTGTGAATTATTGAATATTCTCCATTTTCAACATGATGTAACTTTTAAATGTGTTTGTAAGTTTTCTATGTTTAATTATTATAATAGAATACATCAAAATTTTAATGGAAATGTATGTTTCAACTCAATTTGACTAGTCATTTTCAAACATATTTATTATCTACTTTCATTGTGCCAAAGTTTTTCAAATTTTATAATCAATTCACTATAAACTCAAATAAAAGCAGCATGCTTTTAATATGTTGTTTTAAATGATTTTCAATCTACTTTCTTCTACTTGTGTAGAAAAAATCCTTTTTTTACTTCCTTTTTTTAACTACTTTTGTTATATACCTTACCATGATTTCACCCCAAGGATGAATCTAAAGTTGGGGAGGCAAAAACAAACCATGGGCTAGCAAAGTGTAGTGGACTTTAGTGAAGAAAAAGAAAAGGAAATTCCTTTGCAAATCAAGAGGAAAAAGCACATGAAAGGAGCATTGAACCCAATTCCAAAGGTATTAGTAACTTATATTGTTCCAAAGCAACAACCTCGAGAATAAGCAAAGAGACCATTGTCATTTGAACATGTTCCCTAAGTAGAACAAAATGCCAAATTGGATCTAGATATTGTAGGCCCTAATGGACAACAAGCTTCACAACTTGAGTTTCCACAACAACCATAACAGGAGCAAAGGTCATTACAATCTATATCTCCAAACCCAGACCTTATTGGATGGTCTACACCTTGTTCACCATCTCCACTACAACAGGAACAAATACATCTTTAGTTTGTACCTATAGTACAATGTAGGAAGAAAGGCCATCTTCATCAACAAGTTTTTATGAAATTGAAGCTTCAAATGGGATGTATAGAAATGTAGTACCATCAACAAAGACATCTAGCAATGGTACTCCACTATTTTAGACACCATAGCCTCTTGTGTCGCTAAGCCATGAAGCTAAAGAATATCTAAAGATTGTTGGCACATTATAGTAAAATGATGGAACAAACAATGCTTGAATTGTCAAAGCTCAAACTGAAATGCATTTGATATGTTTAAAGCCAAAAAGTTAAAACTATAAGGTAAGCTCAACATTATAATATAGGAAGCAGAATCTCTGAGGTAGAAAATCCTAACTTGGGAAGTTCAGACCAAGAAGGTTTTACAACCTAAGGAACTATAGTTTAATAAAGTTTCGATGGAATTGTTCTAGATAGGTTAGAAGGAGAGTAGTCCAAAACAATAATTACAATCAAGGCAAAAACAAATCTACTAAAATAGATTCAAGAGAAGGAAGAACAAAAATATTAGGCCTTCAAGAAGCAAGTAGATGAATTTGAAGCAAGATCTACAAAACTACAATGGGACAACAATAATTTGGAACATGTTGTCAAGGAACAAGATGTGGAGATCTTGAACCTCAAATAGAAGATTCAAATTGATGTGCATTTGAAAAATGAAACAATTCTAGTGAAGGAGTATATTCAGGCTACATGTAATTGATCAATCCAAACTTTACAACATGATGTTAAACGTATACAAGTAACTATGGAAACATTGACAATCATGGAGCCTTACCTTTCTAAGCATAGACTACAAGAATATGACTTTTCATGCAAAATACTATCTTGAGAACAAAGTAGAAGTCCATGGAGTTAAAAACATCAAACATTGATGACTGGTGGAATTTGGTACATGCTCTTCTACAAAAGGAGTTATAAGGGTTATTTTATGAACATACAGCAAATGAGGCAAGTTATAGAATGAAGCTCAAGGCATATAAGGAAGCCTACCCATGATTTGTATATGTATCACCTTTTGTAATTCCAGAAGACGATTTTGCAACATCAAACCTAAACCAATTTAAAGTAGGTACAAGCATAGAAGCACATGAGGTGTAATCAATAGTACTTCAAAAAATGAAGGGAGGAACTACCATGGAGGAGGTGCTTGTGGAACACAAAGATGTTCACCCAATAGAACAAATTGAACTGGTAGCTACAAAAGTATATGTTAGGAGCAATCATAACAATAGTCAATTAAATATACAACACCCATTGTATTTCAATCAACAAAGTTTGGTACAACAACTACAAGGACCACATCCCCATATGAAGGTGATCATGGTCATATGGTGACCACTATAGATGCACAATAGTAGTTGCATCAATAGATTCAACCTCAAAATGAAGGGTTATCTAAAATAGAAGGGGAATAATTCATAACTTAGGGAATGCATGTTGTAATACAAGAAACTAAAGAAGGGTGCAAGAAATATATTTTGTACATACTTGTTACCTAGAAAAAATAATCTTTAAACTTCTAACCTTCCTCTAACATTTCAAAACAAATGAATTTTTTTGTTTTCTTCATGAACATATATAACCACCTTCTAGCTTTTCAAAGTAGTTTGTGTCATATCATTTGGACTTGAAAAGTACCCCAAAAGTATCCTTAACAATTACATCATTTTTCAAGGGTTAGGGATAATTTTGATTATGAAAAAAAATTCCATTAACCAAAAAAATTATATTACAATGTTCACCACATCAAAATTGAAGTGCTTGGAAAAAAAAACTAAATACTTGCAAAACATTTCACCTACTTTCAAGTACTTGAACTTTATTTTTCAAACCGACACAAATTTTAGGTTTAATTTAAGTATTTATAAATAGTTTAAAAAAACATTATAACAATTTATCTTTTGAAATCCATGTGAACAAGAATCTAGAAATAATGTACCCAAAATTAATATTATTGTCCCCATAAAATCATTGATGTGCTAGTCCTTTTATTTAAAGACCCCTGTATTTTATTGCTTGCATTACTTTTTGTATATTCTTTACAACACTTTCACCTATAATCAAGAGGAACATTTAATCCATACAAAATAATAAAATGAGTTTGAAATTATTCCTATTAGTACAATTCACAAGATTTTGAGGATGAATTCCAAAATATAAGGGTTAATGTTAAGGGTAAAAATATGTTATCCCTATTGGACAAACTAAACAAAAATGGATTATTAGTGTCTAACAAGGTGGACAAAGGAGTAGTAAGACATAGTGGGCAAATCCAACCTTAGATGGTACCACTAGGAACCACTTCAAATAATGGTTATGGAACCAAAAACGACCAAATCATTTTCCTAGGCCCTAAGTTATTTTAAATGTTTTCCCAATTGTAAATTTATTTTTTTGATGTTCATCAATTACATGCAATAATATATGGCTTGAAGGTTATTTTAGAATTTTAAAAGTTGAATTTTTTTAAAAATTCGTATTTATAATTAAAATGGCCTTTTCAAAAATTAATAGCCTTAACATTGGAAATTCATGACTAAATTATAATTATTCAATTAATTGCCTAATAGAAAATTAAAAATAAAATGATTTCCAAATTATTTTAGGAAAAAAATTATCAAAAAAAATTTCAATCATGTTTCAAATTTGGGTCAAAATAGGAACCAAAAGGATTATTGTTAATGACTACAAGTCCTTTTCCCAAAAAATAAATGTTACATGCAAATGAATTATTTAATGATTTTTTTGTAACTTTTTTTTAAAAATATTTAAGTGTTTCCCAATTCATCACCTTTTTTTGCGAATCATTATTGAATAAATATGAAAATTTAAAAGAGTGAATTTGTTTTACAAATTTAATGTTTCATTTTGAAAAATGATCAAAATTTTAAGTCATCACCAAAACTTAAATTTTCACATTCTTTAGTTTTATTATACTTTAAGTTATAATTTTTTTAATACATCATATACAATATAACCCATTTATACGTGGTAAAAGACTCTTGAAACTTTGAAATTCTAAAACAATTTTGAAACATTCTTTGAATTTTGAAAGTTTTAAAATTCCACATTTTTACAATTATGAGTGTTTTTTTAAGTGTGATTAATATATTTTTTATCATTTATATTTTTTTCAATGAAAATTATTTTATTATGAATCCTTTTGATAGTCCTTTGCAAAATTAAATCCATTTGACAAAATAGTTGTACATTTTCAAATATCCTAAATTTTAAAAAAAACTTAAAGTTAAATCAAATAAGTTTTTACTCTAAGTTCTTTGACATTCATATGGGGGGAAAAGAATTGACTTGCCATGTTTACAATGGTTTTAAATGGTAATAAATAAATAAATATTTGATTTTGAATAGTTATGTCTAACATCCGATGCCTTTTTGGTTATTAATTACATGTTTGTACCCATTTGTGTTCTTGACCAAAAAGGTCAAGGAAACTAACTAGCATTACATTTTTGAAACTTTTTCTAAATGTAATGATTAGGAACATCAAAATACACAATATTCTTGATATTATTGAAATTTCAAAATCTATGGAACTTAATAAATGTACTCATTAGAAAAATATATGAAAATATTTATTTAAATGTTTCCTAACATTTAGGGTTCAAAACAAGGTTTAAGAAAATCAAGGTGTGACATTCCTAATGATACCACTCAAGGATGGGCTTGCTTTAAGGGAGTTGATTGGGATTTGTGAAAAGTTTGAATTGAAGCTTATGTTAGGAGCTTAAGGAGGATTTTCAAAGGAATTTTGAAAATGACTAAACATGAGGATTATGATGATCATGAAGATGGAGTAGTTTTGAAAGAGAAAAAAACTCATGATAGAGTTAGAAATCAATTTTGATGAAATAAAAATTGATATTACAGTGTTTTTTATTTCATATTTTATGTTTTTCAATATGATATTGTTTGATTCTACTTTTAGATCACTATGTAGATAATAATTTTGCAAATATGCATTCTAGAATGTATTTTATGTTGGGTTTTACTTCCAATTTCTATAATTGTTATTGCAAACTTTATATGTTTAAGAATAATATGTTAGAATATAAAATTCAAGAAAAAAACAATAGTTGTCAAAATACTAACATTTACCAAACATTTTTTTTCAATTTGGGATTTTGGATTTCTTTGTTTGGCAAAATTTTGCTAGTAAAAAAAGGGTTGTAAGTCCACAAATGACGAGGAAGATGCAACGTTCTACGCTCTTGTGAATTCTCACAATGATTCAGTGTCATTGGAGCTGCACTTCCAAAATTGAAACTTGCACCATTTTAATAATTGTAACAATAATTTGTATATACATCACATCTAAATCCAATTTTTTAAACAAAATAAATTCATGTTGTGGGTGAAAGCATGATTGTGTGCACCAAGGTGACTGCAACCTACAATGGACTTTAATGGAAATAACACTAATAGTTTTTATGGGTTTCATTAAATGGTTTTTCATGGAAATTTAAAATTATTTCAAAATGTAACCAAAAGGGACTAAATTATTGAAGTTAGCACATGAAATATCACAACAATGAAAAAATCACACCAAAATAATCAAAGGCCAATCCATGATGGACTTTAAAACCTTGGCAAAACCCAAAATAACAAAACTACAAAATCATACATATGGACTTTTATTTCATAATGTATTTGTTCAATATTTTTCAAATTTTGAGGTGTTGCAATATTTATGGTTAAACTGAAGGTTCATTGAGTAAATGGAAAGTGATGCCCCCCATTGTTTTTTGCCCTACAAAGGATTGAAAAATTTCCATGTTGCGCAAGTCCATAAAGGCATCATATCAATTGATTTTCTTAATCTGTCTTTGAGAAAAAAGGCTTAAAATGTTCTAACTTAAGGTGGGCTACCCTTGGATTTTTTTTTAAATCATTTTTGGACTCATTACCAATGATGATGTTGATGTATTCACCAATGTCACCATTGGAGTAGGGTACATTGGTTAGGGTTTACTATTATCACTTACAAAAATACCATCTTTTTTTCACACAAACCATTACCTCATCCTACAAGCTCGTTTGCAAGGTTAGGGTTTTTTCTTTGTGCCAATGTCACCTTTGGTTGTAATAATGAAACATAGATGTCTTGTTACATTCATTTGCTGTGATATGTGTTATCTTTTGTGGCAACTAAAAGATTGACATGAAAACTACCATATAACTTTTTACAACATAGGGAAAAGAAGTTCAAGCTATCATATTGTCTCTTGGAATTTTTGTGGCTTCATCAAAACCTTGGTACAGAAGGTAATGTTACAAGCATTTTTTTCTCCAATTATTCCATCATTATTTCTAGCTTGCATACAATTTGTTGTTAAACTACCATCTCATTGATGAAAACATATTGTTGGGTTTTGTAACTATCCTTGATAATGATCTTCTCTTGTTATAACTCAACAACCATTGCTTCTGCTTTCACAAGCTTCTTTGCAAGTTCATTTTGATCATGCTTCTTGGATCGTACATCTTCCATGGTCGTCATCATGAAAATGGCCATTGAAACTCTTTCACACTTAGGGTTTCTTTGAGTTTTTTTAGATGTTAACTTTCACTTTGCATATTTTTCATATCATATGTAAACCTTAGCGAAAGCTATGGATGATTATAGGGCTGAAAAGCCCACCTATTTCTTTCCTTAGCAAGTCCTTTCACAACAGATTGATGTCATGTCAAAGCTTTCTTTCAATCGAAATTTTTGTTCGCTTTTGTCTCTTCTTCCCTTCTTCCTTCGTCTCTATAACTTCCATCTTCATATTTGTAATCTTCCATAGGAGTTTAGTTTTCTTTGCCTTTGTGTTTAAATGCTTTTGAAGGAGTTCGGAAAAGGAGACGACAACTATGGCATGTTTCTCCCTTTCTCTTGAATCTACTATTTTTGTTACTCAGGTGCTTCCCCTACTTTCTTGAATCTACTACTTTTTTTACACTAATGCGTCCCCATAGATTGTTGTTTGCTAATGCCTACCCTAGTGGAACATCTTATCATTTAATGTTTAGATTGGTTTTGTCCTTTTCAATGAGCACTGATGTTTTTTATGTGATTTTGCCCTTGAGCAAAAGGTGACTAACTTAGTGAATCCCAATCTACCTAAGTAGCAAATACGTAACACCCAAATCCAAATATATTATGCTAATGAATGAGCCTTTCAAGCCATTCATGGCAAAGGGTTATTATGTGAAATTAAATATACATGTATGAAAAAATGGCTAATTTTACAATTGTGAGTGTGTGGCTATATACAGAACTATAAATATGTTTGCACTTGTGAAGGAGTTAGTTTTGAGCATTAATGAAAAAGCTCCCCTAGCCACCCTATTGCTAAAAAATCCCATTACTAATTTAGAATCTATCTTTTGCATTATTGGTTCTATCATTCTACTTGTTGCAATATGTATATTTGATGCCACTTGTCAAATTAGCAAGAAGAATGTAGTACTATCAGTATTGTTGGCCACTTGTATTCATAAATGCAATGAGGTTGAATGGTACTTGTGTTGTTTATTTGGTTGTTGGTTATGTTGTAGAAAGGTGCTTAATAAATGACGGTGAGAGAAAGAGACATAAGAAGGCTTTGCAAGCATGCTAAACCACACCTTCCTTGAAGAAGATAAACATCTTGAACATGAAAATAGCCAAAAAAAACTAGTCTACATTTTTCCATGTAAGTCTTAAACTTATTTATGCCAAAAACCTTTCCTTTGATGTGGATGTTTCTCCCAAGCTAGAAATAGATTTGTATATGTTCAGTTGTGAAATCAACTAAAGGAATCAAAGCAAAAAACTTTAAGAGGATCTCTTGGGCAAACTGCAAAGTAATGTACTCTATGTTGTGGAGCAGAAAAATGATTTGTTCCAACATAGCTTTGTACATTAGATGTGGGGTGGGTGGGATGATAAATATAAATTACTAATTATAGATACAACTTGCACCAATGTATAACATGAATGATCAAACATGTGAAAACCTTCAAGTTTTGCAATACTTAAGCATTCTTTGTGTTTCTTGCAATTTTGGAGAAAGAAAATTGAACTATTATGTGTTAAATATGCTCCTAGCATTAAGTCTAGTGTGTTTAGTAGGAAAGAGGTGGTGCCCTAGGTTGTCTACTTGATTCTCGAAGGTGTAAAGCTATTGTGTTTTTGTAGTTGCATGTTACATATGAATCTTTCATTTCTTTCTTGTTCAATAAACCAAATTTTAAAATTCATTACATTTATGTACATAATGTTTTTCTATTGCTTCTGATCTCACACCATACCTATGTTTATAGGTCTTTCAAGTTGGTTGATGTTAGACGTTCCACAAAAGACATGTTGCTTGGTGCTTTCTTTCCTTTCAACATGGTTTGAAACTTGGTGTTCTTCCTTTGTTGGAAGGTGTACACCAAATGTTCATGAAAACAAAAGCCCCTTCTTTCAGGTATTGTTGACTTACCATAAGACTCTATAGTACATTTCTTTAGAGTGTACTTGCATAGGAAAATATTGTGCAATTGTCACATGCAATTTCATGTATATGAAAAAAGGTGGAGATTTCATAATTTGTGACTATGAGTTAGAGGGTTACAACCACATTTTGTCCTTTGTGTTTGGACTAGGATGTCATTACTAATGCAATGAGTCATTAAGTTGTGTTATTAAGTGGAATGATTGTTAATGATACATAGACTTTGGGGAATTGCTGAAGTTAGTGGGAAGTGATGACAATTTGTCCCTACTAATCATGACTAAGGTGACATTCAAATATTGGTGAGTAATAATTTACTGATGCAAATGCAAACCCTACCTCGTCTTTTAGCATGTTTGATTTTTTTTTTGCCTCCAAAAATGGCTATGGCAATAAAAAAAATAGTAGTTAGGATGTGTGTTTCTTTACAAGAGACTAAACAATCCAATTCTAATGGTAAGTTTGCTACCAGATAATGCATTTAAACAGTAGCAATTAGTGCAGGGGGATCATTTGTTAGGGGCATGGTTAAAGTCCTTGGGGTACACCATTGTAATGTCTCTATAACATCGATGCAATGATCTCTAATGTGTGAAAGTGGGGTAGCTTTTTGGAGACTTCTAGTCAAAGAAAAAAAGACTAATGGAATTATGCCTGAAATAAGATATTCAATTCTCAGATGGTGGGCACAAGAAACTCGTGTTAGCCCAAATAAGAGTGAGGTGGCCATAAAGAGATTGGAGCTAGGCATATACAACAAGAAGCCTATTCGCTTCATAATAGAAACACAAGTATGTCTCTGAATTCAAGTTTGTTGACTTTCATTAGGCTTATTTAGTTCACGCTTAATGAAGTTTTGGTAGATAAAAGTGTGCATGAAATCCTTAGTTAGTACTTGGTTGTAATTTTAAAATGAATGTGGATGGATTGTCAATGTTTTGAAGTTTTGATTCAAGTTCATTGAGATAAGTCCATAATTTGAATTTCATTATGTGGTCATGATGGACTTCTGTGTATTGTTGTGAAGGTCCATGGACATTTGTCATTGGTTTATTTTGAGTGACATGAAATATTGTGAGTATAACTACCTTTGGAGTCCCTATAGTTTATACATTTAGTCTTATATCAATCCATTTGTGTTACTTAAACTATAACAAAGTCCTTATAGTTTGTACACTAAGTCCTACAATACTCCATTTGAATTGATCAAATTGTAAGAAAGTCCCTATAATCCTTATAGTTTGTACATGTTGAGTCCTCTATTTGTCCATTTGAGTTGGAAAAACTATAACAAAGTCCATAAAGTCCTTACAATTTGTACATTTGAGTCCTACATTTATTTGTTTGAGTTGGACAAACTATAACAAAGTCCTTACAGTTTGTACATTTGAGTCCTACATTTGTTTGTTTGAGTTGGACAAATTATAACAAAGTCCATAAAATTCTTAATTTTTTATAACAAAGTCCACATGAAGTCCATACAATCACTAGGGTTTGCACATAGAGTTAAAAATTTCCCTTTTGGAGTTATCACATTATAACAACGTCCCTAATATGTCCCTATTTGATTCATGATAAACTCCAAAATTTGCCTTATAATAACTTTCTTGTAGTTCATCAAATTGTAACAATTGACAAGGTTGATGTAATTCTAATTTAATAGTCCCTTATAATCTATATTAGAAGTCCCTAGGGCTTGTATGAAAGGAAGGCATTTACTTATATGTAGTACACTATAGTCCTAGTTAAAGGTTAAATAGGAGGAGAATGGATTCTCAAGAACTTCAATTTTGCATGTAGTATGATCTATTGGGCTTGTATGTTAAGGTTCATTTGACATGGTCCTAGTTTAAAAAATTGATCATCATAGTCATAGATTATATAACCCATTGTACATTATCTAAAGTTGAATCATATAATATTCCACTCAATTCAATTTACTATATATAATGCTATGACAATTTCCAATGTTGTTGTGTTGGCAATGCATTCACATTCAAATGTGGTATTCAAATTAGCTTGTGGTGCATGATTATATAGTTTTAGATCAAAAAGTATTAAAGAACTTTCTACACTTGAAAGGTTGAGAATGTTCATTAAATTTTATTGGTTTGCAATAACTAGCTTTTGGCGGTATTTATGCTCTACAATTTTTTGTTGTGTAGTTATAAAAATTTATATAGTTTTGATTGTTTATTAAAATGAATTTGAAGTAAGCTAATTAATTATTGTAGCCTTATGCCAATTGTTGATTATGGTCAATCAACTTGGACAAACCTAAATATCACATATTACATCACTGAAAATGTTCAATATAATTAGTTTTTGTTCCAATTTGTAATCAATTAGTTTTTAACCTACTATTTATGTTTGAACTTCTTTGGTGTGAAGTTATAAAATGATTCAATTCAATAGCCAAAATGTAATTCCTATAGCCTTAGGCCAACTATTGATTATGGTTAATCAACTTTCAACATTTTTCCAACATTTAATTATACTATACTTGGTTTTATGAGCTCACTATTATTCTATCATATTGTGCAAATTGAATTTTTTCTAAGATTTCAAGCTACCCATCTAAATTTGATTATTGGGCAAAGGTCTTTTGAATCTTTGAAACCATTTTTTGTCAAACCTATGAAGGATCAGAATACTTGTTGTTACATCTATCATATTGAGCTCAATGAATTGAGACTTGCTTTAAATCTAATGAGGACCAACAACATTGTTCATGACACAAAAAGATGTGGCTGTCATTGTGACAATGTGTGCAGTTAGCATGGGCAACCATGTCAAGCTTCTTATGTTGTTTATAAATGAATTACTCATTTGTGGGAGGATGTTGTGTGCCCAAAAGGTGGACTTGAAGAATGGCACAAGCACAAATGCTTGTTTGGCAATTGCCTAATGTGTGGGGTACAAAATTTATCCTTTTGTCTCAAAGAACTTGTAGGATCACTATTTGACGTAATCCAATGGTGTCACTTTGCTTTGGAAACCACGATGTCCGAGAGTGGCCAATCATTGAAAAACTTCACATTATTGTATAAGACCACAACATTGAATGAATTCATTGACTATCTTAAACCAAAATTGCAACACTTTGTTAAACATAATTTTGTTGCATGATGGGAAGATAAACAATTTAACAAATCCATTAAATCTTTCCCTACCAACATAGTTGTGTCTATTGTGGACTTTGCTAAGAATTTTACTTTTGAAGTCCAAAATGAAGTAAAGTATGCACTGGCATAGTTATCAAATTTTTATATTAACGCATATTAGTTTTCATCACAACCCTACCTTGGATCCATCTTATGAGGATTTAAAAATTCTTATAAAATACCACTCTTATATTCAGATGATCGTAAGCATGATTTAGGTTTGTGCAACATTGTTTTAAGATTCACTGGGGTTATATGGTGAGCAAGGATATGCTCCTCAATTGCATTGGGTTTAAAGTGATGGATGTGCATCCCAATTCAAAAGTAGCAAACCATGGTACTTTGTGTTTCAATATCCAAATATGATTAGAGGTTGCAAAATGTTATGGAGCTTCTTTAATAGTGGTCATGGAAAGGGCCCATGATGGGGCAAGAGTTATGAGCAAACAATTTATTTGAAGAGAACAACTTAATGCCCAAGGCAGAAAGTTGTAGAATGTTGAAGAGGTGCTTGTATCCTTACAATAATAGTTATTTCATAGGCCTAAGTCATCATATTCTAGTTCTCTCAAACCTTTCCACAAATGTTTTCGGCATATTAAAGTTGAAGATGTTAATCAAGTATGACCCTTGTTCATTTGCAATCCTATCAAAGGGATAATGAAAATCCATTCAATTTGTGTTACTAACAAAAATAATCTCTTTCAATTACTTGTTAAGGCTTTGGCATGTTTTTGTGAGTTTTGGTTGGATAGTCGTTGGACAGATTACCAAAACATTCAATGGATAGGCCCATGGGTGCCAAAGCAACTTCAACCACATGATACTCAATATGTATGGGAAGTAATGTATGAAAGTTGGGATGGAGACTGACAATTTGGATTACAAGGTGGGGTTTCCACATCTATTTTTTTTTGTGTTTTGGGTTGTTTGCTTTCTTTATGCCAAGTAAGTATTCACTATTTAACTCAATCTCACAAGGGCTTGTTACATCATGTGTGATTTAGGTGATGAATTGGTTACCGCACTAGAGATTGGTGATAACTTAGCAATCAATATTAAGGAAGGCAATGATGGTGTGTCTTTTTTGTTGATTTTATGCATTGAGCCATTGCGCAAGGTAGCCAAAGCTTTTACAAATGGTCGAGGGACTAGTTTTGAAGAGGATGATGTTGTAGGAAGCATTTACTACCAAAAATGGGGGCATAGTGATACTTCTTATGTTTTGTTGAAGGATTCCCAAAAAGTCTATATTTTCTCTCACATGGTTAGGGCTATTAAATTTCTTATGCCACCTAGGAATCATTAACTGAGTGGGAATAATCTTGTTTATGAATTGTTAGGAGAGATTATGCGAAACATCACTGAGGTCATAGCTTTTTTGGAAATAGTAGAATAGACTTCAAAACAATCAATCATTTGTATGAGCAAGTTATAAATATTCACACATTTCATTTTTATAATCCTTATTAGATGTGATTTGGATTTGAGTTCACTGTCCAATTTGTGATCTTGATAGTCTACTTATCCATGTGTTGCATGTATGTGTGAACCACATGCTCAAGAATATAATTTGACAATGAATGGCTATCTAGATCCCCCCTTCATCAATGTTTCCCCAAGTTTACTATCACTTGAAATTGTGGTGTATAAATCAAGTTTTCAAATTCACCATACATACCCTTTATTTTTAGTAGTTATCTCTTACATATGGCAACTCCTTGTTGATTTCTATAGTCTTGAATTATGAGCTCCAACTTTGCTGTAGAATATTGAAAAGAATGAATTCATCTAAAGACTTTTTGTAAATACAAAGCAAGTTGTAGAAATATTGATCATCTACCAACTATTCATGTTCAATTGTTATTGTGCAAAATTTGTGGATAGGTCTAAGCATCAAGGATAAGTCTAGTCAATTATTCCAACTATTTGCTTGGACCAAAATTGCAAAACAATGTTGCATAGGACCCCAATGGTTCAAATTAGTGGAGGTAATAGAGGACAAAAAAACCATTGAAAAGACCAAAATATATTTTATGCAATTGTTAAAAGCTAATTGATGTTAGGTGGAAACTGATAATGTTTTAATTGGGGCGTCCAACTAATAGCTTCCTGTTAAATTGAACCAATATGTTGAACTTTGCAATCTCAGAAGATTTTTCAAAATGGGTTTACAGAAACCATAGACTTGCATCATATCTGGAGATGTTAAATGTGTTGCCTAGACAAGTTGCAAGAACAACTCAAAATGGTGCCTGGGGATGGTCATATTTCCATGCAAGCCCAAATAAATATTATTTTAAAAGTTGTTTAAACACATTTTGAACGCTTGTTTTGAATGAAATTCTTGTATGAAATTCCAGTCAATATATATGTTTTTGATGAATAGAAGGAAAGTTGTTGACAAACAAATATGTTAGCAATATGTGCATGTGTGTGATGCTCCCAAAATATGGACTCATATGACAAGTTCTGACTAGGGTTTCTTTTTTATTGCAATAGTGTGAAGGAGAGCATCACAATGATAGGCTTGATTGACATTGTCACATAGTCTGCAAGTAAGTCTCGATGCATTAGGAAGATGTAGATTCATCATGTGACATCACCCACTGCCACCACTAGCTCATGCCTTCTTTGCCAACATTGGCAACATGTGAAGACATGATACATTTGCATCAACTTCATTACTAAAAAAAATTGGAAGTTCTTTGGCTAGGCCATCTTATATTGTGCCACTGGTATGTCCTCATATTTTGTGTCGCAACCCTACTTTGGGTGAAGTGGGAGGATGAAACTGCCACTCCCAAAGTTGGGGATTTGGAGTCCTCCGGGACTCCCGAATGTTTAGAGTTCGACAGCAGAGGCCAAAACACCTCGCATTGGGGTGTTCTTAATGTCATTGTAAAGGTCTTGAAGTGTAGATGTCTAAAATGCCCTCGCATTGGTCATTTGGACATCTGCAGCCAAAGTTATGGGCAAAAGAAGGGCCGGGAGTCAAACTGGCAGTTTGACTCCCGACCACTAAAAGTCGGGAATCGATCTCTTCCCGACATTCGAATTGAGAGTGCGACATGGCGTTGGAAAGCTCTCGAAGAGAGCTACAACTTTGGTTCAGACCTCGTTGCGATCCGACTCTACAGTCGGGAGTTATGAGCTCCCAAAGTCCCGGGACTCCAACTCGGACAGTTTCGGGACAATTTCGGGACTCCAACCGGGACAATTTCGGGACAATTTCGGGACTCCAACCGGGACAGTTTCGGGACAATTTCGGGACTCCAACTTGGGAGTCCC
>Ga0209208_10006963_pt1 | contig 15505 bp, 9 predicted proteins | sample S1TSphfallax_3_FD_187694 | JGI IMG/M metagenome (GOLD analysis project Ga0209208, IMG submission 187694) | Host-associated microbial communities from peat moss isolated from Minnesota, USA - S1T2_Fd - Sphagnum fallax MG (SPAdes) (version 2) | ecosystem: Host-associated > Plants > Peat moss >...
GTGTCAAAGCCTTATGCAGTACTGACCCACAGGCACATTGAACTTCAGATTCATGTGCAAAAAACCCCACAAAGATGGCATGATTTAAGTACCGCCATATGCTGAGGAACTCAAAAGCACAGTTTCATCAGCTTGACGATAACAGTTCATTTCACTCCATGTTCCTGTGTCTGGTCCTGTGTATGTTTCTTGAACATATAATTCTGTGTATGGTTTCTGTCATGGCCTGAAATGCTGAGTGAACCTGTGATTTTTCAATTGCTATCATATTGTTTCAATAAAAGAGGAGAAACATGAAGAGACTGAGAAGAAATCTGAAAAGGAGTGTACAAAAAGGAAGAAAAATAAAACACCAATCAAGATTAGATCCTTCAAAGCAGGACTTCCCATAGAATGTATTGTTGTCACTTGATTTTTGTCTACACATTGAGCTCCACACATACTGTAAAGGAGACTAGAATGCCCAAAAACGGTACATGAATCTAGGGCAATCTAATAAGAGTGCAATTTTTGCTATGGTATTGTAATTCATGAATCACTTCCAGATGGTCCATCATACTAGAATTGAATCCTGATGAGGAACATACATCAATTGTTTAAATCGAATCCAACATGAAGAATACTTCAGAAAATGGCAGAATTTTGCTCAAAATGATGAAGTCCAAGATGACATCAAGTGTGCCAAGAGCACTGGGCACCCATGTGGTTTGTCATGGGTGCTGGAGAGGAGGCAGAGGACCATCAATTGATGAACTGGAATGTGAACTGTGTGTGTCCTCCACCAAGTCTGTTGTATGCATTGCATGACAGAAAAAGACTTGGACACTCACAAGTATGTCTTCCAAGTTCGGCCTCCATGACTACACAAAAGTTGCATTTAGGTTGTGCCATGGTTTGAAATGTAAGAAAGAAAACCGGGCTAGGTCACAGCCCTGAACATGAAGGAACAAATTGTTTACCAGTAGAACTGCTGAGAATCATGATCATGAGTCAAACCAAGTCCCGGCCAAAAGAGAACCAGCACCGACCAGTTCAGTTGTGTTTTTTACTAACCTACCTACGTACACACAACCCAAGCTATGTACTAACAACCCGCTTCGATTGTTGGTAGATAGGTAGTAAAAACTAAAAACTAGATATGCACTGCTAACAGACACCAATTGCATCTTGTCCTCATTTTCTTGGCCATCGAAGTAATCTCCACCTATAGTTATTCATATTTCCTACATATTAGAATTGCAAAACTCACTTTTGGTTCTTTGATGTCTGGAACATTATGGAAAGATCTCTCAAAAAACAAGGCACAGCCATTATAATCCGCCCCCCCCCCACATACCAAGTTCCAAAGGCGAGCTCTTAAACATGAAGACAATAATTTCAAAATCAGATTAATAATTTATTCCAATTATTTGTCATAATAAATTTATTTGCTAAAGTTGAAAAGGATTTTTGACGTGGATTGTCCAGCATTTCTTTTGGTTCCTTCCTGCAGGGTGAATTGTTTATTCCCAAAGAAACTCTGACAGGGCAGAAAACTTACATAGCAAGGAGTTGGAGATATCTGAGAAACAATTTTGAACTGAACTGGTCATCTGCAAAGCAGGGGAAGGTTTGAACCCCCCACCTTGCAGAATTGAACAAATATGCTGTAAAATGGACTTTGTACATACATATTAGTTGGAGATTGTCATGTGGAGGGTAAGAACCTTGAATAGGATCATTCCGGGAATGAATGTCCAACATGAGAACTAGTAAAATTTGAGATGGATGTAATTAATTTGAGAAGGAGAGAAGGCACCTTACAAGTAAGGTTCCTCATCATGTAAGGTGCCTTCCTCTGGTGAGGGCAGAAATGTTACTAAAGATAAGATTACGCAAATTCGACCAGCATTTTATGTGCAGGATGACGCCTGAGGACCTTAGTGTTTGAGCAAAGGAACGGCCATCTGAGGGGACATAAAATCTGAATCTAGCTTTGATATCTCATCATCCCCTACTTGATGTTATCTGAATTTTTATCAAAGATTTGTAAGTCTGAAAACTTCCAATGACTAGTTCTTGAAACCCCATTAATGGGTTAAGAGTAGATTGCACCAGATTTCTAACTATGGGTTCCAATAGAAGTAACATGAGAATAGAAAAGGACTTTGGGTCTTAGGAATTAATCACAAATTGTTTGAAGTTTCCACAATTTTCAATTTGTAGGCCATTTTGCCCATTTTAATGCAAGCCCAAGTGCACAGGTAAGACCTGTTGACAAAGTGGGAAAAAATAATGAAAACCTGGCATTAAAGTCTGGGAAATGGAACCTTTGAAAAAATGAGAAATGGGACCTCAAGCAACCTCCTGAGGCCTAGGTGTTGGTACCCAACATCTTATTTGAAATCTACAACACTTTCTCACTTCAATACATGCAATGGGAGCAGAGCTGGGATGATGATTCTTTTTGCGGGAAGATTGATTTGTGCATGGGCTAAGGAAGGTGTAAGTTTTAATTATAGGGTACTTGAAAGATGGTTACTTCCAAAATAATACCCAGTTGTGTCACATAATAATCGGTGCATTTTATGAACTTCCCAACATGAACCATCACCCACTAGTAACCCATGTAGGATCATTATTCTTTGTCAAAAAACGCACTGCCAGAGCCAACCCTAGAATAGCAAGGGGCACAAGGAACTGCAAGATCTTGATGAGAGAGTCAGAGCTCTTGTCAGAGTTGTAGGTAGCCTGTTTGGCTGGAGTATGTGTCGGTTTTGATGGAAGTGAGGCAGGATCAACATCACCCACATAGTATTCATCCATCATAGATCTGGCAGCACTGCTGTGGCTAACATTTTCAAAGTCTTCAGTTGCATCCTTCCCTGCATTCAGACAAGACATTCTTTTAGCAGGATCTTAACCATGCAAGAGAAGAAGCTGATTCTCCTCCATTACCAAGCAAGATCATCATTGTCCTGGTTTTCCTTGGGAGAATGATATGAGAATGTCAAGAAAAATAGAGCTCTGCATTAACATCCTAATCACTCTCTGCACGAAGACTATAAAAATGCCAAAAACATACCCGTTGCTGACAGGAGTACTTCATCTCCTCCTGGATGCTCCTCCAGAAATTTGGTGACATCATAGGCCTGAAATCCCAAAAAGGAACCATTCCACGCTTCAATTAAACCGGTGAGTACAGCTGTTTCAAAACCCCAGCATCATCTATGCATCTCTTAAAGCATGAAACTACAAAAGACTCAAAGAAAGAGGTTCAGAACTTGCAAATCTTCTTCACCTCCACGTCACCAAATACTGTGAATTTCCAGAACTTCAGATCCCAATTTTTCATACTAACACTTCAAAATCCAGCTGAATGTTTTTTAAGGTCTTTTCCCCTCAAAGGACCGACCATAAGAAAAGAGACACTTCACAGTATCCGCATTACATAGTTGCAGACCTGCCAAAAGTGAACTGTGTATATGATCTTCAATGCCTGAACACAGGACCTTGGATAGCAGTCTAAATGAAGTCAGAAAAAATCCCCGCATTTCTACAGAACAAGACGGATTCACATGCGATTCCTCATTCAACGCAGATGTTATTTCCACACACAGAGCATGTAGCTACGCGAACCAGAAACGCGCCATTTGCTGAGGCCTTGAAAGGCGAACGATCAACTTACAAATCAGAATGTATCAGAGACACAAACAGAAGACCTCCATCGGCCCCAAGCAAAAAAAAAAAAAAAAAAAAAAACGCGCACGTCCTTGGTGCTACTTATTCCCAGATTAGAAAACAAAATCGCCGAGGAAGCAAAAGCATACACAATGATAACAACAGACGAAAACGAGGCAGAAAATACAGAGCTCCATAAAGGACATGGATCCTTCACCTTGCCACCGATAATGAGCCAGCAATCGTTAGAAATATTGTGGACTGCCACATCCGACAAAGTGTAGAGCTTCTTCCCTTCTGTCGCCATTTCCGAGGTCACTCTCTCCACCACCCGACAACGGATCTCCTCAGAAAGTCCAGAGTTATGGCCAACAGCAACTGGAGAGAGAGAGAGAGAGAGAGATGATGATGATGAGCAGGGTATAGAAGAAAGCAAACGACCGAGAGAGGAGGAAGAAACAATGGCGCTCTAGAGCACAGCTCGCTCGCACGCACATCGACAACAACGCTGGTCTGTTTGGTTTGCCTCTTGTAGCTCTTTGCCTTCGTTTTCCCCCGAATCTGTGGACACGAACTTGCGCGGCCTTGAAGGTTTGCCGCTTTCCGGCCTGGCGGCCTAGACGAAAAGATCGACCTAGGCCGTGGGTTGCGGTGTAAGGTAAGTTATGGAATTTTTCTCTTTGCACTTTTTTTCATTTTCACTCAATTCCAGCAACTCGACTGAGTAATAACTTCTGAGGAACTCTATATGCTTTTACCATCTTTACTGTACCTTAGTTGGAAGCAGTGGTGTGCATGTAAATGGTTTGGGAATGACACTCTTTGTAAGTGTAAAAATAAATAATTTATATAGTTTTCTGCAGCCTGATAAAACAGTGTAAATGTAAATATTATTTTATTATTTATTTATTTATTATTTATATGATTTTACATGACTATGTAAATATATAACAATATAAAAACTGTGATTTTTGCTTCAGTAGGGGAGATTTCATAATTGTTTTTGAAGATAAGACAACTAAATGGACCATTGCAAAAATAATAATAATAATAATAATAAAATAAAAATAAATAAAAAACCATGAAAATATACACCCACAACTAATTCATAAAAGAACCCTCTTCTTCTGTGGGCACTCAGAAGTGCAGCCTAAATAAAAAGCCTTGCAAGTTGCCGGCCTCATGGCCTTGATGAAAAAGGCTGACCTAGGCTGTGGGTTGCAGAGTAAGCTAAGTTAATTATGGAATTTTTATTTGTTTTTTAATTTTTAAACCCTGCCAAGGGTGATAGTAATTATGGGAAATGGTGTGATTCATATTAACTTGGGCTTCACACTGCTCTGCGATATCAGTGACGATCAATTTTTATTTTCTTTATATTTTCATATGGTTTTCAATAGTTTATCATTATTTATCTGTGACGATCAATCTCATTTTTTTAATGTTTTCATATGGTTTTCAATAGTTTATCATTATTTATCTGAATGTCAAATTTAAAATTGAATTCATATAAATATCCTGGACATGAAAAGGCACGTGTTGATTTTTCTTTTTCATATCCATGTTGGTGAGTTGTTCAAAAAAAGAATGAGCTTACGTATTAGGAAAGGAGGGAGGTAGTTACTAAGAAAAGAATGAGGTAATTCTTAGGAAACAAGTGAGGTGGCTATTTTTAAAATAATTGAAGGATTTTACAAAATTTCTCATACATCAGTTCTTTGAAATTGTTCGTCATCAAAATTAGTTCAAGGGTGTGTTCACATTAAGATTGGCCCATCATGAATGTTCTATTGGGCACTCCCCAATAGAAGCACCTCGTTGGACCCCAAGTTGCAAAACATAAACACACGTGCTCCCTTATAGCCCATCTTTTCAATTTATACACATGGGAGTTCAATTTTGGACAAACCATATGCAATAAAATTGACATGCTATTGAAATGTCTTGGGGAAAAACTTTGGGAATTATGGGAACCTTTTAAGAATCACATGGGAACATGATGAGAACGCATTGAGAACAAGAAAAAAATGCAAAAAATCCCACCCCCCACCTCGCCCCTCCAAATGCTCCCTGCAGCCTTTCATGAGTGCACGCTAAGCCTTATTATTGACCAATGAAATTGCTTGATTTGGTGGTCTGAATTATTTTTCTTAGATAACTTGAGTGAACCAATAGTTAATTGTGTAATGAGGTTCAGTACGTTTGTGAGAATTTCAAAGGAATAATGGAAATGGACCATTATTTTCAATGTTCAGCAGAATAGGCCTACGTGTAAGCCTGAAGATTTTTGTTTCAAGCCAATGGGATTTCTGGATTTGGTGGTCTGAATTTGCTTCCTTAGTTACGCTGGGTGGAGTAAGAATTCAATGTGTAATTGCCATTCACAGATTGGGTTCTTGTGCATTTTTTTCACTTGGACTGAATTCCAGCAACAGAGTGACCAGTAAGCAATACTTTTTCATGATTGTACCATGTTACTGTACCCTTGTTGCCTTGTTAGAGCATGTCCAACGGTGCTCAGTATGTGACTCCAAACAGTAAAATTTATTGGAAAAAGGCAAAATGTGTCAATTTAGCTCAGGAAACTGATTTTTCTGCACCAAATTCTTGCCTTGGTAAATGGCACAACAACTACGGCAACAAGGTAACGGAATATAAGTGAGTTAGCTACAGGATGTGAAATACCATTACCTATAACTGAAGGCAAAATGCCCTTGCTTTGGGCACTAGTTTCACCTCTCAACCCCAGTTGCAGTTCGTAACATTGTTATTCTGAAAGTGAGCAAGTTTGATTCAATTCGAGTGTCAAATATTTACATTGAACATGTATTGCATAGGATTAATTAAGACTTTGCCTATAGTTATAGTAAAACTGAAAGAATTAGTGAAATTGTAATAAACTCAACTTCAAATTAGTTTTGTCAATATGGCCCCTTCCACAAAATAATAATAATAAGTGTGAGGGCACCCATGAACGAATTAATATGATTCACACTATGGAGTTATCCGTAGAGTAATACAAACACAACACCAGAACCCTGAGTTTGGTCATACACAAGGTGAGATTAAAACAAAACCAGCAAAAAAGTACATTAGCATTCAAAGGGGGGGGGGGGGAAACTCAGAAAACCATCAATTTTGGTGGTAAACTGAGTTTCATCCTGTCTTTCATTTTTCCTGAGCGCCTCCACTGCTGTTACATATATTTTCACTGCTCCTACCCGTACAACTACTATAATTACTCTCGAACCTTGTGCAATAAATGCTGAATTTCAGCATTTTGTACCGAGTTGCAGCATTTCGTACTATGATTTAATAAAATGTCTTTACTTTGCAGATACCACTGAAAGAGGGGATAGGGGGGTGAAAGGAGGCCCAAAGACACAATGAAGAAAGAATGACTCTTAAGTCCCATGATTACTCTTTTCTTTTCAACATCATGTTAAATGTCAATGTGTTTCTTATAGCAATTATTTTAAATCTCATCTCACTTTATGACCAAATTACCTCCATTGTTGCTGTTGTCAAGTTTCTCTTCATTTACGAATAATTTTAGTTTAACAAAGAAAAGTTTTCTGGTGAGTGCTGATTCACTCTAGCCCAATTGGATCCTCAAAGTTTGACCATGTGCCTAAAAACTTTCAGATGCATGTAGGGTCAGATAATTTAGGTGCTTTCTCTTTGACAAGATGCATTGGAATCAGAGAAGTCCAATTTGTTTGACTCCACTTGTATGTAATGAAAGGATAGACTACCCAAATGATTTAGTTAGTTTTCATTTGGTCTCACATTTTGAGGAATGTTCATCCAAGTGTTATTGTGAAGTGTGAGTTTGTCGTCTTTTGGGAACTTGACTCTTCTTGTCTTAATGCGGAGACTCTAGAAATTTGATGTAGTTTGTCATTTGGTCTCCCCCCCAAGTCATTTGAGGTCTAGCCTATAGTCGCCTTGTGCCAATTACCTCAAAGGATGACCAATGGTCAGACTCGTGCCATGTCCATGTCCACCCTTGGGTCAATCAGTCGTGAGTCAACAAGGCCATTTGTTGCAGTGTATCATACTTGGCTGAAGCCTGGTCTCAGGTCTGGTAGGTCCTCATGGAAAGACCTAAGCCCACCCAACAAGCGAGGGCATTATGACATCTATAAGGCATAATGCACAGTTACACAACATAAACATCCTCAATATATATATTTGAGTTATCCGTAAAGTGAGGAAAACACAGCACCCAGAACCCTAAGTTTGGTCATACACAGGATGAGTTTTAAAAACACCTGCAAAAAAGTACACTATCATTCAAAGGGCTGGGGGGAAGGCTGATGTGAAACTTCGAAAACCCATCAAATTTTGTATTAAACTGAGTTTCATCCTATCTTTCATTTTTCCTGAGTGCCTCCGCTACTGCTACATATATTCTCACTGCCTCGTATCTGTAGAACTACTATAATTACTCTCAAACCTTGTGCATCATAAATCCTGAGTTTCAACATTTCATACTGAGATTTGATAAAAAATTTCCTTACTTTGTGGATACCACTGAAAGAGGGGATAGGGGGATGAAAGGAGGCCCAAAGACAGGGTGAAGACAGGGTTACTTACTTTACAGATAACTCTACTATGCAAAAGATTTGGAAGTTTTTCATGTCTTGGGAAGGCCCAAGGTGGTGGCCGAGGGCATCGCCACATTCTGGTAACACCCACTCATCTAATGGCCTACATAGGTATTCCCTGCTTTATTTACTAGGGTTGGGGCCTAGGAATATGGTGAGTCCCATAGGGGGTCAATCCATTATGTTTGGACCTCCAAATAGCCGAAATGGTGCCTGAATAGGACCTCCAAATGGGTTACAATATATCAGCCTTCTAACCCTACCTAGCTAACCTAACCCTACCCAGCTAACCGTTGTGAAACATGTATGTCTGACCACATTCATTTGCAATGATACGTGGAAAAATTATGTGTTTCCAATCTAAGTCAATAGTCATGTGCTTCACAATGCACATATGGCTTAGTTGCTCTCCCTATGTACATTTATGTGGAGCTAACCAACATTGCCAACATCCCTTTTTTTTTGGGATATGTCCTTCAAATGTCCCCATGACATCCTTAGGACCTAAGGAATGTCCTTGATAATTTTTTTGTTTTGGCATAGGCTCAGAAACATCTTGTCCAAGATTAAGGGATGATAGAAACAAGCTCTGAAGGATGACAAGAGGACAAAAGTAGGTAGTGAGAGATGATGAGAAGACATAGAGAGACAATGGGAAATTATTTCATTTTTTCAAGTGACAAGGAGACAACATGGATGTTGGGCAATGCATGTCAAGGAAACATTGCAATAGGTTGAGCAGCATTAAGAAAACCTTCAATGGAATGTTGGCTTTTTTTTTTCTCGAGCAACAAGGGACATTGAGAAATCATCAAGGGACAACGAGGGCACTTTGAGAAAACACTAGACATCATCAAGAAGAAGTTGAGTAATGTTAGAAGAACGTCAATAATGTTGGGTGACATCAAAAAAAACATTTGTTGGGTGATATAAAAAAACATCGGGTAACATTAGGAAGATGTTAGGTAACATGAGGAAAAACATTGTGGGATGATAAGAAAAGAAAAATTCAAACCAAAAATATATATTTTGATATAGAAATATTTAAAAATAAGCATTGGCCGTGGTGCTAGGAGAGACATTAGGGACATTCGCTCTTGGCACGTGTAGTGCTAGCCATTGTTGAGCCAAAATTGAAAAATGAACTAGGTAATCAGCCAAGAAGTCTGGGGCAAGGCATTGAAAATCAGTTTGTTTGGTATCAATTTGGCTAAGAACCACTTACTAATCTTATTTCCTAGTATCACATTTTGTAGGGACCTGATTGGTCTAGTATCACTTTGGAAATGCAAAGGATACACAATGATTATGCAATTGAGAACAACAATAATCATTGGAAGGTTGGAATGAGAGAGTTAGGTGTTGTGCAACCTTAGCATGGAATATGTGTAGGGTTAGCCCTAGGTCAAAGGCATTACCAAAATAAGGGTGCATGAGGCGATAGCTGAATGCAAGCTCGACTTTGATAATGCACACAACTGATGGCTTTACCTAATCTAAAGACTAGTGTTGGGCAAGTATCAAAAAATATGTGAAAATTGACGAGGGTTTCAAATCGGTTCTCAGTTTGAAACTAATTACATGGTTTTTTTTTAAATGAAAACTGGGCCTTTGAAACTATGATAGATTATATATTTATATTTAATTGAAACCTTGACATGGTATTAAAAAAAATTAGGGTCAAGGTTTCAAGTTGAAAGGTTAAGAAATAATTAGGTTTAAAGGTCGGTAGTTAGTAGGGTTTAATGTTTAGTCAATAGTTAGATTTAAGGTTTAGTTAGTAGTTAGATTTAGGGTTTAGTCAGTAAGTGGCACTGTTCAATGTAAGATTATATAAAGGAGGGTTTTTCATTCTTTTTTTTCATTGTGTGCTGTATTTTTTGCTTTTTTATTTGTTAATCATTTACATTAGTTGCTTTGTTTGTGAGTTTTTACTTGTGTTACTACTATTGCTACTTGATGTTGATGTTCAACAACACTCCTCCTTAATGTTGCTCCTACTTGATAGCACTTCTCATGGATGTTATTTTCTTCTTTGACATTTCTCCTCCTACTCCTCCTTGACACCACTCCTCCTTCACATTGTTGTTTTTTCTGCTCTTCCTTAACACTACTCCTACTCCTCTTCCATAGCACTCCTCTTTGACATTGCTAATTCTCCCTTTCCTTGTTAGTTTTACTTCAACGTCGTTGTTCCTCATGTTTTTCATTAACATTGCTCCTCCTCAATGCTACTACTTTTTTTGCACCTCCTTGACAACACTCCTTTTCAATGTTATTGTTCCTCTTCCTTTTCCTCGACATTGTTACTTCTCAACATTGTTATTCTTCATGTTCCTTGTCAACATTGTTTTTCTTTAATGTTATTCATGTTTGACACTATTGTTATTTTTTCTCTTCATCAACATTATTGGTCATGTTCTTCTTCAATGCTAGTGGTCCTACTATTCCTCGATGCTATTGGTCCTACTCCTCAACAACATTCCTCCTCAATGTTATTGTCGCCCTACTACTCTTTGACATTACTCTTGCTCCTATTTTAGGTATTTCTCTATTACCCCTTGATGTTGTTGTTGTTCTTTTCCTTGTCACTCTTGCTTGTCCTATTTTAAATCAATACTTCCCCCCCCTTATCATGTTTTTGTAGGTGTGGGAGGAACAAGTTTTCCAAATTCAACTTCTTCAAGCCAAGGTTGAAGATGAGGTTTTTTTTTTAAAAAATGTTAGTTCATTCATGAAATTTTTTTATTATCTTTTTTTTTGGGTAATTTTGATTGATGAGATTTTTGTTTATTGTGTGTAGAAATTATTTGAACATTGTACATTTAATTTTACACATTGCATTTCATTTGCACATTTGCATTATGTGTTTGTTCACATTACATTTTTTTTAATTTTCTTTTTGATTTTTTGTAAATGTTTAGATTGACTTTCATACCATGGATAAGAAAAATCTTATTTTGGCAAAAAAATACTTACTATTACTCCTTCAAGGTCGATAATATTTTAGTAGAAAATGGCATGTTGAGTCAAAATGAGAATCTAATTTTGATTTAAGAAAATGAAATTAATAAAAATGAAGTGAACATTGAAGAATATGTGCAAAGAGTAAAAAATGGAAATGTGCAAGCAAAAACCAACAAAGTTGAAAAAAATGTGGAACAAATAATGAAGAAAATTACAAAAATTTACATTTTAAAAGAAAATTTTGGAGAGGCCAAAACAAAATTGCTCTATGTTGGGCATTTTATTGTGTGAATGATGGGAAAAGGTTGAAGGAACATGTCATCTAGTCATGAGATGCATTTTGTGTTATGTCAATCTTGTAAATGGTTTTAATCCAATAACTAAAGAAAAAAAAGGTTTAATAACCTATCATAAGACTTATGTTATAACTACTTTATAGAAACATGTAAATGCATATCACTCCATAATTGCAAAGAAATTTGAAGAAGAAATTAATAATAGAATAACAGAAAATGCTGAAAAACAACTTACAAAAAACAGGCCAAATGTCCCAAGAAGTGTAATTTCTATTTTTTTTATTATAAAAGAACCTTTCAAAAAGGATGATGTGTAGCAAAAGGACATTTTGCAAGACCTTAGCCTTTTAATTGTGAAATTTTTTTACCATTGCAATTTGTTGAGAGTGTTTGATTTAAACATTTAATATTACATTTGTGTCCTAAAGTTGTATTCCCTTCTAGAAATCAATTTCTCAAGAAGTATTACCTAACTTGGTGGGAAAAAAAAACAAGTATATGTTTTGCCAAAATTAATAGATTATACTTTTGCCGTAACAAGATTTGACTTGTGGATGTTCAAGGGGGTGCATGATATATTTGCTCTTGTTATTAACTTATTGGGATTTGATTGGCAACCTAAACTAATAACTATTGGTTTGTTTGAAATGAAAAAAACTATTGGGCAAGCATTTGTCAACAATTTGACAAAATTGCTTGATCAATATGGGTTAGAAAACAAAAGCATTGTCTGTGTTAAAAATGAAGGCTCAAATTTAAATACTATGACAATTACTTTGAAATTTGTTATGAAATGTGAAGTCTTTGGCTAAGATGAAAGTTTTTATGGTACTTGTTTTAACCACACTTTTTCCAAAACATGTCAATATGCTACTACTATGAAATTTTTTGCAAAAATCTCAAGGTTGTCACAATTAAACCTACATAGTCAAATTCGCATAAATGTATAACTTGGCCTAAAAAATCTAGAAAGGGGAGACAAGAATGGACCAAGGTTTATTCAAATTTTAATCTTCCCCCAAGAAAATTAAATATTTTAATGAAAACAAGGTGACTATTTAATCCATTGTAATTTTTTTCCTTACATTTTTTTCCACAACTATTGTCCTCTTTGTTTCTTATTGATTTATTTTAATTAAAGATTATAATATTTTATTTTTATTTTTTTGATTTGCTAGCAAAATCATTACGTTTCAGGAAGCCTTCCAATTCAATGATGTTATTATCCTTTGCTATAGTAAATAAAATATTATTGGAATAAGTGGAAGAGTGCCTTCTCTTCTTACTTGGCACATTTTAAAAAACTTGTGGATCCATTATTTTTTATTGTGATCAATTGTGTTATGAACCAATCTAGTAGCCATTGGTTGTTTATTGATGCATTATAGTCTGCCATCACTATGTATTTAGAACTCAGGGAAGAAATTACAAACCCATTTGCCCTAATCAATTTGATTGATGATGATTCTTGGATTGTTTTTTAATTGTCTTTGTTTGCTTCTAAAATTATAAAGAAAATTTGTAGTGTTTTGGATTCTTTTCTTTCTTTAAAAGAAATATATGAAGAAAGAAAATCTGAGAACATGTTGTCTTTTGATCTTAGACCTTGGATTCAAAAGCCTTCATTTATTATATTCCTTTATTGGCCGAGAGAAAGGTGTAAATATTGTGGATAAATATGATAGAAGAACCTTATATCCTATGCTTTTGAAATGTTATCATTATTTGCATGCAATGACATAATCTATTGGATGTGTAGATCAAATAACTAATGAAAATTGTAATATGGATATTTTTTAATAGACTGCATCCACTAGTGAACCAACAAAGGAACTTGTCACAAGGGAATTATTGATTTTCAAACACTACCAATTGGATCTCAAAAACATCAAGTGTCATTTTCAATGGTGGGGAAAACATGAAGCCATATTTCCTACAATTAGTTTTTTGGCCCATCAAATCTTAAGCTTTGCAAGGTCACAAATTAAAATTGAATTTATTTTTTTCGTAAACAAGCATCTTTCAAACCTAAGAAAAATGTCATCTACAATTAGACAACTTTAAAAAATAATTTTTGTGAGCAAAAATTGACCAAGTGATTCTAAAGTTGGATATAAATTGCCTTCTAATTTAGTGGAGTTAATTCAAATAGATTTAAGTTTTAAAAAGGAGTTAGAAAAAATTGAAGATTCATTTGAATGAGATGTAGTGGACATATAAAACGGTGAAAGAAATTTAAGAATTATTTCTTGATGCAATTTTTTTATTTTTTAAAATTATAAATAAATATAAAAAATAATAAAAAATTATAATGACTGGTATGTGAAATCGACTAGTATAAGATGTATGAGAACTGATGCTTTGAAAACTGGGTGAAATTCTGTTTTGCAAATTTTGAAACTCTGCCTGGGTCTTCAAAAGATGAAAATTAAATAAAATAAAACAATTGGGTCGGGTCTCTTAATACATTCTAATACCCAAACCCAGCAATTCTCATCAAAACTAGAGAATTGCCAATAGTGGTAAAGACCCCGTGTGAAAGCTTTTCACCGTTGCACATTCAAAAATACAAAGTGCTAAATAGTAAAAATTAGCTGTTTTAATGGCCTTTTAAATTGCCAACTTTCAATGATTTTCTTAATGGAAATGACCAAGTTTTCTTCATTGGGTAGTTAGAAATAGATAATCATGTTTAGTTATGATGTGGGGTTTAGGGTTGATAGGGTTTTTTAGGGTTTAAGGTTTTGTTTCAACATCTTGTGTTATATAATTATAACCATTTTGGGCTCCCTCTTACAATGTATGCACAATCACCACTTTAGGACTCCAAGTAAGTGGTTGCAAGGTTGATAAGCGGCTGTGTAGTTGGACTCTTCCGTCTCATCAACAAGGAATCATGCAAAGTGGATCGACAGTCTCATCAACAAGCAACCTTGCAAAGTGGATCAACATGCAACCACTGCTTGTTGATCCACTTCGCGAGGTTGCTTGTTGATGAAACTGAAGACTGCAACTACACAGTCTCTTGCCAAGGTAATCATACCACCAATAACAAATTCTGTGATAGAATTGAAGGACAGCCCTTAGTTCTAAGAGCTCTAGTGACCACCAAATCTTGGCCCAGGAAGATCTGTAAGAAGGTGTAGGTTTACAAGATCCTCCTTGTTCACAAACACTATATGTTGCAACCGCCTTTGACATACTACCTTCACTATACTCTTGAAGAAGATTTCTTTCTAATTTCAACTGCGAACCCTACTACCAAAATCAAATAGAAGCTAGTAGAGGAAGCAACCCCTTGACTATCTGCAAATGCCAGTGAATTCCACGTTGTGACAATTCAAGTCCATGAAGCATAGAAGAACAGCAAATCACCAGCATACAAGAGCTCTTAGGTTTTTATCAGGCTTTCTTCTACAGAGAAAAGATGCATTACTTGCTGGAATCTGATCCTAGAGCCTGCCTTGACAACCACTGGATTTCAGACAACAATTGCCTTCGGACTCGAGAGTGACTGACAACAATGCTTATCCACCTGGTCCTCTTCTGTTCCTGGTCACCCATATTGGTAGTGCTGAAATTTTTTGCAGATGCGAACAGTACTATGTGACTGAGTACTACATCAATTTACAGAAGCTGTTTCTCATAGAAAGCAGTTTGTAGTTGTTTTACATGGGCGAGCCAAGCTGCCACATTCTGGCCATCTACAGTGACCCAATCAACTGCAGTTGATGCTGGCTGTTCCCACCATTCATCAACCTGCAAACCAGTGCTTACCACCATAAGCCAATACTCGAAGTAATGACAAATATTGACAAAGATACTCCCCTGTTACCATTTCCCTTATGAGAGAATATTGCACAGATTTGACAACATCAATTGGTGATGAAGATTACATGGTCAGGAAGCCAAAGGAGACGAAAAGCAAGAAAAGCTCACCAATCCCCGGACACGCTTGCAGTCTTCCAAGCA
>Ga0209208_10006964_pt1 | contig 15504 bp, 15 predicted proteins | sample S1TSphfallax_3_FD_187694 | JGI IMG/M metagenome (GOLD analysis project Ga0209208, IMG submission 187694) | Host-associated microbial communities from peat moss isolated from Minnesota, USA - S1T2_Fd - Sphagnum fallax MG (SPAdes) (version 2) | ecosystem: Host-associated > Plants > Peat moss >...
TGTGGGGGCGAAGAGAAGAAGAAGAAATGCTCCTCTTCTTGAAATTCCATTTTTTTCTTGGAATCCAAGGTAAATAAATAAAAGCCACGAAATGGAATTTGGTGTGAAAGATGCCAATTGTCTCTATGCTTGTACTTTCTTTGTTTGGCTAAGAAAGCAAAGCCCCTGGTGGGTGGGTGGGTGCCTGGGTTGGTTGGTTGGTGGGCAGGTCTGGGTCATCTGGACAGGTACTGGCATACTTGTGTTCACTTGTTTCATTCACCTGTGTACCTTAAGGGAGCTATGGCAACCGCACTTTCTGCCACAAAACAACAACGGACCCTCTTGCAACCATGGCTTTATAAACCCTTTGCCTCAGAGTAAGAATCATCCTCTACATTTGCTCAAATTTACAGACTAGGTAACTGGCTTTGCCTCAGAGTAAGCATTGTCCTCTACATTTGCTCAATTTTGTAGACTAGGTAACTGGCTTAGCCTTAGAGTAAGCACCATCCTCTACATTTGCTCAATTTTACAGACTAGGTAACTGGCAAGAGGATGCTGGCTACGGGATATAGTTGAGTCACAGGAGCACTGAAACTATATCAGGTAGCCAGTGTCCTGGAGCCAGTTACAGGACATAATCCAGAGGGAAGGCAAATTGAGCTGACTGCTATTTCTCATAACCAGCCCTCTTCACAGCCAGAAAGGTTTCTTCATCAATGAAAAGCAGATTACTTCATTTACCTTCAAGAAGAAGGTTGTTATCAGAAAATAGCGCTCATCTCAAGGATGAATCAGAATGCAAACATGTCAGTGAGATTTGCCTTCCTGTTGATTATGTTACAGCAAAAAAGAAAAGGGGGTGGAAAATTTGTATGACTGCCAGACATAGAACCTACTGGAGAATGTGCCCTGAGGGCAGGTGCATTCTGCCTCCTAGTGAGTTGATAGGGCAAGCCCATTAGGCCAAGCCCTACGGACAGAACTAGGTGACAGGATGTACACTAGACGCACATTCCCTGACATAAAGGATCCGAGTAGGAGGTAGGTTGGAAATGGGAGAATTGGCACTTGCGTAGATCTGTAATGCCCTGAATCAGCTGCCACTGCGAGTTCTTCCATTTAAGATGCAGAGATACCTGCAGAATAGCTAGCCTATGATCCTTTAATATAAGCATGAACAATCACCACTACTAAATTCTCTTAAGTTGTTGATGATGTGATTTTCTCAATGCAAATGCTGAACATTTTATGCTTACAGTTGGTTGATGGATTTTTTAAGTGTTTCTGTTTTACTATTTCGTCCCTGCTATCTCTCTGTAATTCTGTTTTCAACAATCTTCAATTGGGTTTTATCCAGAAAGCCCACCCTGTCAAGAGTTAGTTTTTGAGTTTCATATTTTGTTGTGCTTTACTTTGGCTTGTGATTGTGTGAAGCTCTCTCTTTGGGAATTGGCAATTCTTCTACAGGAGACTATGTGAACAATGGATATCTCATGGTTTCTTGCAATGGTGGTCTCAATCAAATGCGTGCTGGGGTACGGTTTCTTTTTATGGAAGGGAAATTTTATTTTAATTTAATTTGATTTTTAAAAATCCAATCTTGTTGGGTTTTTCTTTTTCCTTTCTTTCTTTCTTTTTTCCTGTTCTTTTTCATTTTTAGGTCTTGAATTCTCTCTAACATAGAGCAAAATTTAACAGCTTGTTTTACCCATGATCTTAGCAAGGAGCATGATGGTTGGTTGATGGGGGAGGCATTTCCTTTGCAGATTTGTGATATGGTGGCCATAGCCAAGCTATTGAATGTGACTTTAGTCCTCCCTGAGCTTGATCATACATCATTCTGGGCAGATCCCAGGTACTTCATTCCGCAGACTTGGGGACTCATCTTAATGTTGTCAAGCAAGACAGACAGACAGACAGAGTTTTGTGTAGGGTAAGGACCAGGAGGGGACCGTTCTGGGAAGGAGAGCCCAGTGGAGGCAGGAACCGAATTCCCAGAACAGCCCTGTTCAAGGTCCTTGCCCAGCTTAAAGAACTGGTAGAATTTTGCTTTTATAAAAAGATGACTGTGATTCATCTTAGAGGAGAAGAGGCACCTTACCCAGTGTTCTTAGAATCAGGGACAGATACCTGCTGGTTATCAACCCAGGTATATACCCACTTACCCACTGCATCTCAAACTATTCAAAGAACCAGGTTGCTATATAACCACAGTTCTCGACAAAGAACCAGCCAGAGAACCTCCAGTTCTTTACTGGTTCTTTCATGAAAACTGCTGGTTCTTTAAGGGGTTTGAAATAACCGGAACCAACGGTTCTCTGATTCTGGGATATTAAAGGACCATGGGTAGGTAGGCAATGGAAGTAGAGAGAGGCATGAGTAGGTAGGAAATGACAGAATTAGCTGTCTCACTACCAATATTGCTGTCATTCAAGACACCATAAAAGAGAACCTGCAGAATAACTAGGTATGGTGTAGCGTTTAGGGCTTTAAGGGAACTTAGGTAGGAGAGTGAGACTATGGAACAGAACTCCAATTGCAAATCAATTCCAGTTAACTTGGGTTCTGAGTATTTACTATTTACATATAGATGAGCATGAATGCAAAAATGCTTGAAAAAAATTTCTAATCTAAATGTTGGGGTGCTGGGGTGGGGGGCAGTGATTTTGGAGACATTTTTGACACCTCATATTTTATAGCATCACTCAGAAGTAGTGTGCAGATCATCCGTGAGCTCCCAAGTAGCCTTCTTCAGAAGATCCAAGAAGGCTCCTTGCCTGTATATTACATGCATCCAGGCAGCTGGTCTAACGAATCATACTATCTCAATCAGGTGTGGATAGATGTCATTAAGAACCCCTAAACCCTAAACCCTTAAACCCTAAATCCACCCCAATTTTATTTTTTTTCAAATTTTGGGTTAATCTGTCCATGATTTATTTCTATACCTTTTTTTTAAATGGGTTTTTTTGGTATGTTTTATTTCTATTTCTATTTTTATTTTTGTGGATGCAGATTCTGCCATTGGTACAAAAGTATGGAGTTTTGCATTTTAATAAGACTGATACGCGATTGGCAAACAGCGTTCCACTAGATATGCAGCTACTACGGTGTCATGCCAACTATCATGCCCTGCGATTCGCACCCCACATTGAAGATTTGGGTTGGAAACTGGTGAAAATACTTCAGGCCAGAGGCCGATTCATGGTGCTGCATTTACGCTACGAAAAGGATATGTTGGCATTCTCTGGATGTACAAACGGCTGCACCCCAGAGGAGGCTGATGATCTGACTCGTATGAGGTGGGATCTACTACTGCAGGCCTTTGACTTTAGGGTTTACGGACTAGGTATTACTTACCTTGAGCCCTACTAGAGTACAACAGAACTCGACTAGGTAGATGGGCTGCTATAGCTTCTAGTCAGTGCCAGAGTGAAGTTGCACCCATGAGCACACTATGCAGGATGGATGATGTGTGGACACAACAACACTTTTTCATTGTATCATACATAGTTGTCACGGTTGCTACCTACCTCTTAGTATGCTGTAGTTTGAGCTACCAGCTGACCTAATTTTAGGAGGTGTGCAGGTATGGAACCACATGGTGGAAAGAAAAGGCAATTGTATCAGAGCAAAAGCGGCAGGAGGGTCTTTGCCCATTGACACCAGAGGAGACTGTGTTAGTCTTGACGGCTCTGGGTTATGACAGTAGCACCCACATCTACATCGCTGCGGGAGAGATTTATGGAGGTGAGCGGCGGATGGCGAAACTACATGCTGCCTTTCCCAATCTAGTAAGTGTGCTTATGGCGACAGCCATTGCCTCTTCTGGTGCCCTGAGGTGAGAGAGAGAGAGAGAGAGCTAGATCCTTTCAAATGGGTGTAAAGGCCCAAACAAATTTTGGTTCCTTTTCTTTATGCTGGGTAAAGCCCTCATTGGTGTTGCAGGACTGTGCAGAAATACAGGGCCCCTTGCTTGGGACTCAGCTCTTGCCTTGCACAGGTCCATTATTTCTGCACAGCCCCTGCACCTCAGGCCTTAACAGTTAAAACACTTTGTGAGCTTATTTTGCTTACTGCATACATAGAGGACAAGTTATCGGGTATTGTATTTTGGATGAGATAAAACACCGGTAGAGTCACAAATAGGGGGTGTTGTGGGTGGAGATGCTCTGAGGGCTGTTACATATTTTGTGAGGTCCCCAACTAGGTTGTACAAGGGGCCTTAACACATTTTGTAAGGTCCCCAATAGGCTGTATAAGGCCTTTTAGCATATTTTGTAAGGTCCAGATCAGGGTGTCGTCAAGTTCTGACTGACAGGGTTTTCAGTAAAGGGAAAGGGCCTATCTTTCAAACCTTCCAAGATGTCAATACCTTCCACTTGGACTACCAGCATTCTCATTACAGGAACCTCAAGTCTTGGGAAGGTTTGAAAGATATAGGCCCTTCTCCTATACTTCAAATGATTTTTGTTTTGGTTTGTGTTATATATTTATGGGTTTTATTTTTATTTTTATTTTTAGAATTAATTAATTAATTGTGTTTTTTCTTAATTGTTTTTTTGGGGGTTTTTTGTTTTTGTTTTTGGGCCTGATCCTGGTTTCCTGAAATTGTTTGTATGTAGATTTCTTGATGCTCATCAAAGTTTTATTATTGTGTTTGGAGTAGGTCCGGAAAGAGATGTTGCTGACACCAGAGGAGCTGAAACCATTTCAGAACCACTCAACACAAATGGCGGCATTGGACTACATTGTATCAATGGCAAGTGATGTGTTTGTCCCGACATATTATGGCAACATGGCAAAGATTGTTGAAGGCCACCGAAGGTACTTTTTTTTTTGGGTCCTTTTTAATAAAAAGTTGCCACTAATTTGCCCTCTTTGAACCAAATTTGAGTGGTTTCAAAGTTTTAGTGCAAAACCAGAGAGGCACTAAAAGATGCACAATTTTCACTAATTTTTGAAGTTTTCTTCTTCTTCAACCAGATATACGGGCTTCCAGAATACCATCTTATTTGATCGAAAGCGAGTAGTGGAGCTTGTAGACCAGTATACAAATGGAACAATCAAGTGGGAAGATTTCTCAACTGCAATTCGACAATCTCACCAAACTCGCATTGGCACTCCCACCGTGCGCAAAGTCATTCCTGGACAACCAAAAGAGGAAGACTATTTCTATGCAAATCCACAAGAATGCCTGTGCCCTGAATCCACCACCACCTCTGTGTCCATCAACCATTTGCCAATTAGCTCTTCTTAGTCACATATGCCCAAAAAGAAAAATAAAATGGTGGAAATGAAATAGTTTCTCAGGAGTTTCAAGATCTTTCCTTGATTTTATTGTTTTTTAATAAAGAAAGTTGAATTCTCCCAGTCAAATTTCTTAAATTAACCAAAGAGGTAGGATATTCAATAATGATGCAGTGAGCAGTTTTAACCCAAAGGGTTTTTATGTTGCAAAGTGGGTGATATTGGTAGAAAAACTATTACTGGAAAACGTTTAGTTCAATGTAAACTTTTCAAATTGGCTTTGAAATCCTGCATTTAAAGAGCTGGGGATTTCCCCTGGTTTTGATTATGCTGTTGATTTTGGTGCTCAGATCGCCTCTTTGATGAGTGCACCAACAGTACTTTGGTGACCACAAATTTGAAGTCTGTGCAAGCAGTCATTACTCGTCCACTTAGGTGCATTTCCATGTAATCCACCCATCCACTATTGTCATTGTGGGTAATGCAGGAACCCAAAACCTTATGTCTTTCCTCCATGATTCCAACCTCATGTATTGTGGATAGTGGAAGAGTTATTCCAATTGCCACAAATTCCACCCATCCACTAATTCCATTGCCATGAAATCCAGCCATCCTCTATTCCAACCCCATCATCTATTGTGAAATCTGGCCATCCACTATTCCTACCTCATCTCCACCGAATATTGTCTTACCCTTGCCATGAAATCCAACCATCCACTATTCTGACCTTATTCCATTGATCAATCAAAATTGAGAACGCCAAACCTCTCTTTCTATTGCCTGCTTTCTTGTGTTTCTTTCCCAACCGGCTTAATTTCTGCACTACCACTAGCAAACTTGCCATGGCTTTTTCAATCAGGCATAATTTTCATTTTGGAATTCCAGCTATCATTTCCAAACTTCCAGCTATAAAAAAAGGATTTGAGAAATTGCAACACATCTTCCACTGCAAGAGAAAGGCCAAATCATTATCAATGATTGGAAATCTGATCAACTTCACAAAAAGGAAAGACATAGATCAAAGACCCGCCCACCAGTAGATAGCCTGTCTGGACTTATTGGAAAATGAATTGGACCCTCATGTGAAGCCTGAACAAAAAAACTCCCAAAGAAAACTCCAAGATTCACAACCCAAGAGAGGACAGAAGGGCTTGCACCATTCTTTGTCTATACAAGTTTGAGATGAAAGGTTTGGGGCTTTCATTGGGGCAGTTCATGTCTTCTACATGAACTTCACATTGAACCTAGACAATTATAGCCTATAACACAATTCCAGAAAGTGCAATGTCCTTTTACTGTAACCCGAGATTAATGTCAGCCACCACATACATAAAAAAAAATTCCGTGATTCAATGCTAATAGCTACACAAAAATTAATGAACTTTACAATGGGTTTTAACTTGAACCAGGCTGCTGCTGGAGACCAAATAATGGGGGAAGCAAATTGAATTTAACTCTAGACCAACTGCCATTACCATTCATCATGGGCTGCAGCTGTTATGGTGATGCAGGGATGAGATCATGACTACTGAGAAACGAGGGCACCAGGCTTGGATCCAAGCTATTCAGCTGATTCATAAGTTGGGAACGTCGCTCCTTGAAGAAATCGAGGCGTGTTGTAAGTTCAACTAGTGCTGAAGATGGAGTTGGAGTAGATTGTTGCTGCGATGGTGGCACTCGAGCCTGCAAGATGATGTCAAGAGTCAGAAATTACAGGTCACTGGCTCAAGAAGCAGCCCCTGATCTGATTTGATGCATTTGATGGGAGATGCACCTTATGCATTTGAATGATTGCAAATTACCCTCACTTACAGTTTCATTGAGATCTATGAGTAGTCAGCCTCACTACTAGAGCATTTCAACACTGCTCTAAACCCTAAACCCTAAAGTTGGGAGTCATTGAATCACACATACCTCTAAATCTAGGTGGAATCTCCTTCCATTAGCATGGCCCACCTCAGAGGCATCACTCGTAGATGCACCTTTGTGATCAGCATTTGCATCATCCAAAAGATTTGAGGGATCTGGTTGATGTCTCCAGGCAAACTGTCGACCAGCAGCTGATGGCCCTGCTGGTGGCCGCAGAGTTCGCCAATCACTTGCTACTGAGGTATCAGGTGGTGAACTACGACGGCGAATATTTGCATTCCTTGTTCTCTCTGCCAAAAGGGCTTCCTGCACATGACCAATTCTCTAGTAAGGGAAAAATCAAGTATCCTCACACTTCCTCTCATCTACTGCTACTGTTCAATAGTCACATGCTCCAGTAGCAACATCCAAAAAGCTCACTGTTTTTGGCCAGAGACAAGGAGACAATGGCAGAATGATCAACCAAACCCCAGGAAATGAAAATACATAGATGTGCAAAACCCATACTTTAGCTTCTGCAAGTGCATTTCGTTGTTGCGCCACAACATGCTCAAGTGCAACCGCTTCTGCTTGCCCACCTTGGCCCTCCATTTGCTGAAATATGAGTTGAACCAAACACAGCACACCCAAACCCAAACAAAATCAGGCATAAAAAAATCCCCCGTACCCCTTAGACCTGCCAGAGATCATCACTATGAGCAGACACTCTTGAGCAAGTCATCCTAGCATCAACAGCAGAAATCAGTGAGATGTCATATCAATAAGCCAAGGCTCTTTTGGTAGTAGCACCTTCTATTCAACAACCATTGAGAGAATTATCAAACAGATGACAACCATTTCAGTCCATTTTTAAGTGGCAAATTGAAGGAGCAGCAAAAATTATGCACCTCATTATTCCTTTGCTTCTCATGGTTGCAGAGGGCAAGCGTGATTTCCAACTCTTGTTGCAATATTCTCCTGAAAAGTAGAAAAAAATTCCCTTCAATCCAAAGATGCTCATGTGGGAGCCCACATACATATTAGAAAAAAGCTACAGGGGCAAAGAGTAAGAATGTTAGACATTTCAAATGAGAATCTTGCTGCAACACAAAAGATACAAACTTGAGTTCTGTCACTGAGTCCAACATGTTTCAGAACAAGCATCATTGAGAGGCAGGCTCAGCAGGTTAGTGAGATCAGGACATACTGCTGAGCTTGGAGGCTTTTCACACGGTGTTGACGTTCTGATGAATCAGCCACTGACATACCATGTTGCTGTTGGCGTTGCTGGTTCAACTGGAGGTGGAGATCAGCCACTTTCTGTTTAAGACGTGCTACATCTGCTTCAACAGCTGCTATTTCCTCCACTTCCGCTCGTGTCTACACCATAGCAACACAGGAAAATAATAAATAGCCTGGGGTTTAAAGACTTGCCATTTGTAGGGCAGAGAGAACTAAGCAACAAAGCAAAGACCTGGCAAAAAAAATTGTATACCAATTAGTATACCCATTAAGAGAATTTGTAATCTTTCTGCTATCTGGTCTGCCATTCTGCAGCTAACATTAGGGCAATACAAACCTTGGAATCAAAGGTTTGTGCAGCTGAAAGTTGAGCAGCAGACATGTTGAGGCCAATCTCCAAAGCAGCACGTAAATCTCGTTCTGCTTGCAGCTGCTCCTGCAATCTTGCAACCTGGGAAAACCCAAAGACCAAAATACTTTTTTTTTAAGCCCAATCTGTTTCTAGCATGGACATACACACACCCAAAGCTATCTCAAAGCATTGTTTTTTTTCAAGGACTGAATTTGATAAACTGATAAGAAGAAGACACAGAAAGAATGTATGCATATAAAGTTCTCACATCTTGCTCAAGGGCCAGACGTCGGTCATGCAAAGCTTGTTTCCTTATCTCCAGACTGGCTTGAAGAATCGCATTGCCTTTTGCCTGTTACATTAAGATTGCCATGTAATATACCCAATCTTTATGTGCTGATAAATAGTAAAAGCAAAAGTCTCATTCACTTGCTATCAATAAGACCATACAAACCCAAGAAACAAACCAATAAATCAAATCTATTATAATCAATTAACTTTCAATTTTTAAAAACCAACTGTGCTTCAATGAAGAAGGAAACGAAATAACAGAACTCCAAACAATATACCTCTTTGGCAATCCGAGTGCGTAGATCATTTCGTGTGACTTCCAAGCGATGTATGGCCAACCTGCAGAATGGCAGACCAATAACTCACATAGAACAAAAGTTTGTAACCAAACTCAAATGGACAACATCAAAGGCATAAATCCCTAGAAAAAAGCAGCATAGTATCTGGACTAATAATATACAAGTATCCTGAATTGAAATGTCCACTGTTATAATGTTGTGAAGGGAAACTATTGTTCACAGGACTCTCATGTAAATGTCCCTCCATTTGGAAAGATTTGGTAAAAAAAAGAACTGTTGTACATGCAAATCAAAGCTTGGAGAACTTACTCTTCTTCTCCAGATGAGTCATTGACATCTGGGTTTGTGTTTTTATTGTTTGCCTGTGCACCATAAAACAGACCATTCAGCTGAATCAGAGTTCTAATCAAAGTTCCAATCATTTGGTTGATAGGTGCAGATACATTTGTGCATAAGAAGGAATTTGAGGACTGAAAACTCAAGCCTCACTTGTTGGGTCATGGTTAAAAAGTGCAGATGAATCCCTTCTCAAGAGAATCCCAACTTCACTTGGGTGTTCCTGGAAAGACTTTCTAGAAAGTACTGAGAGCACTTCTAGCTCATCTGTTGCATTTGTGTAACACCCACAAGAGCAAAAAGGAGCCAAATGGGTTGTGAGACAACATACTGAAGAGAGTCCCCATAGAGATGTACGCTTTGTGCTTGATGTTGATGGTCGTGGTTTCACCTTGGAGTTTGGGTCATGCCCTCCAGATTGAGTGTTGCTTAAAGGAGGGGATCTGCGATCACCCCATGGAGACTGCCCATGGCCCAAGGTGCTACTGGTGTTCAAGCTCCCACCATTTTCCAAGCTGAGTGATCGTGCAGTAGATTGCTCATCACTCCCAAGGTTAACTAGTCGAGGCCATGGCTTTGTGCTCCCCTTCTGCCCACCCAAGGAAGCAAAGCCCCCAGAAACTTCATTGTCTGAATCAACGCCTTCAAACACCTGGAGGGAATCAAACCAAGGTGTTGAGCAAGCAGCCCTTGATACCCAAGGTACTGAAACCAACCAACAGTAAGTCATTCCAATTTGCATGCAACATTGCCTTTCACAGTTGTCTAAAAGTTGACACAAAAAGAAAAACTAGGTTTTATCTTGCTCTTTAGATAGTAAACAGCCTTTGAGCCAAACATAAGCCTAAAGAAAGCAGGCCACAGTCAGGAAAATAAGAGTGTTGGGTGGTCCACCACTGTAGACCAGGAATCTGGTTCCAGGTCCAATTCTTCCCCAAAAAATTTGGTTTCAGTTCTAGAACTTGTTCAAAAAATCAGACCCAGTTCCAGTTCAGAACCAGAACCTGAACTGGAACCAGTGATTCTAACCCTCCAAACCAGGTAACCACCCAACACTGGAAAACACCTGAATCCAACTTCTGCTTCTCTTCAGATTGATCATAAAACTAAGTACAAACAGAATACAGGCTACAATCTTGATTCTGATTTGACTCAAAAGAGTCAAAGCGAGACCTTCTTACTTGAAGGTGGCCATCCATACAAACTCTATAATAAAAACAAGCACCAGAGAAGATGCTAGGTGGAAATACTGGTCGTCATGTGGTGCTTTTGAGAATTAAGGGAAAAGAAGGATCTGAGATTCTATCTTTTCACTCACCTTATAATCAAAGAGATCACTGCCAAGGTTTCCGCTGCTTTCACTGAGGGTGCCAGAGAGGGTTCGTTCAGCATCTTCATCGATGTCCTCATGAAGGTCATTGGAAGCATCATGGTAACCTGAATCCAGATCACGTATCACATGCAGTGCTTCATTTTCATCATTGTCATCATCATCGTCATCCTCTGAGGAGGCATCACTGGCACTGGCCTCCAGGTGACCATACATTTGGGGTGAAGGTGGAGCTCGCTGTACATCCTCCTCCTGACATGACATGTGAACCAGATCAGATACACAACAATTATTTGCAAACATTATCATACTTCTCAACAACAAACCCACTTCTGCATGTTTACCAAAGATGCGTGTATAGCATGTAGTGACTTACTTCAAAAAGAGAATCATAATCCTCCAGTAACATTGTCACAATTGCCTGTGCATTGTTGGCAGCTGTTGTAGCTGCCAAGAGCTGTGTTGCATTGTCAGCAGAGGCTTCAGAATCATCCTCTAGTCCACATTCACCAGCCAACAAAGGACGCAACAGCAGTGGTGCCATACAAGCCGCAACAGCTGATGCAGTCATTCGATTCTCTGCAGTGTGAAGTGACACTGCTCGCATCATCCTCAACAATCTGACCGAACCCCATGTCTTTATGAGTCACAGTTCACAATGTGACACAAGGGACATGAGGTTCAATCCAGCAAGCACACTACAAAAGGAAAATGGGGTTGGAGAGTTTGTTCCACAACATGGTGTTTGATGAAAAGCAAGACCAAAAAATGAAAGTACACATGGAAACTTTCAATGCTCTAAAAGCTAATCATCAGGAGATCTTAACATGCCTAAACCCAAACACAAAAATCTAGAAGCTGCATAATCTACCCAATCAGACCAATGAAAACAAGTCTAATACAGCAACATCATGTTTCTCTTTGATAATGAGTTGCATTTTACTACATAGGATCCATGACCTGGAGCATATCTAAACTGCAATACTGATCAACATGCCGCTGATTGAGAAGTGTACAAAGTTGACCATACCTCTGTAGGAGCCGACGGTTAGGTTCTGGAAAAGTTTCCAAAATAGCTCTACGCATAGCATTGAGACGACCTTCCTTTCCTTCTAGCCCTAGCCAGACAGTTTCCCAACAAGAATCTGCTTAGGAACAACTGAAGCAACTGAACCAAAACTTCAAATGCCAATGCACTTTCTGGAATTCTTAGTAAAGAACTGCAACTGTGAATTGAGATGATGCATGTTGACAAGATAGTGTACTGCTGCTTCCTCTGCTAGCAAGAGCCTCCTCACAAATATTCTTCCATAATGTCTCCTTTTTTTCTCCTCTGCCTTACCTCAATTTTAAGGAATTTTGAGCAAGCTGACACAAAGGAGGGAACAGACAGACAAAAGGAATTACAAAAAGAATCTTACGGTGTGCTTCAAGAAGAGCAGTGCAGCAAGTTGTAGATACGGGTGATGATGGCAACTCCCTCAGCACATGCTGCATACACCAGAGACATCCCTTCCATTTGATCAATAATCTCCAGACCTTGGCCTACCCACCACGTCTATAGAAATTTCAGGATAAACCCACCAAATCAAGCTCAGTTTTAAGCCAATATTCCTTGATCATAAGGTGGGACCATGGGCATCTCACAGCAGAGAACTTTCTGCTTGCAACCTTCACCTTAATACAATCACCGATCACATGTGCATCTTCATCAGGTGTAAATTGGTTCCGCCCTGAACAGCAATGAAAAAAATGCAACTGGAATTCAGCGCAATACCATGTCATAAACTCTCTTACTTTCAAACATGATGCAGGAAAGGCAAGTGGTCCCCCTTCTATTCATTGTGTTCATCAAAATGAGGGTTTGGTGGGTTTCATCCACAACTAACTACTAAAAAAATGCCACAAGAAACTTCGGGGGCTCTCAGAGCTGCAAGCACCTTGCTCGTATTCTTTGACTCGCTGGTCAACATCATCCACATCAGCAGATTGACGTAGGATACCTTCCACTCGAACCCCTGGATTCAGATGGGAATTTCTTTTCAAAGCCATGGGTGGCCTCAGGAAACAGGACATAAATGCAGTTGTTCTAGTATCAACTACATCTGCTGTCAGCATATCACAAAAGTTCAAGTATTATGTGGATCTCTTGTGTTTAGTTTTCTAAACTGTTTTCTAGCATAAAACAGAGAAGTCAGATATCTGAATAGTGATGGAAAACAATACCATGCTGCTCAATGAAACAAAGAGCCTTTTCCAAGAAGGAAGGGCTTCCATCAATGTCTTCAAGAGCTAGCAATATGGGCCTGCCAACCACCAAAGACTTCACAGATCTTCGATCTCTTCCTGAAGAAAAAACACATTACCAAATCATGTAGATTCAGAAAGTGAACTGGCAGATCAAAAGTCATACCCACATGACTAATTTAGCACTGGGACCCCCCCAAAACCTTGTTGGGCTCACTCCTACCAAATATTTTTTTGTCAAAACAAACACAACAGTAATTTTGGAATCTGACTCTCACCATGATCTGCGAAACCTTCAAAAGCATCATGTGAGTCATTCCGAAAGGCAGTCTCATGACCCACCACTAGAGCTGCATTTGGGGCTGCCTCAAGTGCTCTCTCCAGAGCTTCCTTCCACTCATCCACATCTTCCACAGTCTCTGCCTGCACAACACATTCCCACAATTTTTTTTCCAGTTTCCTCTCTTTGTTTTTAGGGGTTGAGGAAGAGAGAGGAGCCTCAAACAGGAGAGAGAGAGAGAGAGAGAGAGAGAGGCTTCTGACAGACTAAGGCCACATTGAAAAAGCAAACTTTTGCATCACTACTTTATGGCAACATGGACGTCTTCTGAGATTGAGAAGTATGGAAAAAGTGGCAGATGACAGATGAATGATGCACCTTGAGTGTAAAGGCACGCCCATCAGGAAACAGCACAGTTAATAACTTCTTCTCTGCTCGAACAAGAACACTGTTCCACATGATCCCATTATTGCCAGTCAGCAATTTCACCGCCCCCTCCCACCTCCATCCAGTAATGAAAAGAAGGAAAGATGAAACCTTATTGATCAGATCATCAACAACAACAACAGGCTAGCGTGCAATACCTGCCCGAGTTGTTCAGGTCAATGCCACCAAGTGTTGAGTTCAAGTCATTTGCCTTTTGAGGAACAGCATTCTGCAGCACTCCATACCCCCATGCCCCCTCCAGCCATTAGCTCTTTCCCTACCTTCACCTCTTGTTAAACCCACTCCTGGCCTGAAGCATCCTGCAAGCAAGCAACTGACTAGCAATGGGCTAAAGAAATCATAGAGCAAAAGAAGCTGTTAAATTCAGTGATTATTGGCTTCTGTGCAACTCACTGGATCATTTTTGAAGAAAACCAATGAAGTGCGTGTGAGGATAAACCATCTGCGTTTCCATGACTTCCAACCCAGTCCTGCATGCACCCACCACCATCACAGTGCCAATTGAAGATTCATCCATTCAAGAGGATTTTTTCACTCTGGAAGAATGACCTAATCAAATGTGAATGAATAACTCTTCTAGCCCATCCTTTGTGTGTGTGTGTGTGTGTGTGAAAGAGAGAGAGAGAGTGGGACAGCTGGTTGAAGATCTACACAAAGTTGTGGGTTATCAAAAACCATAATACAGTAGATGTTGATCAGCAGCAGCAGCAGCATCAAAACAGCAGAATGCCCGTAAATGGAATTGCAGATCTAAATAGGTACTGATCTTAAACCCTCTTTTGCAATCAAATTCAAATCCATCCTGTTTGTCAGTCAGGAGCTTCTTCAGCTGTAGAAGAAGAAGAAGAAGAATCACAGGCAGCTGAAGAAACAAACAAACTGACAACCCCAAAAAAAGCACTCGATCAGTCTCAAGAAGAAGAGGAGGATTGAGGAGTTCATTATCATCATCACCATCAACAACAACAACAATTAGGTCACCACCCACATTGAAAGTGAAAGAAAGAAAGATTGATGCTAGCACAGCAGAGATTAGGGTTATACCTTTTGATGAAATGAAGAGCGGCCCACTCTTGTATACCTGAAATTTATCACACCCCTCCATAACCACTCAGAAACCAACCACAATCACAAGCTCAAGCTCTCTCTCCCTCTATCTGTGGCACCAACTCTTTCTACAAAGAAAACACATGCAGACAGACAGACGGAAAGTCTTAGAACCGCATGCAGTAGTTTCCCATCTCTCTCCCTGGCAATCTCAAAACCACTCTCCCACCAACAGCAACAACAATCACTGATTTGATCTTCTCACAGCTGCAAAGCCCTAGATCCGGGAAGTCTAACACAAAATACGACAATGTGTGGGGGAAAGCCCAGCTCCCGGAAAAAACAAAATAAAACAAATGACCAAAGGGTCCTGGAGGAGGACGACGACAAGAAAGCTCACCAGATTGCTTCCCCGGTTCCGAGATCGCTCGAATGGTGCTGGACTCACCGCAGCTGACATCTCTCTATCTCTGTGATCTCTTCCACAGCTCAAACCCTAAAAATCCCTTTCCTTTCTTCCCCCCCCCCCCCCCCCCCCCCCCCCCCCCCC